>Ga0315547_1001948_pt1 | contig 15175 bp, 13 predicted proteins | sample SalMarSW160240MG_2_FD_202542 | JGI IMG/M metagenome (GOLD analysis project Ga0315547, IMG submission 202542) | Salt marsh sediment microbial communities from the Plum Island Ecosystem LTER, Massachusetts, United States - Salt Marsh Sediment SW1601-240 ... | reverse complement strand
CATGGACCCTGGGTGTTATCATCATCAACATAAATATTAGCATAGGGGATTGCATGGGAATAATGTCTAGATATTTCTGATTCCATAGTTTCTTCTTCAATGTTAAAAGCATTCACACTAACTATAGAAGTCGTCAATAACAAGCCTATTACAATGATTGATACGATTATCTTTTTCATGTTCTAACACCACACTTCAATATATCCAATTACTACTGTTTTTCTCTCTTAAGATATATAAAGATTGTTTGACGGCCCTTATCAAAAAAAGCAGGTTTTCATACTAGTTTCATTTCCACATTGCAATCCAAAATCAATTTTACTGATTTGTTATTTGATCAAACTGATAGTCTTCCCATTTTTTAAAGCCAAGCAAAATATCCAACTCAACTGTTGTAATGATTGGAATTTCATATTGCATATAATCATCAATTGAATTCTTGGACACGCCGTTGAGACAAAACAATCAATATCTCTAAAACTTTCAAGAACAGCTGGTGAGAAATGATTTATAGCAAGAATATAAGATTTCTTTTGTTTGGAATCAAGTTTTTCTTTAAGCTCATATGCTAAATCAATACGTTGTTGCCCTCTTTTTGTACCAACGAGAATAGCAAAGACCTTAGCCTCTTTTGAGCGGCTAATTGCACCGTGGCGTTGCCTCAAAATCATGTCTTTCAAGTCATCAAGTTCTTTCTCTTTAATTTCATTAGTGTATGGATCACAAGCTATAACTGGTTTCTTGGTGCTAAGAAGTAATCCAAGTGGATGAAAATTTCCACTACCAATGAATAAAAAAGAGTCAACTTTGTCAACTATGGACGTAGCTGCTGAGAAGTTACAACCAAGAATTTGCCCTTTTAATTCTGTACGGTCGTCACCTTCACCAATAATAGGATCGAAGTTATTATCAAGAAGCAATTTTTTTGTATCATTAAGAATGTGGGCATGTTGAGCAGTTGAAACTAAACCGATTTTTTTACCTTTAATGGAAGGTAATGCTTTTTCAATGACTTTTGAAACATCTAGATCTGCTAGGGCATTTACAAACAATGTAGGTATGGAAAAATCTCCAATATTTGGGATTGGTGTATGTCCTATTTGAATAACAAAGTCTACATTCAAGTTTTTAAATTCAGAACTAACAACATCGCATGCACCAAAGCATGGATCAGCTGAGAGCATGATACTCGCGCTTGTTTCATTTTCCAAAAATTCTACAAATTTAGAAAAATGAGATTTTAATCCTTCTGGAATCTGTAAAACTACTTGTTTGTACTCTTTTTCTTTGATAATTTTTACTGCTTTTTCTAAATCAATGTTGTATCCAGGTATTTTCAAATTTTAACCCTATCTTTTTTCCATCCCAATGATGTACCACTTTTCAGGTGGATCTAATTCGGTGTCTACAGTTAAGTGTACAATCTGGAGATCTGGATAGAGCGCTTTCAAGTCGTCCAAATCCACGTCTTCAAATTTTTTTAAGTTGTTGATATAAGCCTGTTCTGTAAGAGCATTTGATTCATAGTTCTCTTTGGTTCTTTTCAATATTCGATTAATACTTGTATCTTTGGAACAATTAGTCTGTTGAATCACAAATATCTTGTTCTGTGTCGCTGCAATTCCAGCAGCTCTCCTACGAAGCTCCTGAGTTACAAAAGTTGCATCCAAAATCACACCGTTATCTTTTTGCAAAGTTTCTTCAGCGCGTTTGAACATCTCATCATATACGCGTTTTCGTATCTCATAATTGTTAGCAACCTTCTCATCGAAGATATCCATTCCTTTGAGCACTTCACGTCGAATTAAATCAGTTCTAAGTATAGGATATCCTTTTATCTTTGATACTTCCTCGGTAGTTTCAGTCTTAAAGGTTCCTGGAAGACCACATGCAATAAGAAGCGTTCCTGACTCGAGTTCAGTTTCTATGAATTTTTCAAAAGGTTCCTTCATATATTAACACCCTCGTGATAATTATTTAATTCATATTTCTGAAATGCCATGGGCTATATATTATTAATCTTCTAGTATGTAAGAATGTGCCAATGCAAAGTATTGCTGAGCAGTATCTCTTGCTTCGGTTTTTTTATCATCGGACACGGCAGAATCTTTCAATACGAAACTTGTGACCTTTCCTCTAACGTAAGCCCGGTATACTTTGTAGAAGTTGATAAGATGGTAGATGAGATCATCATCTTTCTCACCTGTGTGGGTTAGATATGCTTTACAGAGCTGTTTAGATAACTTTTTGCCACCGTTGAACTCAAGATCCATAAGCAAAAAAGCGATTTCAGAGGCGGTATCTGAGTATCTAAATCTATCGTTGAACTCAATGCAGTCAAAAATGATAATGGGATCGGTAAGACAGATATGCTCCATATGGAGGTCGCCATGACAATCCCTGATTTTACCGTTCTTAACCCGTTGTGCAAATATCTCCTGATGTTCTTTATAAAACTTATCAGTCCAATTCTTTAAGTCGTTGTATTGTTTTTGTGAAATAGACTCATCTACAAATTCTTCTGTCTGTTGAAAGTTCTCGTCGGTATTGAACTTGACAATGTTGAGTTTACCATATTTATCGATTTCTTTTGACTGTATAGATATCTTGTGAAAATCGGCAATAGCCTTAGCAATTCTTTTGATATCTTCAGAGGTAACGGTACCTTTCTTAAATCTTGTTTTAAGGAGATCTTCATCTGATAATCGTCTCATCTTAACTGCATAGTCTACAATGTCTCCTTTGCCGTTTATGGCATGTTTTGTACCATCAAAATTTACAGGGTAAACGCCGAGGTAAACATCATTGGAAAAACGACTATTTAGTTCAACCTCCTTGTTGCAATAATGGCTTCTTTTCTCCAAGCTTGAGAAATCCAGAAAGCCAAAATTCACCGGTTTCTTAATTTTATAGACGAATTTATCGCAAATGAAGACGGTGGAGATGTGTGTTTGGACCAATTTGATCTTCTCAGACATTTCAGGATAAGCCGAAGGATGCATTAAATCGTCGATCATTGAGGGCATGGTTTCATCACCTCATTCATATCAATAGGACCTACATTTGGTTCGTAGAATTCTGGTTTTTTTAAGTTTTCAAATACATTTGACCGACTCATGGAAAACAATGTAATCATCAGGTTTTTAAAAGGTTTATCTCTCAAAAGTATCAGCCATAAAAATACAAAACTCCGCCTATTATCAATATTTGAATGATCAGCACAAATAGGACAGAGGGTATAAACATTCTATACATGCGAGTCGTATCAGTTTTTAAATAATCGCTACTGAGAACATTACATAGATGGATAGGAGATATCAGATAGCCCACAAGTGAACTTATAAAAATTAAACTTATCAGTCCAACTAAAGTTACAATATTGATTGGATTTGGGAAAAAAGGACTAACAATTGGAAATGATAAACCTATTGCTCCTAAATTATAACCAGTAAGTAACCCCAATATAAGCGGTATAAATATAACCATTGAGATACTCGGGATATGCATGTTTCCTAAGACATTAGCGATTTCATGGCTTGCTCCGGATGCATCAATGATTTCTCTAAAAATCATAATTCCAAAAATTGCTAATGCTAGTTTCAATGTTAGCGAATTTTTTATTAGTTGAATATAATCTTTTTTTTCTGGTTTTACTAAATAATATAACAAAATTATACTAAAAATTATTCCAATTAAGAACGACCTGAACTCTGAAATCCCAAAATTCATTAAGATAAGATAAAAAAATAGTGGTACAATTGGTGGCAATATAAAAATTAGCCCGCTATAATCTCTCTTTGGTTTTTTTGTTGGTTTGTTAGTTGTTTTAATATATTTTCTAAGAAAGTAACAGCCTATTAAAATGGTTACAATAAAGGCTGGCATATTTGCTAATATAAGAAGTGATATATTGATGCTCATTCCAAGGTTATTTTCTATTGTGTATGTATTTGTTAGTAAAACAAGCGTAATCATAGCAGATGATATTGGGTAGATAGGAAACCATATATGTCTAAACCAAATATTCAGAAAATTTTTTTGATTTTTATCAAGATTATATTTACTTCCCTCTTCATCAATCATTGGTGCAGAGAATAATGCACCACCAGGTACAGGCATTAGCCCATAGACAGCAGGTATTATTCCAAGGACGCCACCTTTGGAAAAAAACGTTCTTAGACCGTCTATTAATTTTTTTATTGCCCCCGTTTCTTGCATTAATTTTGCTAAAACGTAAATTAAAGTCATCAGGAGGGCTAGTTCTATAATTTCTGTATTTATCCCTACTTTTATTTGATCATTAGAGTAGACGATTATGTTTTTATATGGATATTTATAAGAATATACGCTCCCTTCAATAAATGCTCTTAGAACATTATTCAGTGGTATTTTATTTAATGAGAATAATCCAACAATTAATGAGCCTAAAATTAGGGATAAACCAAAATTGAATTTTTTTCTGATTAAAAATATAATGACTAGAAACGCAATGACTGCTCCAAGAATGTTTAACATGACAGTTTCCGAAATTGATGTACTACTTAACTAGTTAACCCTTTGATAATCATAAAAATGGATTTTTTTTGAAAGAATGTTGTCTCATTTTTTTTCTTCTTGCTTTATCGTAGTTCCCTTGTCCCATTTCTCTTCAAATTCGGCATTCAATTCGTCAATAATTTCTTTCTCTACAGTCCAAAAACCAAGTTCATCTTTTTTAACCGGTCCTGAAAGAATGAGTGCTCTGTCATCACCAACAATATAATTCCCTTTTATACTAGAATGTTTCTTTACATCTAAGCCAGCAAACATCTCTTTGTCTTTGTATTTATTCACTAAAATCTTGGAATCCTTTGGTAGTTCCACATCCCCCAGATATTCTGCCATGATTTTTGGGTTGGAGATTTCTGAGATGCTCCATTTTTTTGTATGCTTGGATGCAGGTGTTGCACGAGATGTTTTTTTTATCCCAAATTCAATTGCAATGCCAACAACAATTACACCTATGACGAATCCAACTATCAATGAGATTACAGTATCCATACTTCATCCACCCTGTAAAGGTATATTTACTATCATGGATATAATGGTTTGCCTTAGATAAATATGAGGGCAATCTTTATTTTAGGCATTGTTATATGGGCACAGAAAGAGACGGCTGGGTTTTATACTCATGGATAAAAAAACAATCGCAAGTACAATAGCTGATCTTAAAGAGAAAAACAACGCAATCATTCTTGCGCATAATTATCAAATTCCAGAAATACAAGATATTGCAGATTTTGTTGGAGACTCTTTAGATCTTTCAATGAAAGCTAAAAAGACAGATGCTCAAAACATTGTATTTTGTGGTGTTGATTTTATGGCTGAGTCTGCAAAGATTTTGAATCCTAATAAAAGTGTAATTCATCCAGACATGGATGCAAAATGCCCAATGGCGGCTATGGTTGACGTAGAGAGTCTAGGCTGGCTAAAAGAAGATAACTCTGCTGCTAAAGTGGTATCTTATATTAATACTTCTGCAGATGTGAAGGCAATTTCTGATATCTGTTGTACTTCATCAAACGGTGCTAAAGTAGTAAAAAGCCTTTCTGTTAAGGACGTTATTTTTGTCCCTGATAGGAATCTAGGCCTTTATGTACAACGGTCAATTGTTGACAAGAAAATGATTTTATGGCCTGGTATTTGTCCTACACATTACAATATAAAAAAGGAAGAAATTTTAGAACTCAAAGAGAAACATCCAGATGCAGAGATACTTGTTCATCCAGAGTGCACACCCGAAGTTATTGATATTGCAGACTATGCATTTTCTACCAACGGCATGGTAAATCATGCGAAAACTTCAGATGCCAACGAGTTCATTATTGGAACAGAAAAAGATCTTTGTCATCGCTTGAAAAAAGAGAATCCAGATAAAACCTTTTATCCATTACAGACGGCTATTTGCCCCAATATGAAAAAAATAACGTTGGACAAAGTCTTAAATAGCCTCAAAACCTTAGAATCAAAGATAAGACTTCCTGATGAGATAATGGAAAAGGCCAAGGTGCCACTTCAGAGAATGATGGATGTCGGACGGGGAGACTAAATGAAAAAAATTTACATAGATTGCGGCTCTTCTACCCAAGTTGATAAAGAAGTTATCGATGCAATGCTACCGTATTTTAATGAGCATTATGGAAATGCTTCTTCTATCCATTCACTTGGAAGAGACGCTAATGATGCTATTAATGAGGCAAGAAACAAAGTGGCAGACATATTAAAGGCAGATGCAAATGAAATTATCTTTACTTCTGGAGGGACGGAGTCGGACAACTTTGCCATCAAAGGGATAGCTTATCTCAACAAAGATAAACGAGGTACCAAAGGGTCACATATATTAACTTCTGCCATTGAACATCCTGCCGTTCTTGAGACATGTAAGTATTTGGAAAAACAGGGATTTAATGTAAAATATCTTCCTGTAGATAGGTATGGAATTGTAAAACTTGATGAATTAGAAAAAGCAATTTCGAAGGATACGTTTCTTATCAGTGTTATGTATGCCAACAATGAGATTGGCACAATAGAGCCAATTGAAGAAATAGGAAAAATAGCAAAAGATCACGATATCGTTTTTCATACTGATGCAGTGCAGGCCATTGGTAAGTCACCCATTGATGTGGACCGATCTAATATCGATTTATTGTCGGTTTCCTCTCATAAGATTTATGGACCAAAGGGAGTCGGAGCATTATATGTCCGGAAAGGCGTAAAAATACAGCCTGTTATACATGGTGGAGGACATGAAAGAGGACTTCGCAGTGGCACTTATAACACACCAGGAGCGGTTGGTCTTGGAAAGGCATGTGAACTTGCACAAACGAGAATGAAAAAAGACACAGCACATCTTAAACGTCTGAGAGATTCATTGATCGCAGGTGTGTTGAAGATCGAGGAGAGTTATCTGAACGGCCATCCTGAAAAGCGGTTGGTAAACAATGCTCATTTTCATTTTACAGCCGTTGAAGGCGAGGCATTGAGTCTCATGCTTGATGAAAAAGGGATTGCTGTTGCAACTGGTTCTGCTTGTTCTTCAAAGAAATTGCAAGCATCTCATGTATTGCTTGCCATTGGATTGGAACCCGCAGAAGCACATGGGTCACTTCGCTTTTCACTGGGTAGAGAAAATACTATGGGCGATATTGAATATGCTTTAGAAGTGCTGCCCAAGGTTGTTGATAGCCTGCGGAAAATGTCACCACTATGGAATAGATAAAGGTTTTGATTATGGATGAAAAATATACTGAAAAGGTAAAGGATCACTTTCTTCATCCAAGAAATGTTGGTGAGATCAAGAATGCAGATGGTGTTGGCACGGTGGGCAATCCAAAATGTGGGGATGTCATGAGCATCTATATCAAAGTTGATGATGAGAGGATAGAAGATATAAAGTTTAAAACGTTTGGATGTGCTGCTGCAATTGCAACGAGCAGCATACTCACCGAGATCGCTAAAGGAAAAACACTGGATGAGGCGCTTAAAATAACGCGGGACGATGTTGCCAATGAACTCGGAGGCTTGCCAGCTATAAAGTTGCATTGTTCGAATCTTGCAGCTGATGCTTTACGTGCAGCTATAGGTGATTATAGAAAGAAGAAGTGAGTGTATGGATTCGTATATCACTATTGACGGGTGGAGATCAAATATTCGTTTTTCTTCTGCTCATATTATACCTGAATATGAAAAATGTGGGAGGTTGCACGGACATTCATATGCTGTTCATGTGGAAGTAGTTGGTGAACTAGATGATAAAGGCATTATACTAGATTTTTCTTTGTTGAAAGAGGCTCTTAGGGAAATTGTTAATAAACTAGACCATAAAGTATTACTTCCTGAAAAAAGTGGAATTACCATCGAAAAAAAAGACGATAGCATTAGTGTTACTGCTTTTAAAAAACACTATGTTTTTCCAAAAAATGATTGTGTGTTATTACCAATCCAGTCTACATCTGCAGAAAACCTTGCACAGTATATTTTAGAGCAATTGATCAGAAAGATATCTTTCAAAAAACAAATAAAAAGCATAGAAATTGGCGTAGATGAGGGATTTGGGCAAGGTGCAAGGATATCAAAAACATTGAGAGGTAACTGATTCTTTATGGCAAAAAAGGCAGTTTGTCTTGTCTCTGGTGGTATCGATTCTTCCGTTACTGCATTCATTGCAAAAAGTAAAGGCTATGATATCTACGCGTTATCTTTTAATTATGGTCAAAAACATAAGAAAGAGATAGATTATGCAAAAAAGATTGTTTTTTCAGTTGATGCAAAAAAACATGTTGTTTTTGACATTGATTTAGGATTGTTTGGCGGCTCATCCCTTGTGGATAAATCTTTAGAGCCAGAAAAGGATCAGGAACTAGAAGAAATAGGTAAAACTATTCCTTCAACGTATGTGCCAGCACGGAATACAGTTTTTTTATCAATAGCCCTTGCTTATGCAGAAGTTGTTGATGCTGATGCAATTTTTATTGGTGTAACTGCTACCGATTACTCCGGTTATCCCGATTGTAGGCCTGAATATATTGAGGCATTTAAGAAAGTGGCGAATCTTGCAACTAAAAAAGGTGTTGAAGGAAATCCTATTGAAATATATGCACCATTGATAAGCTCATCAAAAGCGGAGATAATAAAAAAAGGGTTGGATCTTGGTGTTCCTTTTGCAAATACCTGGTCATGTTATCAAGGGGATGACAAGGCCTGCGGCATGTGTGACTCATGCTTGTTGAGATTAAAAGGATTTCAAGAATCGGGTAACAAGGATCCACTAGTTTACAAATCTTTACCAGACTGGTACAAATAGATACTTTCATGATTAGTTTCTATTTTTTTCTCGATAGTAATCATAAAGATCTAAACCAACTGGTATAGAAATAAGAATTGCTATTAATATGAATAAGCAAACTAGAGAATCCCCTGCTACATTATATACTGTTGGAGGTTTTGTGCCCCCCTCTCCAAATCTTCCGTTTGTAAGATCATTGAAAAACAGATTAATGGTTCCAATCCAAGGTAACTCTGATCGCGCTTTTCCGGATATCCATTCTAGTTTGATAGGTTGAGGGCAGATGTCACTGACTTGGTCACATAATTGATTGCTACGCGGGTTATCCCCTTTAGTGATAAATCCAGAATGGGGCCAGTCTGGAGTGACGGCACTATCTGATGGGCTTTTGATGCCTAACTCAGGAATATAGAGTGATCTTTGTCTTGTGATATCATATTCCTTTATTGTGTATAGATTTCCACTTTTGTTTATCTCAACATCAACCCAGCACATTGATCGATGGATAATTTGATCTTCGTCAGTGTCGCCTAGTTTTCGATAGACTATAACATCCCCATACAGCCCATAGGTATGAATCCCATCATTGCCTTGTGTTATTGCCTCGCAATAAGGTACAACATCGCCTCTATCATTTACTTTTACCAGCAAAACCATGTCACCCGCGTCAATGGTACCAAGTCTTCCGTAGGGCTCATCATCATGCATCATGCTGCCTGATTCAATAGCAACCATGGGTGCTCCAAACCACTGTCCAGTATAAGCCCATAATGCTGTTAAGATGATTAATACAGCAATCAGTGCAACAAGGATGTCTCTTAGTAGCGATATCTTTCCATTATCGCTGTGCCAGAAACGTAAAAATAAATCTTTGATGCGTTTTAAATCCATTTAGTACCTCTATCTATTGATATCTCTCTTGTGTGATATGATGGTTTTTGTTAGAGCGCCACATATTGGACAAGTCTTTATATTTTCATTGAATTTTTTTCCGCATCCCGAACAGCGATAAGTCCATTTAAAACTTTTTATTATTCCATCTTGGCTAATAGATTTGAAGTTGATGTTTAACGCATGAGCAACATTTTGTATGGAATAATCATCTGTTAAGATGATTACATCCCCCTCATGTTCTTGGCTCATTTCTAATGCAAGAGCAAGAATTTCGTTATCTGCATATGATAATCTTTTTTCATCCCCCGTATCTTTAGAAACTATAGCTATCTTTTCCATCGATTCTTTTGAAGGGGCATGAATGGTTAATCCTTTTTCTTTAAGAAATTGAAATGTCCTGTAATCTCGACCTCCTGGTTTCAATTCTTTGGAAATATTTGGTGTGGTAACCATTTTTGCATTGTCAATGTTTATGGGTTTACCTGAGAGGAGAGCTGAAGTATCTAGAATAAAAATTGTAGATTTTTTCTTGGCTTTCATTTCAGAAGGGTAAGCAATCTTTTAATATTTTACTTTAACTTTTAAAGAAAAAAGAAAGATAGAATATTTTTAATGACTAGTTGGCTGACCGTTTAATAATATATCATACCATTGTTCATTCCATGCAATATGTACGTCTTCAATTGACCCGGGCTCTAACCATCCGGTTTCAGTCAGCTTCCAGGAGCCTGGGTCATCGGAAAAGTTCCATGAGATCTTATAGTTTTCTGCTGTTAAACCGTTGCCATAGATATAAACTCCCCATCTTGGTTCATATTCAGAGGTGTCCTTCTGCATTGTAAAGCTTATTTCATAAATCGATTCGTTATCTGTGTCAATGTCTACATGGCCGTTAAGGTCGAAATCTACATCCCAGTCGAATTTAAGGTATTGGGGTAATTCAAAGGTTGCAGTTATTGTTGTTCCTTTAAATGTTGCATAATTGATTTCTAGGTTGTCATTAAATGCTGGGTCGGTTGTAAATTCGATAGAACCTACTCCATCTCCGTCAATATCCCATAGTATCTCGAGGTCTTTCCATTCATCGTTTACTAGTTTTGAATAGATAAGACCGTTGACAAGCCATATTTTTCCACTTACCTCGATGTTGCCACTGCCGTTTTTCTTGATGCAGAAGCCATCAACTTGTAATCCCAATAGCTTTATTCTTCTACCGAAATCTCCTTTGATAGCTTCGAATTGTATCCAGGTTGCTAATTGAGTACCTCCTGAATCAAGGTATAAACCAGATATGTTACCATCTTGATCTTTGCAGCCTCTGAGAGTTATACATTTATAGTCATCATTTAGTCCACATAACGAGGCTGATAGCTTCAGGTTTTGATCGAGATCTTCATAGGACACACTTGGTCCAAAAGATGATATGCTGTTCTTAATTTGTATCTCTTTTTTGTCATTGCCCATGTCCCAACCAAAATAGAATTTTCCTTGTCCTAGGTTAAGTATATCAAAGGTAACAATTTTTGATCCCCACTTGATTTTGAATGCCTCTACATTAAGGGTTACCCCGTTATCTATTATTAGGTAATGCGGTATTGCAAATCTAGTCCAGTTGATGTATGTATTGCCAGAGGCGAAAGAGACGTTTAAGAGTTCAATTTCGATTGGATCATCGTTATCATCATAGGTTATTTTAAATCCTGTTAAATCCCCATCGACACCATTATTGAGGATGTTAAACTTTCCAATGTTAGTATTGCTCTCAGGTTGCCATTCAAATGTGATTGTTCCAGGTTCAAAGTTGAATGTTCCAAAGTTCAATGTTAGGTCATCATGGATTATTTCAAAGGTATGAGCTATTCCGGTTTCCTCGATATCAAATTCTACGGATCCTGATCCATCGTCCCATTCAGCATTCATACTGATGCTTCCTTCAATGTTTCCTTGCGCTTCCCAGTTTCCAAAAGCTTGTGTCTCTATTGTGATATCCCATGAGAAATCTACATCTGTCTCCATAAAAAGAGAGCTATCATCACTTTCAACATAAATACTTCCGTCATTGTTCACTATCTCTAAATTTGGAATATCGAAATCTACAGCGTCTCCGATTGACAAGTGTAGATTTGTTATGTCTATGTCGCGACTACTTTCGATCTTGAATTTAGGATTTGAACTAAAGTCAAACCAGCTGGTACGGGTAACTCCTGTAGCATGGTTCATTTCTAGAGATTCAACGCTGAAATCCAGGATGTTCTGATATTCAATGGCAAGTGTCTCAATTTGGAAATATCTGCTAGATGTTATCTCATAGTATTTCTCTGAGGGTTTAAGAAGGATATTTATACCTCCACCCAACAAAATGTTATCTGCGGTTATTGATCCATCTGGATTTGATAATGTTAGATCACTAAGCTCTACATCTACATCTGAAGCAAGGTTAAGTTCTACAGATTGATTCCATTCTAGTTTTACATCTCCTTCATTATCAATTAACAAACCTGTATCTAGTTCCGTCTCCAGATTCTGTGCATGTATTGTTACATCTATTAGAAAATCATTTGTTATCTCTATTTTACCGGTTTCTAATCCACTGAAATCAATCCTGAATCCCCTCCCCGGTCCGCCTTGAAAATTCCCAGAGACATCTAAAAGCTCATTTTGTTTAGCAAGAGAGAAATCAAAATCAATATCAATAGGACTTCGCCGTAGTTCAAAATACCCCTCTAGAAGACTCCATTGAAGAGACATATCAAGATTTGAATTGGCTGTAGCATCAACTACAATTGTACTTACTTCTTGGTTTTCATCTTCAACCTTCAACTCTCCATGCAGAGAAAGACCAAGAGTAGTGCTTGACAACTCGATAGTATTGTAATCCTCCGACAATATAGACCAATCGATACGCGTCTCCTTCATTGGAAGAGCAGATACATATATATCAGCATCTGGATCTTCCAAATCATCGGTTATACCAACCCTAAAATCGTTGGATCCTTCTCTGGCAACACTGATGTATCCATCAGTGAGACGGGGCAATAAATCAAAAGTGAGACTAGAAGGTATGTTTTTCATATAAACATAGTTAGATATCTCTTCACCTTGTTCGTTTTCACTTCTTGTAAATAAGACTATATTTTCAGGTGGATTGTCAATGTTGAACTCTATGTGTCTTGCATCGTTTGGCAATCTACTAATGTCGATGTGGAAGCCGAAACTCTCAAACGGATTGATTAGTATGCCAAGTGTTGCAACGCCTTGTTGATTTTCTCTTGTGATAGATAATGTAAGCGCTGAATCATCTGCTCCATTCAAGTCGACATCTCTTATTAATTCTGATCTTCTATGCATCAACGTCGTAGTGGTGAAAGATTCAAAGGTAGCTGCAAATGTTGTTTTTGTAGACCCTCCTATAAAAGATATAATAAAGGAAAAATGGTCAGCATTTGTTGATTCAAGGCGAATCCCGTTTTCTGGTATGAGTTTCCCTTCGTCACCTGTAGGCTGAAAAGGTTTTTTCTGGAGGTTTTCTTCTTCTGAAGATGATGCAACAACGTTTTCTGTTCCAATATCCTGAGTATAAGCTCCACCAGTAACACCTTGCATAAGAGGCTGCTGCTGTCCATTTGTCATTTTTCCAGAAAGCGGTGAGCTTTGTATAGACTGTGTAGTAGTTTGCATGCTACTAGTAGTTGTGCTTTGCACAACAGGATAAGCACTCATGTCTTGGTTTGTTACTTGGTTGTTATTACCATTTAAGAGTCTATAGATTATGTATGGTCTGAATATATGGGTGGCGCTGAAACTACTAGGTTTTTCTTCACCAGATGATGAATGATATCCAATTCTTATAATAGATTCTTCCAAACCCAAGTAGTCCTCAAGTATCTGCAAAGAGAATTGTAAACATATCGTGAAATCATCCTCAGTTTTAATATCATTGGATATTTTTTCAATATCTGAAAGTGTTGTTTCAAATGCAAACCAAGAGAAGCTGTTGAATGGTGATTTACTGATCACGGGTTTGAAAAAATTGAGATTATTTACTTTCACATCGGAATCTCCATCGTGGTTTACATCTATAGATAATGGTAACAAGTATCCGCTGTCCAGTGGTATATTTTGTTCATATCCGTTGTAATTGGTATAAATTTTTACAGATAACAGAGGATACAGTATGAGTGAACTTAGTCTTGTGAGAAGTATATCTAGAATGTTTTTTAATTCAGAATCGGAGGTGATAAAGAAATCCTCTATGCATGTATACTCGTGGTCAATATCTGCATGCATTACATCTTGACGCATGTTTCCATTGCTGTCTCTGGCCTCAAGGGTGACAAGGTATACTTTTCCTTTGCTGTAGCTATGTGTTACTTTTTCCCCATATCCTACGGTTCCATCTCCGAAATGCCAAATCCATTCAGTAATCGGAGCATCTGGGTCGGTACTGATAGATTGTGATCCGTCAAAGGTAATTACCTCATTAACATCTGCCTTATAACGACAACCTCCATATGGACGTAGATGGTCACCATCTTGGTCAATGTAGACCGGTGCAATATCCATATAGGTGTTTCCATTAGACTTAATAACAGTCAAAGTAGCATGATAGATATCAGGTGTCGAGTAAACGTGAGTTGTATGTAATCCATATCCTACGATTCCATCTCCAAAATCCCATTTATATACGGCTCCAAAAATCAACAGACTTTTAGAAGCATCAAATGTAATCGGTTCATCTATCTTACCAGCATATGGTCCACCAGCATTTGCTAAAGTTAAAACAACAGGCTTACTATTAGGGATTACTAAGTTTCTAGGTTGAACAACAAAATGTTCAGTTTCTTCTTCATTCGTCACTAAATTTTTGCTTTCTCGCGGTGCGATATCTTTATTCTCCTCAGACAGTGACGCTGTCGAGTCATCTTCAAGTTGATAGTCCTTCTCTTGTATCGGTTTCTCTATTTCTTTTTTAGCCAAATCTATTCTATTTACAACACTTCCAGCAGCAACGCTGATGTTGGCTAAAAGTAATAAACAGCCTATAATAATCACAATAGCTGGTGTTTTCTTCATTAAATTCTACCCCCTTTGTATTAAGATTAATTTATGCGGCTAACCTTAATAAAGTTTTCTTCTATATTTTATATATGTAATGTTATAATATATAAAGATTGTACGCCAAACGCACTATAATAATACAAAATTGGTAGTTTTGTGCCAATAAAGATTATCTCAAAACTTGCTGGATATCTTTTATTTTTATCATTCTTTGCTCTCCACTCTGCATATCTCTGATAGTCACTGAATTACTCTCCAATTCTTTGGGTCCAATGATAATAGCCTTTTTTATACCAATGGAGCTTGCATATTTGAGGGATTTAGCGATGCCTCTCCTTAAAAGGTCAATATCTGCTAAAACACTGTTCTTTCTTAGGTTTTGTAGTATTTCAACTGCTT
>Ga0315547_1001947_pt1 | contig 15182 bp, 12 predicted proteins | sample SalMarSW160240MG_2_FD_202542 | JGI IMG/M metagenome (GOLD analysis project Ga0315547, IMG submission 202542) | Salt marsh sediment microbial communities from the Plum Island Ecosystem LTER, Massachusetts, United States - Salt Marsh Sediment SW1601-240 ... | reverse complement strand
CATCATAGGAGCCGATGAAGATCTGAGTACCCAATTCTTAAACCTTAACAACCTACTCCGTAGAAACCTCGAGGTATCTTAAATTGCCAATATCCAGGAAAAGATTTCTGAGACAGGGCACTAGTTGGTTTGCTGAAGCGCATCAAAGATCGCTGGGCGTGTCTGCCTCTTGCCCATAGATTCTATCTGCCAAAAAAAGCGATTGCGTCAAAATCAGATAACATGAATATCTCTGGCGAAACCACCTTGTTTCAGACAAAGCTCAAGCAGGCTGCCGAGATGTTGGTTCAATTGGCCCATCATTTTGTTGGTGTACCTGTGACGGTTGTTTGCGATAGTTGGTTCGGAAACGACGGTTTGTTCAAACCCGTACGCAAGCATCTCGGAGACGCATTTCATTTGCTCTCCAGGTTACGCTCCAATACTGTTCTTTACTCCATGCCACCAAAATGCACAACGGGAAAACGCGGCAGACCATGCAGATATGGAAAGCGACTGGGCACATGTGCTGAAATAGCGGCCAGGACCAAAACACTGGCTTCAAGCCATCGCGTGTTTCTCTATGGCCATTACCGCGACGTGCTGGTTACCACAAAGCTGGTCATGCTCAAGACGCTTAAATGCCCTGTCCGGGTCGTATGGGTCTTTCGTAAAACACAATGGATTGCCCTCTTTTCTACTGACCTAAATCTGTCCACTGAACAGATCATCGAGTACTATGGTGCAAGGTGGAAAATCGAATCCGGTTTCAAAGAGATCAAACAGGACATTGGCAGCAGCAAAAGCCAAACCCGTAATGCCCATGCCGTGATCAATCACATCAACTTTTCTATGATGGCGGCTACCGTTACTTGGATTTATGGGGCACGACTGGTAAATATCCCAGAACGTCGGCATAAAGTCAGAGGCCGCAACAGTTTTGCCTTCTCGGATTTGAGACACATCATCGCCAAGGCCGCACTGAGTGAGGATTTTGATGCCGTTTGCCGTAATCACCCCAAATCCTTGAAAAAATCTTTCATCAACACCCTGCTGCGCATGGTTGCTTGAAAGTACGATGTATAATTTCGGTGAAACTTTACCTCAGAAGTATAGCTGCTATAAACCTATTCTGCTTAGGATACACCTGAAAATTTCACAATACGATCACTAATCAGAAGTTCTCCCGGCATTTGAGAATATCGATTACTCCATCTAATCATAACTTCATCTTTCCCTATGTAAAAAATTAAAATCAGACCTGTGATATCTTGCCACGAGCTTATAATATTGGGATTGCCGACGTTTTTCCGGTACGGTTTCGATATCGCAGGATTTCAGATCTTTACAATGGTGACCATGATAGCAGTTATCGTTACATCTGGATGTTTGCATATCCGGTATGGATAGCACAGGTTTTGGAGCGAAGCTGATTCCTTAAATATGTTGGAGATATATTGATTTGGTCACAGGCGCGAGGTCCCGAGCGTCCTGTGCACTAAAATGTTAGGCGTCATTCATGTCGTGCTTGTTTATTGATCAAGGATTGCGTTAATAACTCGTTTTCTATCCTATCGCGGGAGGCAATGAAAATAGCGCTCTGTGAATCAGCCTGATGCTTATCGGGCGTGTTCCAGTCTATTGGAAACTCCTCGTGGTTTGGCTGAGTCTTGGGAAGATAGACATACTCAAAAAATCCTTGCAACTGATTGAACAACCATGGCCTTGTTGGTCTGCATCCAATCCCAGAGTATGCTTGAGTAGGGTCGCTTTGCGGCTCCCAAACGATATTTTTCTCTTCGCTTTCCCCGAATGAGACCCGTGTTTCCAGGAACAGTATTCTTACAGTGTTGCGACTTATAAACTCCAAAGCTTGTTCGGGATTACCCAAGTGATGCAAGATTCCGTAACAGTGAACTACATCAAATGGAGAACCGTCGATGTAAGCAGGACGTTCCATATCCAGAAACTGAACATTGCAGCCCGGATAACGATTTCTTAAATATTGGAGATTTTCAAACCTTGCTTCAGTGATGGTTATTTTGCACCCCCTATCTATGTAATAATGGGAATGATCTCCGATACCTGCACCAACCTCTAGAACCGACATTCTTGCTACTAATATTCTTAAACTTGCGAGGTGCTCCAGCCTTCGTGAATTAAAACGTAAGTAGCGGTTTGAGTGGAAATGGCTGACAGGGGTATTGAAACGAACTATCTCGTATCCACATTTTTTGGCTAAGTTTCTCACCATTTTCTTGGTTTTACCTATCACACTCTTTTTCCTTTAGGTTTCGTCATGTTCCTTGAGCCTAAAAAGTGATTATACGGATCTGGATATCATCACCTTTGTAATGTTATCCGTAAAAATACGCGACTTCGCGTCGCACTACAGATACATTGAGAATACCGCATGGAATTAGGACTTGTCAAAACCTTTGACAGCTTGCTAATACCTTAAATCATCCCAGAGTTGTGATATTAACAAGATACCCAAAAACTATGGAATCAATTCCACATGGATAAGTCTATCTAAGATCAAACATAAACCAAACCACAGAAAAGAGTTAGAAACCATGGCTTATACATGGAACTCAGTCTAAAGGGAAGTTTCGTTTTGGGACTTGCATCTGTGGTCAGTATTGATTACAATTGTACTCGAAAGGAAATACAAAAATGCTTGATCTTACAAATCTTTTGTCATCAAAGGCCCGGCAAAAGGTCTTTCGCCTCTATTTTTCTCAAACCAATAGAAGGTATTACCTCAGAGAGCTTGAGAGGTTGCTGCATGAACCTGTAGGAAATATCCGAAGAGAACTCCTTAGATGGTCCAAGGCAGGCCTTTTCCTCAGAGAAAAAGTGGGAAACCTTACCTACTATTCATTAAATACATCGTTCCCTCTTTACGAGGAATTAAAGGCAATAGTTTCGAAGACTATAGGAATAGAGTATATACTGAAAGAAGGCCTGAAAGCAATAGAAAGCATTGTTTTAGCCATTATCTATGGATCTGTGGCCAGCGTTGAGGATACGGGCAATTCCGATATCGATATTTTATTAATCGGGAACCCAGATATGGATGAACTGGTCAACAATGTTCACAGGATTCTCATTACAATATGAAATCTCTAATAGCCTAGGGTGTTGTGAGATATGTGATATGGCACTGCCGCACTGCCTTAGGATCCAAGGATGGTGCCAGGGAAAATGACGGTGTTTATTGCCGGAAGAACCCCGGCTCGAATATTTCATGCAATGACAGGCGAGAACCCACCAGAAAAGAAATATCGTGGAAATGATCTTCATATGGGAAAAACGGTCAGGTACTGGCAGGGGCCGATGACCTCAATAAAAAGGGACAGTTGCTTTAATCGTTTCACCTCTGTCATATTCTGCCGGGAATCGCAACTTTAGTCATCCTTGGGAGAATCATAGACGGGAAAAAACTTTGTTGGCAAGGACCATACAACGAACATATGGGGTCTTGGGGCCATATGATGAACTATGGGTAATTATTGGATAAAAAGTTTTTTGAAAGGAAAAGGGGATGAGATGGGCGACAAGGGAAAAAAAGATAAAGGCAAACGCGAAGAACAGAAAAAAGGCAAGCAAACTCTAAAGGATAAGCGGAAGCAAAAAAAAGATAAAATGAAATAGATTTGGGCAAATGGAAGTTAAACGTAAAACAAAAAGGTAGCGGTTATGACATCTGTTATTAAGTATTATGAGGGAATCGACTCGGTTGCGGTAATCGGCAACTATCTGCCCCGCCAGTGCGGTATCGCAACCTTCACCACGGATCTGGTTGAAGGCTTATCAGAGGAGGCCCCCGATATTTACTGCTGGGCGGCTGCCATGAATGACAAACCCGAGGGATATTCATATCCGGAAAAAGTGCGCTTTGAGATCAACCAGAACAAGTTGACCGATTATAGTATCGCATCTCAATTTCTCAATATCAGTCAGACGGATATTGTCTGCGTGCAGCATGAATACGGTCTTTTCGGCGGCCCGGCCGGCAGCCATCTGCTGAAACTATTGGGTGATCTGCGCATGCCGGTGGTGACTACGTTACACACGGTTTTGAAGGACCCCGCGCCGGAATATCGTGACGTCATGTGCAAGCTATCCGATCTGTCCGATAAACTGGTCGTGATGAGCCGTAAGGCATTTGATTTCCTCAAAGATATCTATGCGGTGCCCGAGGAGAAAATTGCCTTTATCCATCACGGCATTCCGGATACGCCGTTTATTGATCCCAGCTTCTACAAAGACAAGTTCGGCGTGGAAGGCAAAAAGGTACTGCTCACATTCGGCTTGCTTTCCCCAAATAAGGGCATTGAAAATGTATTGCAGGCGCTTCCGGCGGTCATAAAAAAACACCCTGATGTGGTCTATATTATCCTGGGCGCAACACATCCGAATATTCTAAAGTTGCATGGGGATGCATACCGTATCATGCTGCAGCAGCTCGTGCGCAAACACGATATCGGCGAGCATGTCATTTTTCAAAATCGTTTTGTTGAACTAAAAGAGTTATGTGAGTTTCTCGGCATCGCCGATATCTACGTAACCCCTTATCTTGAAGAAGCCCAGATTACCTCCGGGACCCTTGCCTATGCCATGGGCACAGGGAAAGCCGTCATTTCGACACCGTACTGGTATGCCGCCGAGATGCTTGCCGAAGGCCGGGGCCGGATTGTACCCTTCCGCAATCCGGATGCCATAGCGGAACAAATTATCGGACTTTTGGACAACGATATCGAACGGCACGCCATGCGCAAAAAAGCCTATATATTCAGTCGTGAAGCGGTTTGGAAGGAGGTATCCAGAAAATATCTCCAGGTTTTCAGTGAAGTGCGGCAAAACCGCACCCGGAAACCCCGTCCCCGGTATTCCTATGTTGAAAACATCACGGCCATCACGAATTTCGAGCTCCCGGAGATCAAGCTCGATCACCTGAAAGCCTTGACCGATGATACCGGCATCTTGCAACATGCCAACTATACCATTCCCGATCGTACCCATGGCTACTGCACCGATGATAATGCCAGAGCGCTACTGGTTGCCGCCATGTGTCAAAAATACCTGCCAGCAAACGGCTCGAGACTTGATCTTCTCAGCGATCATTATCTCGGATTTCTTCTGTATGCCTATAATGAAAAAACTGAGCGCTTTCGCAATTTCATGACTTATTCGCGGCAGTGGGTGGATGAGATCGGGTCCGAGGATGCGCATGGCAGAACGCTCTGGTGCCTTGGCAAATCGTTGGCTTTTCTTCAAAATCCCGGGCATCTCGCAGTAAGCACGACCCTTTTCAACAAGGCACTGCGAGCTGGCGAGAATTTTCATTCGCCCCGCGCCATCGCTTTTACCCTGGTTGGAATTCATGGCTACCTGTATAAATTTGCAGGCGACAGTGAAGTGCGCAGGATCCGGGAAGTTCTTGCCGACAGGCTTTTCAATCAGTTTAAAAACAATGCAACAGACGATTGGCCCTGGCTTGAGAATGCCCTGAACTATGCTAACGGCAAACTGCCCCATGCCCTGCTGCTGTCCGGCCACCGGATGCAACGCAACGACATGATCGATATGGGACTCAACTCCCTCAAGTGGCTGCTTGCCATCCAGACCGAAGACAATCACTTTGTGCCCATCGGCAGCACCGGTTGGTATGAAAAAGGCGGCCCCAGAGCCCGTTTCGACCAGCAGCCCCTTGAAGCCAATGCCATGGTCGAAGCTTGTGTGGAAGCCTTTAATATTACACGGGACCATACATGGTTTGAGAATGCGGTCATGTGCTTTAATTGGTTTCTCGGGCACAACGACCTCAACTTGCCGCTCTATGATCCCAAGACCGGCGGCTGCCGAGATGGGTTGATGGCGGACGGCATCAACCAGAATGAAGGCGCCGAGTCCTCCCTTGCCTGGCTGCTTTCGCTGATGACATTGCAAAAGCTTTATGCCGACGAGATTTTAAACCAGCCGTTGTCACAGAAAACCGATTAACAAAAGGATCAGTCATGCACATTGCCATGCTCTCGCCCATTGCCTGGCGCACACCGCCGCGACATTATGGGCCCTGGGAAAATGTGGCCTCCCTTTTAACCGAGGGGCTGGTAGCGCGCGGTCATGATGTTACCTTGTTTGCAACCGCGGATTCCCAGACCAGCGGCACGCTCCATGCCGTTTGCCCGCGGGGTTATGAAGAAGATCGCTCACTTATACCAAAAGTATGGGAGTGCCTGCACATTTCAGAACTCTTTGAGCATGCCGATGTGTATGACATGATCCATAACCACTTTGACTATCTGCCACTGACCTATACCGGCCTTACCACCACACCGGTGGTGACCACCATTCACGGTTTTTCATCGCCCGGGATTCTACCCGTTTACAAAAAATACAACAACAAAGTATTCTATGTTTCCATCAGCGATGCCGACCGATCGCCGGATCTTGACTATATAAAAACCATCCATCACGGCATTGATATCAAGCAATTTGATTTTCAGCCTGCCCCGGACGATACCCTGCTCTTTTTCGGGCGCATTCACCATGACAAGGGCGCCCGACAAGCTATTGAAATTGCCAGGGCCTGCAATAAAAAACTGATATTGGCAGGCATCATCCAGGACCAGGCCTACTATGACCAAGTTGTCGCCCCTCACATAGACAACGACAAGGTTATTTATGTCGGCAGCGTCGGACCGGTTGAGCGCAACCGGCTTCTCGGTAAAGCCTGCGCCCTATTGCATCCAATACAGTTTGATGAGCCTTTCGGTCTGTCCGTTATCGAATCCATGGCCTGCGGTACGCCCGTGATCGCCTTTGATAGGGGCAGCATGCCTGAGCTTATCGAAAAGGGCAAAAGTGGTTTTTTGGTCAACAATGTGGACGAGGCCGTCGAGTCTGTTGCACGTATTAAAGAGATTGACCGCGCATACTGTCGTCGCCATGTTGAACGGCATTTCACAGTAGACCGCATGATCAGTGAATACATAAAAGTCTATGAAATGATTCTTGACTCTGAAAGACTGTAGAATGGCCTCGAAAAAACTGAAACAGATAGCCGGTACCGGCGGCCTTAGATTTTGAAATGGTTTTATAGGATAAATCACCATGAAAACTCATCATCCAATAATAACACGTTTTAAAAATAATCCCATCCTGACAAGAAAGGATGTGCCGTATCCGGTGGCTACGGTCCACAATGCGGGCATCGTCAAACACAATGATCGTTACATTATGCTTTTCAGGTCGCATCTGCTAAACGGGCGCTCCATCATCGGTAGGGCCGACAGCAATGATGGGGTTTCATTTACGGTCCATCCCAAACCCTTTCTCACACCGGCGACGGACAGCATTTTCGGGGAATATGAAGAGTTCGGAGTAGAGGATCTCCGCATAAACCCCGTAGAGGGCGAACATCTTCTAACCTACAGCGCCTATTCCCGTCACGGCGTGCGGATTGCCCTGGCGCGCACCAGGGATTTTGAAAAAGTTGAACGCATTGCGCTGATCACTCAAGCCGATTTTCGCAACGTGGTAATTTTTCCTGAGAAGTTCGGTGGCCGGTATGTGCGCTTGGACCGGCCGCATTCGGAGATTTCGCCCTGGTCGATCTGGATTTCCTATTCTCCCGACCTCGTGCACTGGGGTGATTCCCGGGTGATTATGAAGCCGGTTCCCTATCACTGGGATGAAATGAAAATCGGGCCCGGCGCACCGCCGTTTAAAACCGACAAGGGCTGGCTTCATATTTACCATGGCGTCTTTAAGACCATGTCCGGAACGGTGTATCGCCTCGGCGCGGCCCTGCATGATCTTGATGATCCGGCCAACATCATCGGCGTTTCCGATCAGTGGATATTGCAGCCTGAGGATCCTTGGGAGGTAAATGGCTATGTGCCCAATGTTGTCTTTACCTGCGGTGCCGTTCCGGAAGACGACGGTACGGTAAAAATTTACTGGGGCGGCGCTGACACAGTTATGTGTGCCGGAACGGCACATATTGATGACCTTGTGCAGTTATGTCTCACAAAAAAACGGCCGCCTATGTAGGCTGTTATCAGATGGCATAATTTATTAGTGAGCCAGTGATATGGATGAAAAAAAACGGCTAAAGCCAAAGGTTAAAAGAAAAAAGAAGAAAATTCAGGGCGACCCTTCACGCGTTATAACACGCCTTCATATTCCCGACGGGGCGCATCGCATACTTAAAGCTAATCTAAGCCGAGCTTATCCTTGATGGCAAGACAGGTTTCCTCGTTGAGGATATAGATGGGGCGGTAGATGCGCTCAAGGACGTAAAAGATATTGACAGGAGCTTTTGCCGCACATGGGCAGAGCGAAGATTCAGCCAGAAGAAGATGATAGATGATTATATAGATGTATACAAGAGGGTGCTAGGACGTTGATAACTAATACCTTTTTACCTCTTTTGCATCTTAGCGAAGAGACGGTCAAGAGGGACGGCCGCAAAGGAAGCTGCATAGTCCGACATGCCGTAAGCTATAATGAGTTCACCATTATTTATGATGGCGCCGCACGAATAGACCACGTTTGGCACGTATCCTTCCCTTTCTTCTTCATTGGGCACTAGAAGGGGATCTTCCAGCCTGGCTATGACCTTCGTGGGATCGTGCGTATCAAGGAGCATTGCCCCAAGGCAATACCGTCTCATCGGCCCGACACCGTGTGTGACCACCAACCATCCCTCGTCGGTTTCCAGAGGAGATCCGCAGTTACCTACCTGGAGAAACTCCCATGGATGCTCCGGTCCCAGTGTTTTTTTTGCATCCGTACTCCATGCATTTATGCTGTCCGAGAACAAGACATAATGGCTGACGCCGTCAAGACGGGCCAGCATTACATACCTGCCCTTTATCCTGCGCGGGAACAGCGCCATGTCCTTGTTCCTGGCATATTCACCGTTTATCGGCTTAACGGAGAAATGCCGGAAGTCCTGCGTGCTTATGAACTTGGGAAGGATTCCATGTTCGCTGTAGGCGGTATAGGTGGAATAATAGGTGACAGCGCCATCGTCCTCCATGAATCTTACAACGCGCATATCTTCAATGCCCTTGTTTTCCATCAATGAAAACGGGAAGATAACCCGCTCGGAGAGGGCCGTATCGAGAGAGAATTCCATCTCATAATGTGATTCCGCCACGCGCTCTATGGCATCTATAACCCGTCTCTCCTGAAAGGACAGATCACGGCCCTCTGTATACTTCTCGATCGCGCCGAGAAGCTTACCGTAGATAAACTTATCTTCCAACTCGCTCATAACAGAGTTTATTATCTTATTATATGTATCTTTATGGTTGATACTTGATCTCCTTTCAATTAAGACAAGCCACATCCGTTCGATAAAGTGATCCTTGGTATATGCATGCCTCTTGATCTTCTCGGGGATTTCCACAAGCTGGCCCACTGGCCTGAAGATTAGTTCATTTTCTTTTGTCAAGATACCACTTCTGAATACAATGGAAGATATGTGACCTTCTCCTGTGGCCCTGAAGCTCACGATCACCCGCCTCTCACCTTCTTCAAGGAACTCCTGGTTTGGGTCTTCCACAATGGAAGGATTAAAAACTGCTGCTGATTCAATGGAATATTCCATGGTAAAATAGGAGCCTATGAGCAACATCCTCTCAGTTGAGATATCTCCAGGATCAAAACTTAGCTCCTGTTCAAGGATTGTCTTTACTCGATCATAGTGATTTTGGAATATGGCGCTTATTTTCCTATGCCTTTCAGAAAAATCTTCAAAGACATGGTTGAGGATAGAGCATACCTTATCTTCCGAAAGTTGAATTACCTTATCCACGATACTTCTTGCCCTTTCAGCCCCAGGCATGAAGAACCGGGCGATTACTCTTTTGGGATCCGGGTAAAACCTAGTCTTCAGTCTTCTTGCAGATATCATTACATCTTCCTTCCGAAAATTATTCAAGCCTGATAGGTTACCAAATATACTTCATAAATCTGAATTATGCGGCAACCGCCTCCAAAAGGTGGTTCCGCAAGCCTGAAAACCGTTTTCAATAGTCTTGCCTTGATTTCGAGTTGCTAAATGGATTGGAGTTGCCCAAAAAATCGCCTTTCCAACCCAAAGCCCAGCAAAAACTCCATTTACACCTGAGAATTGAACATACTTCTCCTGTCCGATATTTGCAAGAATTTTCCGGCATGTCACCTCAGTGCTGCCAGCCAAGCACAGCCCGGTAATGGTGCCCCAATGGAAAAGCGACCCCACATGCACATACCAATTGAAGAGTGAAGAGGGACATCTTAAGTTATTAAGTTTTTTAGATTGTATCGGCCTTCTTCCGTCCCAGTTTAGACGCAACGGCCTGCTCAAATACGTCTATATACTCCTTGGCGGAGTGCGCCCAGGAGAAATCCTGAGCCATGGTCTTACGCATCATGGCTTGCCATATCTTACGATTTTTAAAGGCTTCAATGGCCCTATGGACCGCGGCGATCAGGTCATCTTTATGAAATCGATCGAACTTGAATCCTGTGCCCGGCGAGTGAGCCTCATTGGGATCGATGACTGTATCCTGGAGGCCCCCGATGGCTCGCACGATAGGAATAGTCCCGTACTTAAGGCTGAACATCTGGGTCAGGCCACAGGGCTCGTAAAGCGATGGCATGAGGAACATATCACATCCTGCAAAGATCTTGTGGGAGAGGACTGGATCAAAGCCGAGCTTCAGCCCAAATTGTCTTGGGTGTTGGGCCTGGATTTCTGTAAAGAGCTGCTGGTAGCTCACCTCACCTGCAGCAAGAAGAACAAGGCCAAGATCAAGGGCAAACAGCTCCTCTGCGGCCTCGGCCACAAGTCTACAGCCCTTTTGGTCAAAGAGCCGTGTGACCATGCCTATCAGTGGCCTCTCTGATAAGTCATTCGGAAGCCCCATCTCCTTCAACAGCTCCTTCTTACAGGACACCTTGCCGGCGAGATCTCGGGGAGAGTAGTTGGTCGCAATATTTTGGTCTGTCGCCGGATTCCATATCTTGTAGTCAACGCCGTTCAGAATACCGTGAAGTCGATCCCTCACCGAGTACATCAATCCCGCCATTCCAAGGCCATATTCAGGCATCTGGATCTCTCTCGCGTAGGTGGGGCTCACCGTGACTACCTGCTGGGCATACACAATGCCAGCCTTAAGGAGGCTCATCTGGCCGAAGTACTCAAGTCCCTCCATTCGGTAATATTTCTCAGGCAGTCCAATATACTCTGTTCGCTCCGGAGGGACCAGGCCCAGATAGCCGAGGTTATGGATGGCAAAGACGCCTGCGGTTTGAGGCAGGACCCCTTGTTCTAACAGGGCCATAACCAGACCGGTCTGCCAATCGTTGGCGAGGATAACATCGGGAATAAAACCGATTGCCTCGCAGAGGGCGGGGATGCTCCGGGAAAAGAAGATATATCTTTCCCAGTTATCAATGTACTCCCCCTGGCTACTGCCATAGAGTTGGGCTCGATCGAAAAATTCATCCCTCCGGACAAGGTATGCGGGCACACCAGGGCAAAGCTCTCCCATAAGGATGTCCGCGGTGAGGTTAAGCCTGCCCAGGCGGATAGGCAGTCCCTTGGCGGCGGGCTCAAAAGGGGGGCTCTTTTCCAGTATATGACGGTACGCGGGCAGTACTACGGCAACCCTGTGGCCCATATCCCTGAAAACCGGAGGAAGGCTCCCGACAACATCACCCAAGCCACCGGCCTGTGCGAGAGGTGCTGCCTCCGAGGCAGCCACGAGTATACTCAACGTATCCTTTTTCATCACATCTCCATTTTGCAGCTATAAAAAATAATTGATAACAGTTAACGCCTTTGATGTCATGCCAAATTTCTTTAAATGGGATAAATGGGAATAATCGTTACCATATAAGAGGTGGTTCAGAGATCATTTTGATGTCTTTGGGATAGGCAAAGGGCTTGGATATTCTGTCGATCATACTTCTGAAACGTTTCTCTATCTGTCAGGGCTCCAGCATTCTGGCCTTTATGGGTAACGCGTAAGCCTGGCACGGTGATCAGACTTTTTCCTTCTTTTTCTCATCCCATACCTGGATCAGGTAATCCTTATAATCTTCAAAGACCTGGGCCTGCTCTTCGACTACTACTTCGGCCTGGCTTGAGTTCATCTTCTTAGTTCTATTGATAAAGGAGGCCACGCGTCCCAGGTACAGGGGGGTAACCAGGTTGACCAGCTGAGTTCGATTATGAGTCCATTGGTGGAATGTTGCTGCGATTTCGTAAAGCACCTGGACCCAGGTAGTGACAGGCATGACAAACTTGGTTTTGGCTTTGGAGGAACATTTATTAAGTTCAGCAAAACATTCCGGGCTAAATATATCCCGATATAAACTCTTGAATTGACGAAATCCTGTCTTATATTCCGTGACCAACCGTTCGAGATCAACCTGGATGGGTTCTGGCTCTATAAATTCCTGAAGTCCAAACAGAGGCACGGTCCGACTACCTTTGACTGCCTTCCACACAGACTCGTGCTGCTCCATGAGGACAAAGAGGGTGTGCACTACCTGGCGGAACATGGGCCCGAGGGACTCGGCCGGGTCCTTGGCATCGTGGACCTTCACCCCTAAATTTGACTGGCAGATCTTGAAGTTATTGGTAATCGCGTTGGTGGTCATCCACACATCGATGCCGTAGCGGGCCACATCGGTATCCCACACATCCTGCTCGATATAATAGGCTGCTAATTTGCCTTCAAAGGCGAAGTCCCCACCTATGGGCTGGCGGATGCGAAGGCCGTAGAGGGCGCGGGTAAGATTATACACAATGTTGTTGGTGATGGTGCCACCGTACTTGTAGCGCGAGTACACGGGAGATACGTACTGGTAGTCCTTCTCCAGGATTGGCTCAAGAAGATATTTGACCCAATCGCTGGTAATGGAACGTAAGTCTGAATCTACAACCATGCAGGCCTTGACATTTAGGCGCTTAACCGTTTCAAATACAGACCGAAAGGCTGAACCTTTCCCCCCAGTACCCCGGTAAATGGAGATTATCTTCTCTTGCCAGGGCTTGATCTCAAACTCTCTGGCCACCTCCCTGGTGTCGTCAGTGGAACCCCCATCGGCGATGAGAACAACACTCCTTAGTTGTTTGTAGTGTTTGGCAAGGCCGTGGGTGACCATCTGAATGACGTGCGTGATGGTTTTCTCATTGTTGTAGCAAGGGATTCCTACGAGGATGTCTGCCGACTCTATCTCCTCGATCCTTTTAGAGGTATAATTACGCAAAGCGGTGTCATAAGCCATTATTACCCCTCCTTATGACGTATCAATTATTGTGTGATAATTTTAGTTCCTTTTTCTGGTGAAACTTCGCTATAAGCCGACAAGGTTCTTTCACATATCAGGTTTTGCGTTTCCCATTTCAGTCTATTAGAGTTTGATTTCACGCAAAAGCATAACATTACCTTTAAGCTCTTAGTTTAACAGGGGTCTGTTTAAGATTAACTTTATGCCTATGTCTTTTCTTCTATTCCGACTACCTTTAAAAATCGGTCTGTAATGGCCTCTTCGGCTAGCTTCAACAGAGACTCCTTGTCTTTGGAACTTCCAAAAAGCCCCAAGTTTATTTTTGCCGCTGCCGCAGTGGGGTGACCTCCTGCTTCGCCTATATCTCCGAAGGCCTTGTCCATGGCATCCCCGAGGTTGATTCGTATGTCCTTGTTTCTGGCCGAAATGTGCACCACATCCTTAGACAGGCCGTAGACTAAAACTACGGTAACTCCTTCAAGTTTTAATAGATGATCTGCAGCCTGAGGAAGAGTGTCCCTGTCTTTAATAAAGCCCACATTGGCCAACAGAAGGCTTCCAATGCTTCTCCTGTTTTTTATGGCTTCACCCAACACATCAAGCGTTTCCGACGACATAAGGGGTGTCTCGATCTTGTTCAAGAGTTCCTGAGACGCCTTAGGATATAAGAGAGCCACCGCTTGAAGGTCCTTGGACGTGGCACCTCTGGTAAAACCACCGGTGTCGGTCTTGATACCGTAAAGGAGCAATGTAGCTAATTCTTCGGAAATCTCATAGTCAAGCTTTGTTAAATATTCTGTAAAAATAGTAGAGGTCGCACCGAGTTCAGGCCTTATATCAATATAGTCAGCCGAGACCTTTGTGGCGTCAAAGGGGTGATGGTCTATAATAATATCAGGCTTGATTTCCTTTGGAAGGGAGTTATTTTCTCCTGGGATAGATGCCTCAATGAGGGCTATTTTAGAATAGTCTTGTATGTTTTTGATCTTGGCAATGGGGACTGCCTCTATTCCGAGAAGATTTATCAGGGCCTTGTTTTCATCATATCCTATTTCTCCGCCATAGATAATATCGGCGCTCTTTCCCATCTTTTCGACAATCCTTTTGAAGGTCATAGCGCTGGCAATAGCGTCCGGGTCAGGGTTGTCCTGTGTTACAATGGCTATCCCTTTGGTGGCTTGGTTGATTATTGAGCCAAGTTTTTTAAGATTCTTTTTGGCCTCTAATTTCTCAAGGCTTTCTATGGCCTTTTCTGCTACTGCAAATGCGGGATAAATAACTTCGTCTATCCCCAGCCCCTTGAGATCCTCGCCGGCGTCCTGCTTGCCCGCCCTTAAAATGAGAGGCACTTCCTCACTGATCTCCCTAATTATCTGGGCAGCCTTGAAGTTTAAGTCCAGATCAGTGGTGAGCACCATCACACCCTTGGCCTGCTCTATAGTAAGCTTTTTTAACAGCTCACGTGAGGTAATGTCACCTTCAACGACATTATCAAAGCCCATTTCCCTCAATGCATCTGTTCTCTCAGGTTTTATATCCACAAGGGTTATCTTACGGCCTGCCTCTTTCAGTCGTTTGGCAGCAAAATAGCCAGCTGTTCCCATTCCTAAAATAATATACATGAAAATAACCTCATAAGAGAGTTCTCTAGTATCTTAAGGGACAAAAATTACACGCTTAATAGAAAGATGACCCTTTAGGAATAACTACTGTAAAAAGAGAAAGAATGTATGTCAAGGGAAAGTAGTTAAAATTCAGAAGGATATCTGATTGAGTTATCAATGAAAGGCTAATCGTAGCTACTCAGGTTGTTAGGTTCACCGTTCAGGGTTAATTGCTTTATGATTTTCATCATATTTATTGGACGACATAGAATTCGCTCTGGATTTGTGTGCAAG
>Ga0315547_1001943_pt1 | contig 15192 bp, 11 predicted proteins | sample SalMarSW160240MG_2_FD_202542 | JGI IMG/M metagenome (GOLD analysis project Ga0315547, IMG submission 202542) | Salt marsh sediment microbial communities from the Plum Island Ecosystem LTER, Massachusetts, United States - Salt Marsh Sediment SW1601-240 ... | reverse complement strand
CTATCAAGACACGGGAACGGTGGAGAAGATCAATGTGGGTTTGGTTCGGAAAGCTTTGGAAGATGGTTTGATTCCCATTTTTCCGAATATCGGCTGGAGTGCAAGCGGAAAACCCTACAACATCTCATCGAATGAGCTCGCCTATATTCTCGCCAGGTCCCTGAAAGCGGAGAAACTGTTCTACATCTTTCCCCACCAGGGGGTCAACGCCGTTGAATATAGGTTGCCGGAGGGGATCTCCATTTCTTCAGAAGGTGTTGTGACTCATCTTAGCGTTGATCAAGCGGACAGTTTCCTCGAACTGAATGCCGAAAAAGCCCAGGATGAGATGGTCGAACTGATCAGGTTGGGGTGTAAAGCTTGTGCCGAGGGAGTCGCCAGAGTCCACATCGTCAATGGAAAAATCGAGGGAGTGATCCTGAAGGAGATTTTTTCCAGCCGCGGCTGCGGGACCATGATTTATACAAATGAGCACGAAAACATCCGTCCGATGCATCTTGCCGACATCCCGGAAGTGCTTCGGATCATGAATCCCTTCGTAGAGGAAGAAATTCTGTTGCCGAGGGATGAGGAGGATCTGGCCGCCCAGGTCGATGAGTTTGTTGTTTACGAGGTGGACAATATTCTCCATGCCTGTGGGGCTTTGTTTCCGGCACCCGGCGCATCGGGCAAGGGAGAGATCGCCGCTATTGCCGTCGATCATACCTATACGGGACTCGGTATAGGCAAGCGAATTCTCTCTTTTCTTGTGGATAGGTCCAGGAGCTTGAACATAAAGAATCTGTACGTGCTCACGACCCAGACAGCAGACTGGTTCCTTCAGTTTGGATTCATGGAAGGAGGGATCCAGGACCTGCCCGCGAATAAACGCAAGGACTACAACAGGCTGCGGAACTCCCGGGTGCTGCTCCTCGATCTGGAGGATTTTCGAAGCGCGACCTAAAGGTTATCCGTTCGGGATCTTGTTGGGTAGCCTGCCGCCAAACATGACGCGCCTTTCGCGCACCCTCTTCAGCATCCCAAGGACTGCAGCCCAGAGGACAGAGGCAAGCACAGCGATCGCGCAGGCGATCGGAAACCAGTCTCCCCACCGTGTGTACAGAGTGAATTTGGTTTCGGGCAACGGTACGTGTGCTACGACGTACCCTTCGGTGTATGGTTCCGGTGAACCCGGCTGAATCCGACCCACCGCGTCTATGTACACGGTGTACCCGGAGGAGGTGGTGCGCAGCACCGGTCGATGATTTTCCACGGCCCGAAACAGTGAAAACAGACCGTGTTGCCGTCCCTCCACAGGTGAAAGAGACCAGTAGTCGTTGCTCATGTTCAGGATGATATCTACATCCTGAAGGACGAAGCGGCGGACATGATCGGAAAAGGCATCCTCGAAACAAATCGGGGTGGCAATTCTCATCTTTTCATGCTGATACACCACCCTGTCATTTCCGATTCCCCAGTTGGAGATATCGTACTTTTGAAACATCTCGTACAGGCGGACAAACTTTTCTTTGTCAAAGGGGAAGTATTCGGAGAATGGCACCAGGTTGATCTTGTGGTAGAAACCGTTTATATCTCCTTGCCCGTCGAGGAGCACGGAGGAGTTGAAGTTTCGCCGAATCCGCTCACCCTGAGGGTCGAGGATCATGATATGATCCTGGGTGCCCGTCATAAGCCAGGTATCCAGGCCCTTCTGATAGTCTCGAAACTCTTTGACAACCCGACCCCAGTAGGCTTCCTGTCTTTCAGGCATGGACCAGTAACGAATATCCAGCTTGAACCCACCTTCGGGCCAGGCCACCAGGTCCGTTTTGGATGGCATTTGCAGAAGAGCCTGGTCCGTGAGCTCCATCAGTTTCTCGAAGTTTTGCCGGTATTCGTGCTTTCTCGGATCCGTATTCTGCTGAAGCAGCACTACAGTCGCCATCTCTATATCGGGTCGGCCGTACAGTCTGTGCTGAACCCTGAACAGTATCACCGTTCCGGTGACGACACAGATTCCGAAAATCCCGAGAAATACTGCGATCGGGAACAAACTTTGGAGGTGCAGTGCCCGTGTTTTTACTCGTGCCGTGAAGTTCCGCCACGGTGTTCCTATACTGGGAGGAATTGCCGTGTTGGGAGCGGAGCCTCCGCCGAGCCAGGTCCATTGAAACACCGAGCCTGCCAATGCCCAGGCGATCGAGGCATTGCACAGTAGGACCACAAAATTGACCCCCCACAATCCGGTGATCGAGGCGATCTGGATTATAGGGAGGAATTGAAACTGAGTGGTCCCGATGATACCCCACGGATAGCCTAAAATGCCGATAGAGCGAACATAATCGAAGACAACCCACACCGCCGGTACGATCAAGAACCCCCACTTACGCTTCAGTTTAATCAGCAGGACAAGGGGGATCATGAACAGGAAGAATTCAACCACAAAGGCGATTGTGATCAGATGCAGAGACACGTAGTCATAGGTGCCGTGCCAGTAGTTGATGATCAGGGCTTGCAGCGTTCCAAACACGACCCCGTAGAAAACACCCATTGTAGGTTTAGACGTGATCAGGACGAGGAGCAGCGGTACAATCGAGATCCAGGCCAACCACCCCATCCCGTCCAGTCTGATCATGGAGGGAAAAGAAAACCCAAACAACGCAGCCGAGAGAAGGACCCACGGAAGCGCCCAAGTGGTGACATACCTGCGGACCCAGTTTTGCCGCCCAGCAACCTGACCGGCTCTGCGTTTTCTCTGGCACACGTAATACACACCATTCAGAATGAGTAAAGGCCCATATCGAAGCACGGCATAAAGCTGTTCCAGGGCCGTGCTTTCAGCCAGCTGCAGCTGACCGCTGCTTGCTATGTAGCGCTGAACATAGTCCATGTTCGCACTCAGCGCGTAGATGTAGGCGAATACAAAGAGGATCAGGGCGGGGGCCCATACGATTTCGACGAGAAAACCGGGATCGCACCCTACCAGCGCAAGAACGCCCACGATCAGTTGCAGCCATAGAAGGACAAGAACCAGATAGTCGGTGAAGCCGGTTCCCTTTGTCTGCACGGCCAGGGCTTCCCGCATGTCGAGGGGCTCACCGTCTTTTCCGATTCCCTGGAGCATAGTTTCGAGGCTTTCGGATACAAAGCGTCCCGAGCGCAGGATGGCCCCTTCCTTCACATCCCGGATCGACACTGTGATTTCGAAGTGGTTGCTGGTGGAGTAGATCCAGGCAATGGCGAATCGCTCCAATTCAAGCTCTTGAGCGATTTTCTGAGCTTCCTGGTAGTCCACCGGTTTGAGTTTGGATTTGTCGAACTCAGGGTAGGTTCGAATGAAGTACTCTTCGATGAAGCTGTGACTGGTGATGGAGTAGGAGTTGGTCAGAGCGATCTGTTTCTCGATAAAAGCGGAGATTTCGGCGATCTGTTCAGCGCTTAGACTGGTGGTAAAGGGTGGAAAGAGCATCAGGGTGGGACGCTGAATGAAACTGATCGGACCTGTGAAGCAGAGGATCAGCTCGGTCACCGCCACTGCAACGGCCAAAAGCCCAAAAATCCGAAGTGGGCCGGTTTTCGTATCGACTCTTGTGTTTCGAAACAAAGTAGAGATCTTCATGACATTCATAAAGCAAGCTTCATGCCATATAGAAAAATCCCTGTAGTTCTATGTCAGGTAAAGAATTATGTGTACAGTACTATTTAGGCAAGTAAATGAACCTCCGGATTCCAGTTTAGTTGCCCTGCTGAAGTAATTTTCGGATATATATAGAAATAGGTCAATATGCCGCGGTCCAACCGAATAGCCGAAAGTTGAGGGGGATGACAGTGGGAAGGCAAGTTGTAAATAGCCGTAAATAACGAAAGTTCAAATTGAATCCGCCAGTTGGCTTGATTTTTTCGGACTCTTCATCGATGATATTGATAAAGTCGTTGTGATGTTCAAAACAAAAAAAGTATCAACACATGAAATTGCGCTTTTGATCTCCGGGTCGATGACCGGGGAGTCGGTGGGCTTGTTCGAGCGAGCTCTAGATTCCCTGCAGAAGAGCAGCTACCGTACGATTACTCTGGACCTTTCCAATGTTGTTGATGTGAGCTCCATGTTCGTAGGACACATCCTGCACTGCCACAAGAACCTTGCTACCGAGAACCGGACTATCCGTATCTGCGGCTATCAGGATTCGGTGGGAGAAATCCTGAAGCTGCTGAATGTCAACAACAGCATCCAAATGGAAAAGGATCCGATTTAACCCCTATCAACCTTCATTGATAGATCCTTCTTTCTTCATATTTAGCAATTTCTTACAAAACAGCTATTTAGCGCTGTTTGTCTGACATCTCCCCGGTTAAAAGTTTAGAACGATCGACCATCGCTTCTCTGACTCTAATCCCAGGTTCCGTAGGGAATTAATGAAACCAATTCATTTGGTATAGGACTTGCTCACTATATTGACACGGATATGAATCCAAGGAATGGAAGAAAAGAGATAGCCGCAGAATTAAGCCATTGCATACATCGGCACTCTTTTCCCGTTTCAATCAAAGTGAGGAGGAACACAAAATGAAAATCCGTTTTGTTCTCTGTGCGCTTGTTCTATTGATCGTTTCCAACGTGTCGTGGTCGAGTGGGCAGGAAGAAGGAGGATCATCGGGGCGGGGCAAATACCTGGCAGCCCAAGGACTCATCATTCCCCGGGAGGAGGTGAGGGTCAATTCCTACATCGCCTCCATCGACTACAACTATCCTTTCCCGGAAGAGACGGTGGGGGTGCACGTGTACACCGGCCATCGGCAAGTGATAGCCGGCGGTCAGGAGGAGATCCTGCAGATCGGCATCCAGGCGGGGAAGGTTCCTTTCCAAGATCTCCCACCGATGAATCTGGCCTTCGTGATCGATCACAGTGGATCGATGTCGGGGGAGGACAAGCTGGAATGGGTAAAACAGGCTTTTGAGGTATTCATCCGACAGGTAAGGGATATTGATTTCGTATCGCTGGTCATCTTCGATGACCGTGCGGAAGTGGTATTCCCATCCACCCGGATGAACACTGCGGAGAAACGGACCAGGTTCAAACGAACGGTTGATGAAATTATGCCGGCGGGGGGCACCAACCTGGTGGCGGGGTTGAAGCTGGGCTACGAGCAGGTCATGTCCAATTACCGCAAGGAGTATACCAATCGAGTCTTGTTCCTAACCGACGGTATGGGTACCTCCGGGGGCATCCTGGAAATGGCGGACAGCTATTGTCAAATAGGAATTAATGTTTCCACGATCGGCGTGGGACGCGGTTTCGACTACAAATTGATGAGGGACCTCGCCAAGAGCGGCGGGGGAAGCTCCCGCTTCATTGCCGATGCGGAAGAGATGGAAAAGATATTCGGCTCGGAACTGGATCGGATGGTGGTGCCTACAGCCCGAGATCTCAAATTTGAACTGGAGTTTCTGCTTCCGGTTAAAGACATTGAAACCTGGGGATACAATCACCAGATTGCCGGACAAAAGGTCACCTTCTCTCAAACCACGCTGCATCATGGGGATTACGAGACCATTATCGTCCGTTTTGGCCTCCCTCCCCAAGAATCCATCGGGGAGGTCCCTCTGTTTCGCTTTCAGATGCAGTATAAGGACTTGAATGGGGATGTTCATCGCTGGGGCCCACAGGAGATCTACACCAACGTGGTGGAGGCGGAGAGTCAGTTGGCGGGATACTCCAACAGCCGGGTGCTGCGGGCAGGGACCATGCTTTTCTTTGCCGAAGGCCTGACCCGAATCGCGGACGTCTATTTTGCCGGCAGGGAAGAACTGACCAAGATCAATGATCTCCGCAATCAACTGTTTGAGGAAGCCAAGGCCCATACAGAGGACATAGAATCCATAACATATGAAGAGTTGACCAGTCCGGAGGTCGTAGCCTTGGAAGGTCAGTTTAACCAGCGGGTACGAACGGCCATGGACATGACCGTGGAGACCCGCAAAGTGCTCCTGAATGCAAAAGTGCGATTGGATGAGGATGCTTTTGATGATGAAATCCAGATCCTCAACAACTACATCAAAACGCTAGGGGGAGAACTGGAGTTGGGGGACGAACAGATAGATCTAGCCATGGTGCAGACCGAACTGTACCCGGCATCCGGCGCCCAATCGCTGGATCAACAGCTGCAGCTGCTCTTTCAGGAAGTAGTGCTCGAGCTGAAACAGGTTTCCAGCGGTAAACTGGCGGTATCCGGGTTCTCCCAACAAAACGGGCAAGAGTCGGCATTGATCGCCCTGCTCAACGAAAAAGCCGTTTATGATTTAACGGGATTGGAGCAACTGCGGATTCTCGAACGCAGCAAGCTCGAAGCTGTATTGAATGAACAGGAGTTGGCCCTCTCCGACCTGGTGGATACGGAAAATGCTATTCAAATCGGCCGCATCATGGCCGCGGATCTGCTGCTCACCGGTACGGTGATCGAAATGACCCAGTCGGTGATTATCTTCAGCCGCATCATCGATGTGGCATCCGGGGAAATCGAATCGGCTGCCCAGGTGATCATTCCAAAGAGTGCGGATCTGGAGCGATTGCTTAGTACCTGAATCCATCCAAAAACAACACGGTTGTGTTGCTGTAAATGGGGCCCCATGGCCCCATTTACAGTGTTCATCGAGCCAATGTCCGTCGAGCTTGTTTTCTTCATCACCAGTACGTTTCTGAAAACGGGTAGGTCAGACGAAATCGACCTATCAGCACCAAGCAGAGATATACTTGAAACCTTCACCGATCGAATCGAAGAGACGAATGCCTGCTCCCGTAGCCGTCCGCGCTGTCAATTGGATATTGATGAGTTGCACACGTCCGGATCCTCCAGCGCGCTGGGAACGATCGACGGCGGCGCTGTTGCAGCTCACGAATTCTCAAGCGACCACCGAGATATGAATAGCTAGAAGTATCGGGCGGCACGTACTCGTCCGCCAAAGCTCTTCATCTCCTGGCGCGCCTCATCAAACTGGAACAAATACATCCAGGCATCAATGGAGTCGCTCTCGGAAGAGGACCAGTAGAAGGAGGTCGTGGCGAACCCGCCCAATACAAGATCGTAGCAGATCCGCGCTGCGTAGCTACCCGGGCCGAGTTTGCTGACAATCCCTACCGTGTTGGTTTCCCCGTCCCCGATCCCCATCTCATCGGTGTAGGTCCAAGTTCCCTCGTCACCCCATTCGATATTGGCACCCGTTCACACGGGTTAACATGAAATACCTGGGTTTATATGCTCAACTGCGCAGGAGGATGAAGCAACTCAAAAGGGAAAAGGGGCAACGTCGTTCTTCTGCCAGCATACAGAGAACTATTTCAAGATCATGCACTTCAGCCAGGCATAACTTACGAATTTACGCCCAGACACCATCCTGAAAATCTCCGCTTAGGGAAGGGGTATGCCTGTCCAGTGTGCATGGACCTTCTCCCAGCCACCGTTGGTGCGCGTGAGGATCGCGGTGGATTTCCAGCGGGCGGTGACCTTGCCGTCCTTGCGGTCGTAGGCCTCCAGGTTGTAGGTAAAGACTGCCACGTCACCATAGAGATCAACCCTGGGGTTGAAGAACTTGTAATCGAAGTCGGGGATTTTACCTGCGAAGGTCATCAGGTGTTTCTTGACGGCACTGTCGTCGAACCTGTCCGCCAACCTCGTATCGAAGTAGGTTGCCTTATCGGCAAATGCTTGAGCGTATGCTGTTGGGTCACTCTTGAACCACGTCTCCATAGCGGCGCGCTCGAGTGCCAGAATCTCTTCGAGAGCAGCTGTCTCCGTGATTTTAGGTGCTGTCGCGCAACCGCCAAAAACCGCGACTACCAGAAGGGCGATAATGACATGTTTCATTTTTAACTCCTCGTATAAATATAATCTCCCTTAATTTTAATGCACCGGTTGTGGATTTGCAAAAAAAGTTTTGCGCTCACTCGCATTCAAGTCCTTGTACGCAAAAAAAGGGGCCCGAGTTCCTGCGGAATCCAGACCCCTTTTTGAACGATAGTGGACTTGAACCAATGACTTCTCTCCATCCGCCATATCCCGTCGCTCACGACTCTCCGGCTTCCCCTCTCGCTCGTCCCGCGGCTCGTCCCAGGATGTTTTCACGGCTCGCCGAGAATTGCTGACCGGGGGAAATTTTCGTGGTAGAACCGGGATGATGTGATATATTTTGACCAGGGAGTATTGCATGAAGCTGAACCGATCCCTAATGATCACTATCTTTATGGTCGCGCTTGCGATATGTACAGGTATTCTAATGAGCGGCTGTGCTTCCATCGGCGACGGAAAAGACGCCGGGCCGGAGATGGAATCGCCGCGGCGGATCGATAATCAAACAACCGCTCTCAAAGAGACGAGCGGGAGCAGTCCTGAAGTACGAAAAGAGCCTGTTGTCAATACGGGCGGTTCCGTCGAAAAACCGCAGGTTCAGGAGGCCAGCCTCAAAGCCGGCGAAGACATGTCCATGCACTACGCCTCGTATCTCAAGCAGGCACTGGACCGCATCCTTCCCACAACGCTGCCTGAGATGAACTGGAACCGTATAGCCACCGTTCTCGCGGGTATACTCATGATCTCGATGATCTATGGACTCGCCTTTGGGCTCGGCAGGCTGCCCCTCCGCAGGCGAGGCGCCGGCCGTCGCGGGGGCGGTCGACAGACCGGGGAGCACGCCAGAGTATCGGTCCCCCAGTGAACCTGCGTATCGGTCAAGTCGATATCTCACAGATAGAGTAAGATCCCGGGTCAAGGAGCGCATGGCGGGGGTTCTCACTTTCTCGACGAATGTGTAGGCCTGGTTCACGATTCAACCATCCGCTTTTTCCCACGCCAGAATCAAGTCTCGCGCTTCCACTGAATCTTGGAAATAAACTCTTCGTAAATCGCCGGACGGTTTAGTACACGGTAGGAGGAAATGGGGGAGGGGAGGAGCATGGTAGAAATCTAATTCCCTCCCTTGTAAGAATTTAGCGAACTATGGTTCTTTTGTAACCGATGGAGGTGGCGGGAGTCGAACCGCCGGCCTGAGGTACGTTTCGATTGTTAGTGGAATTTCATCGCCGACCTATGCTATTGCCGAATCTGGTACATGCTCTTGATACAGTATTTCCAGTGTGAACATATAGCAGTATACTATCGCTACGAGAATCCAATTGGAGGATATGAGATGGCGAATACATATACTGCGATAACAAAGCAGGATGGCGAGTGGTGGATTGGATGGATCGAGGAGGTTCCAGGAGTGAATTGTCAGGAAAAAAGTCGGGCAGAGTTGATTGAAAGTCTCAAGATCACTCTCAAGGAGGCTCTTGCATTTAATCGTCAGGAAGCAATTGAAGCGGCAGTGACGGATTATACCGAAGAGCCCCTGAGTGTATGAAGCGAGGTGACCTCCTCAAACATCTCCAGGAGAATGGATGTATCTTTGTACGGGAAGGTGGTCGTCATTCCTGGTGGTTGAATCCAGAGTATAATAAGCGTTCCTCAGTGCCGAGGCATAGAGAGATAAGAGATCAACTGGCCCGAAAAATCTGCAAAGATCTCGGTATCCCTTTTATAAAATAGTTTTTTGCTTGAGCATCTAACGGTTTGAGATGGTGGAAAAATGGAGGTGGCGGGAGTCGAACCCGCGTCCTGAAGCGAGTACCAAGAATCTCTACAGGTTTAGCCGTTGTTTGTTACGGCGAGGTAGGCACAACAGCTCAAGCCCTAAACTCGTCGTTTGCCGCATTACATTTCCCTGCCTGTATGCAGCTCTTCAGGCAGGTGAGTCCCGGTTTGTGACAAGCATTCCGGAGCTCGGAACCGTGCCCCGGGTGCTCGTGACTGCTAGTTATGCAGCCAGTGCCAAATTATTTTCGGCAGTTATAATTGTGCCACTTTTAGGAGATTGGCGCTCCACCTGCAACCCTTGGTCCAACAAAACCTCAGTCGAAGCCGATACACCCCCATGTTTTCAGATCAATAATCTCTATCACGTAAGGCTCTTTCTGCCTCACGTTTTAAATCTCGTTTCTTGATATCCTGCCGTTTGTCGACAACTCGTTTTCCCCGGCATATCCCGAGTTCGAGTTTTACCCTCCCTCTAGTAAGATAAAACGAGAGAGGAACCAGGGTCAAGCCGCGTTCGTTGACTTTTCGGGAAAGACGCTTGATTTCCTGTTTGTGAGCGAGGAGCTTTCTGGTTCGATCAGGCTCGTGATTGTAGATATTGCCGAATTTATAGGGTGTGACATGTAGACCTACCAACCAAAGCTCGCCGTTGTCGATCTTGGCGTAGGCATCGCTGAAGGAGAAACTCCGTTCCTTCATCGACTTCACTTCGGTTCCGCGAAGCTCGATGCCGCACTCCACGGTATCCTCGACGGAGTAGTTGTATCTTGCCTTCCTGTTGAGGGCGAGAACTTTTCTGTTCGCACTCAAGGAGCAAACCTCGAAAGGATGACCCGGAAACCGAGATACGGGGTGCACCAATCGGGCGGCTGGGAACCTCTGGTGGATATTTTGATGAGCTCCTCTTCGTTGGCCCAGGAACCTCCCCGGATGACCTTTTCGGATCCAAACGGGATTTCTCCGCTGGAATCGAAATCGTTTGTTTCCGTGGTCCAGGAGGTGAACAAGTACTTAACGGGTGAGTACCAGTCCAAACACCACTCCCACAGGTTTCCCGTCGTATCCCGCAAACCATAACGGTTGGGAGAGGAACTACCGACGGGTCCGGGTTCCTCAATTCCAGGTGAAAAAAAACGTTCTCCCGCTGACTGGTCTCCCGTAGGGGCGTCCGCTCCTACGATGCCCCCGCGGGCAGCCCATTCCCACTCCGATTCGAAGGGCAGGCGGGCGGAGTAACCCGCAAAACTATCCGGTAGTTCTGCTGACAACCATTGGCAGAAGGCCTGGGCTGCGTAAAAGGACACGTGGGAGACCGGGAGTTCTTCCCAATCGCTCTGCGCATCTTCTGCCTGCCAGCCGGAGAGATATTCGTCATCCACGAGTCCTTGTTCCTGAAGCTGGAGCTTGTTCGCTGGATCCCACATTGGATTTTCTTCGATGAACACTCGATACAATCGGTTGGGTACTTCGGTCTCGCTGATGTAGAAGGACGGGACAGACACGGGATGAGGTATCTGCACGTTGGTAAATGCCTCCTTTCCCGCACCCTGAATCAGCTCGCCCGTGGGCACACTGTAGAAACGTAAACCGCGAATTTGGGTGGAGCTTCCCGTTCCTGGTTGGCTGGTCGTACCGATTCGATCCTGAAGCTGTCCGTATTGAGAGCGGTAGTCGGACAAAAACCCGGAAAACCAGGCCGTGTCCACGAATCGTTGGCCTGACTCCTCCTGAAGAATCACTGCCAACCAAAATGGGAAATTCTCATATTTTTGATTAAGTTGTACAATATTTTGTACTGTTGAAATCATGCTGCTTGGTGTCATGAAACCGACGTTAGCTTCGAGAGAATTGAGGGCGTAAATAAAGTCATGAAGTTGGAGCGAATTTGTAACGAAATACTTTGCTTTGTCTAAAAAATAATACAATTCTTCGTTTTCAGAAGGAGAATGATACCCGGCCCATACGGTTTCGCTGAGAATTTCGGGTATATGAGGATTTGCCGAAAAATCTCTCAGCGCCTGTCTTGCAAGACCTTGGGGATCGGAGAGCTCTAAATTGATTTGAAGTCTGCGGCGAGGGCGGAAGAACAAGGTAGCGAAAACAGGACCTTGGAATGTGTCTTCCAGAACGAACGGTTCGAAATAAGGTTTGCTGATCGTAACGTTATGGAAACCTTTTAGAACCAGTGCTTCACAGGGTGAAGAACCTACGTACAACCCATCGACCTTCACGGAGGCGCCGGGAGGGAAGGTTGTAACCTGGATATATTCACCCTGATCGCGAAGACCTTTGAAAAACAGCAGCATGAATAGGATAAAAAGGATTACAATACCGTAGAGAATGCTCAGATAGGTTACAGGAGATATTCCGAGAAACGGTTTAAGACGAACCTCGATCTGGTTTTCCTGAGTATCGGAGGGTTGGGGTTTGCGTCGTACAGGTTTCCGTTTTTTCTTGGCCATTGCTGCAGAATTATAGGAAGGGCCGGTTGCCTTGTCAATCCGAAAGGTTTCGTGCTACTAATAACGAGGAACTCACTGATAGAGAGAGCTGGTTCACGACGGGAGCGGCAATGGAATTATCTCAATGGGGTGAAAACATACAGCGCAACACCGAGCGATTTCTCACCTGGCGGAAGAAACGGAGACTGGCCAAGAAAGAACGGCAGAAGCAGAAAAACGTCATTTTGGACTGGTTGGAAGCGATCCTTTCAGCCGTAGTCATCGTTCTGCTGATCAACCAGTTTCTGCTCCAAGCTTATCAAATCCCGTCGCAGTCGATGGTCTCGACACTCGAGATCGGAGATCGAATATTTGTAAACAAGCTGATCTACGGTCCTGAACTGGTGCCGGGGATGATGAAGCTGCCGGGGCCGCGGCAGCCACGAAGAGGGGATATCGTGATTTTCGAAAATCCCTCCTATATTCCGATCGGCCCGGTCAAGGACATCCTGCAGCGGATGATCTACATGCTGACCCTCTCCCTGGTGGATATCGACAAGGATGAGTTCGGAAATCCAAAGCACCACTTCCTCATCAAGCGGGCCGTGGGTATGCCCGGAGACCGCATTCTCCTAAACCAGGGGAATGTCGAGTTCCTCCTGCCCGGCAAAACCGAATGGATTCCGGAAGAAGAACTCAAGGAAATCCTCGGGTTCACCTACGAAACTCGCAGGATGTTCCAGCCTCAAGAATACGCCTACTTCCGACAAGCCGGGGTTGGTCTGGCTCTGCTCGACAGTGGCATAGAACCATCGGAACAGCAAGATGTTGCGATCAATCGCTACTTTTTGACGTCCAAGAACGACAGCGGCAGCGTGTCCTGGCGTCAGCGCAGCCTGATCGACAACGCCGAGGTGGAGAAGTGGCGATACAAGACCCTCTATTCGCTCAAACCTTACAGCCACCTCTTTCAAAGCCAGTGGCGCGTTCTCGAGCGGGGTTGGTACGTTCCGGAGGACAGGATCTTTCCGATGGGAGACAACCGGGATGACTCCCGCGATGCCCGCTATTTCGGTCCTGTACGGGTAGAAAAAGTACTTGGCCGTGCACTGTTTCGCTACTGGCCGCTTGCACGGCTGGGTGGCATTCACTAGATGTATTCCACCTTCGAACGATACAGTTCCGGATTTGGTGCGCGTTTCGGTAGAGGCTTTCTCCGAAAGCTGGCAAAACTTGCTGTCTTGACCCTTGTCCTCTATCTGATCATCTCCAGTATGTTTCTATCCACCTTTCAGGTGGAGTCCGGCTCGATGCTGCCGTTTCTCGAACCGAAGGACCGGATTTTCGTTTCACCCCTTACCTACGGGGCCAGATTTCTTTTCTTCTCGGCACGACTTCCCGCTGTCCGGGATCCGGCTCGCGGGGATGTTGTGGTGATCCGCTCCCCGATGTACACCAAACCGAACCTGCCTCTGTCGATCCTTGAACCGTTTCTCCGTTTTTTTTCCTTTCAGCGGGGAAGCGCGGTGCGGGATGTTTCGGGAAGACGGATCCCGGCCTATATGATAAAGCGAATCGTGGCGATTCCCGGGGATACGATTAAAATGTCCGAATTCAATGTATATATTGAACCGGAAGGCAGCAATACCTATGCAGAAGAGCAGGAGCTGATTCCCCAAACCTACACGACAATTATCACAGGGCTGCCGGAAGGGTGGGCCAAGGAGTTTCCCTTTTCCGGCGAGCTTCCGCCGGTTACGCTCGAGGAAGAGCAGTACTTCCTTCTCGGCGACAACCGCCAAGATTCCAGTGATTCCCGTTCCTGGGGACCTCTGCCGCGGGATCAGCTACTGGGGAAGGTGATCTATCGCTATTGGCCGCTGTCCCGCAGCGGCCAATTGTAGAGTTTCCTCTTCCGCCGCAGCTGAGTCGATCTTCTAACTTGCTGTTTCCGCTGCCTGAATGTCGTTCTCGGTAATTTTGCCTTTTTTAAGCAGACCGTCGAGAAACGCTTTGACCAACTTGGGGTCAAACTGTTGGCCGCTGTGATTCAGCAATTCCCTGGCGGCTGTGACGGGTGAAAGGGCTTTCCGATAGGGTCTGTCGCTGGTCATCGCGTGATACGCATCGGCGATGCCGATGATTCTGGCGTGCAGCGGTATTTCCTTGCCCTTCAGACCGTTTGGATAGCCGGTTCCGTCGAAATGCTCCTGATGAGCCAGCACGATTCTACTCACCTCTTTGTAAGATTCGAAATGACCGAGTAGATCCGCTCCCAGCTCCGAGTGTTTCTTCATCACCGTCCATTCCTCGTCGGTAAGACCGGATTCTTTCAGGAGGATCCGGTCGGGGATGCCCAATTTACCGATGTCATGGAGGAGCAGGGAATCGCGAAGAACCTGATCGATCTCTAATCCGAGTTCCTCAGCCATCATCGCTCCCAGAGCGAGTACATCCCGGGAATGACCGGCGGTTTTGAAATCACGGATCTCGAGGGACTGGGAGAAGCTCATGCTCAACTCCTCCATACGGGTCTTCAGTTCTTCGGTGTGAGCGAGGGCGAGTTGGAACTTTCTCATGGTGAGAAGGTTCTTTATCCGTGCGTCCAGTTCTCTGATATTCACCGGTTTGGGTAGATAATCGTCCGCCCCTGTCTTCAATCCCTGGATTTTTGAGTCCAATTCGTACTTGGCGGTGATGAGAATCACCGGGATATGCATGGTACTCTCGTCCGATTTCACCTTGGTCACCAGCTCGAACCCATCCATCCTCGGCATCATGATATCGGAGACGATGATATCCGGTGCATCGTTACGAACCCTGTGCCACCCATCCAGACCGTCCTCTGCAGTAAGCACTCTGTAGCCGAACCGTTTGAGCATCCTGCTGATATAGTTGCGTAGATCCACGCTGTCTTCGACCAGGAGAACAACCTCGCCGGCTTCCCCGGAGTCCTTTTCAGTCTCCGCATCCTCCGATGGCTCAAGGGGGTATAGTTCTTTCTCGATCAAAGCCAGGTCGTCCACAGAAACCTTGGCCAGATCCTCTTTTCGGCGATTGGATTTTCTGCGCTCATCACCCCTAACGGTCAAGCTCAGCCTGCGCCGTTCATCAATTCTTCTTTCGATGAAAGCATCCGGGGCCAGCT
>Ga0315547_1001942_pt1 | contig 15195 bp, 14 predicted proteins | sample SalMarSW160240MG_2_FD_202542 | JGI IMG/M metagenome (GOLD analysis project Ga0315547, IMG submission 202542) | Salt marsh sediment microbial communities from the Plum Island Ecosystem LTER, Massachusetts, United States - Salt Marsh Sediment SW1601-240 ... | reverse complement strand
GGGGCATCCCTGTAAAGGCCTCCAAAGCAAAATCATATAGCGAGGATGAAAATCTATTGCACATCAGCCATGAGGCCGGAGTACTCGAAGATCCGGCTTACAGGCCTTCTGAAGATATCTTTTCGATCTCACTCTCGCCTAAAAATGCCCAGGATAGGGAGACAATCATTGATATTTATTTTAAAGGCGGCAACCCGATCAAGGTGGTTAACAAGGATGACGGCACAGTAAAGGAAAAACCCTTAGACCTCTTTCTTTATTTGAATGAATTGGGAAGTCAAAATGGGATCGGACGTCTTGATATGGTTGAAAATCGACACCTCGGCATAAAATCAAGAGGCGTGTATGAAACACCTGGAGGCACCATACTATGGAAGGCCCACAGAGACCTTGAAGGCATAGCCATGGATAAGGAGGTAATGCATCTACGAGACGGTCTCATTCCCAAATTTTCAGAGTTATTATATAATGGATTTTGGTTTTCCCCAGAAGTTGATTTTTTAATGGCCGCCTTTAATCAGAGCCAGCAAGCCATTGACGGTAAGGTCTCCGTCTGCCTCTATAAGGGAAACGCTACCATTATCGGAAGAGATTCACCCTTTTCCCTGTATGATAAAACGCTCTCCAGCATGGAAATCGAAGGCGGATTTAATGCCTTAGACTCTTCAGGATTTATCAATATCGCCGTCATGAGGCTAAAGGCACATCATCTGGTTTTAAGAAAAAAAAGACCATATCAATGGAGAGAAACCGCGTTAGGCGATACATAATGACAAATGACGTAAAAGGCTGAAGCCCGCCTACCCCGATATAATCGGGGCGGGTCGCCGTTATACCTAATCTTTTCTGCCGGGTCACTTTTTTACTATCTAAGCTATCTAAAGCATTCTGCCCAGTAAGGCATTGGCGGGCAGGCCACATTTTTTATACCTATGGGGCATGTAGCAATCTAATAGAGACAGACATCCTCATCCACTCCTTCAGTACTTTAGTATTTCCTCATGAACGTTAAATATATACGCGATCAAAGCCGCCCTTGTCCACATACCGTTTCGCTCCTGCCGCCAGTACATGGCCCTTGGATCAGAATCGATAGCCACATCAATTTCATCTCTTCGCGGAAAAGGATGCATAATAACTGCGTTTGCTCTTACTTTAGACATGTCAGAGGGTCGAAGCTTAAACCTGGAAGCATCAACCCTGTTTGAATCACCAGCACTAATATCGTGCTCATCTTGAATCCTGGTCATATAAATTGCATCGGCTTTAGAAAGCACGTTTTCCAGAGCCTCAGTTTCAACATGATACGGGATTTTATACTTTTCCAGGAAACTGCACACATCCTCTTTCATCTGGAAGGGCTTGGGAGAAGCAAAGATGATTTCGATATCTTCAAAATTTTTCATCAAGTAGCTTAACGATCGTACTGTTCTTCCCCTTTTAAGATCCCCGCACATCAAAATTGTTTTCCCATCGAGTCCACCCTGGCTTGCGAAAGATCTTTGCAGGGTATATACATCGAGTATCGCCTGGGTGGGATGCTGATCGCTTCCTGAACCACCGTTAATAACAGGGACCGGGCGGTTGGTATGAGTATTGAGCAGCCAGGCAGCACGTTCAGCAGTGTCCTGCTCCTTATGCCTCATAATGATTAAATCAGCATACGACGAAAAGGTCCGTAAGCTATCATCATAGCTCTCACCCTTAACCTCTGATGAAACGCTGACATCTCGAATTTCGGAGGTTTTTATGCCTAACATGTGACACGCACTCTCAAAAGATAGAAAAGTCCTGGATGAAGGTTGATTAAAATAGAGCATGGCTCGTTTGTGGCAAAGGATATTTTGCAGGAAAAGTGAGCCAGCCTTACTATCTGATATATGTCGAAGGTGATTTGTGATTTCATAGATATTGTCTATAATTTCTCGATTCAATTGCTGCGAGATTATCATGTCAAAAAGGCGCCCATTTTTCTCAAAATAGGTAACCTTTTCCTCTGTTGGAAGTTTTTGAAAATCAGCGAATCTTTCGTCCAAGATATTCATGTAATCCTCCAATTAAAATTTGCGTAATTATATGGTAACTAAATAGGTTCACACGCGGCGCAAGCGCCTGCGCTGCGCGAAGTTCCCCGATAAATCGGGGTTCAATGGTTATTTGCTGAACCATTAACTGTTAAACGCGGGTTTTTCATGAGCTGGCTGAGGAGTTTTGGCATGGACAACGGTTAATGGCTCCAAGTTGAACCTCCCTCGACAGGCTCGGGACCCTGAGCAAAGTCGAAGGGCTGAACTGTGAACCCCGCCTGTCCCGATACAATCGGGGCGGGCAGGCTTGAATCTGACAACCTCTGTATTTACATTATATGCCTTTAGAAAGAAAAAGGCCAGTGATAGATTTCTCTTTGGGGCTGGCCATAGGAATAACATTGGCATCTTTTTCCTTGACACCCAATGCTATTTCCTCATACATTACCTCATCGAAAAAGGATTCACTTTCAATCAATTCAATTAATCGAGCCTATCCTGTATCCTGAGGCGAGGGAGATTCCGCTCAAGCCCTTGTGTCCTCATACTATTTTGGAAAAACTCTGGCGATCCCGCTAGAAGCTATAATCGGGCGAAAGTCGACTAATAGCCATGAAGCTTATGCTCAGTCTCGTTGGATAAGTTGAATCGCCGCTACATAGTGACGATAAGGTAAAAGTAGAGCTTAATGCTTACATGGTCCGCTTTTTGAGATTTCAGTTCAGAACCAATTTCTACAGCTCTTTGGAGTCGAGACTTAAAGGCAAGATATAATGAAGGTGGAGAAAGCTAAAATAGGTGATGCCCAACGGATGCAGCAACTAATCAATAGCTTTGCTGACAAGGGCGAGATGCTAGCCCGGGCATTAAGCGAGATATATGAGAACCTCCGTGACTTCTTCGTAATAAGGGGTGGCAGTGCTCAAGTTATTGCTTGTGTTGCTCTCCATATTATCTGGTCAGACATGGTTGAGATCAGGTCTCTGGCGGTAAGTGAGGATAAGCAGGGCCAAAGACTGGGATCGATGCTCGTTAGAGCCTGTCTCAAGGAAGCCGAGGGATTGGGGATCCCTATGGTCTTTTGCATGACCTACAAGCCGATTTTTTTCGAAAGGCATGGTTTTCGTCAGGTTGACAAGATGGAGTTGCCGCGCAAGGTATGGTCCGAGTGTTATCGCTGTCCAAAATTTCCTGACTGTGATGAGGTGGCTCTTGTCTACCATTTTAGTTCGGGCGGGAGCTGATATAATGAGCTTCTTGATATTGGCCAGTCAGGCTTAAAGAGCACTAACTTTGCCTGGCAATATACACCTAAAGGGAAACAGGAATTTCATTATTAACTGACTCAAACTCTCTGAAAGGATTTATATGAAAAATAAATTAGAACTTTTGGAAGAAGTTTTGAAAAAATATAGACCCGATCTTGATGAGCAAAAAAGGATTTTCCTCTCTAAAGAATTAGCTAAGATCGAGTCATCTGGAAGAATGATTTATGACGCACTAAAAAAAATGAATGAAGAAGAAAAAGTTTTATATTTGGGTTCATTGATAGAGGCTGAACATATAAGGCAGCATCTGTCTTATCTGGCCACTTATCCAAAGCTTGTTTCCCCTGTTCATGAAAGAAGGGCTAGAAAGCCATGACGTAAAGAAATGGCTCGAGTTTCGCAGATTAAAATTTAGTTCCTAATTGCATTAGCATATTGAAAATACTTCGGTGTGATCTCCTACGCACGAAACCTTCATACCAAGAAAAAGTCTCGCAGCCCAAACAACTCCCCAAGTAGTATAGATTGATAATAGTGTCTGAAATTCATAGATCTAAAAATTTAAAAAAATTTTTATTGACAAATAGAACAATAAGTTAAATAATAGTAAACAGTAAACAGTTTTCTAATCATTTGCCCGTAATTATAAAGGTATGAGGCGGGAACAATGCTTGAGCTAAGAAATCTTTTTTGCAAACATTTTATTTTTTAGGATAAGAAAAACCGAATAAGAAAAACGGATTCGAAGAAAAAACAAGAAGAGATAAATAATTTTATCTTGTGATTAGAATACTTAATTGAGGGGGTCGGGAATGGACATTCAAAAGGCGATCATGATAAATGAGAAAGACAATGTGGCCACACTCTTAGCCGACGTTGATAAAAATGATATGATCCAAGTCATGGTCGGAGGGAGCTTGAAGGAAGTTCGAATGGAGGGAAAAATTCAGTTCGGTCATAAATTTGCAATAAGAGAAATAAATAAAGGCGAAAATGTGATCAAATATGGTGAACCTATCGGTCAGGCAACCCAGGATATCGAAGAAGGGCAACACGTTCATGTACACAATGTTGAAAGCCTGAGGGCGCGGGGAGACCTTCTCTAAGAGGTTGATACCCGCACAGATCAATAAATCTACATAAAGGAGAATCGTAGAGATGAAGATATCAGGTTATTTAAGGTCAGATGGATCTATCGGATTTAGGAATCATATAGCTATTCTTACCTCTGTGGGCTGTGCCAATGATCTGGCCCTCAAGCTAGGTCGAATGTATCCTAACATACTGCTTCTCACCCATCGCCAGGGATGCAGTCAACTGGGCGCCGACAATGACCAGACCTTTCGCACCCTCGCAGGCTTGGGAAAAAACCCCAACATCGCCGGTGTGCTGGTCGTCGGGCTGGGATGCGAAACAATCCCTGCTGAACGCCTAGCAAATGAGATCTCCAAGACCAAGAAAATGGTGGAATACCTGGATTTTCTCGATGATGAAGGGCTAATGGCGGCCATTCCTAAGGGAGCAAGAATTTTAGAAGGGATGATGCAGGAAGCCTCTCAAATGACAAAGGTTCCCTGCGGTATAGAGCAGTTGACTCTTGGTCTTAAATGTGGTCTTTCGGATACAACCTCTGGAATTACCTCCAACCCAGCCACTGGGATCGCGGCTGACATGGTCATCGAATCCGGAGGAAAGGTTATTTTCAGCGAAACCCCCGAACTCATCGGAGCAGAACGTATTGTGGGTAAAAGAGCGGCAAGTCGCGAGGTCGAAGAGAAGCTCTATCGCATGGTCAAGGAGTTCAAGGAAAGGGCGAAGGCCTCAGACATGGACCTGCAAGAGGCCAACGTTGCCCCAGGTAATATTGCCGGGGGGATTACCACTATTGAGGAAAAATCCCTGGGCTCTATCATGAAGGGTGGCAGCAAGACACTGCAAGGGGTGCTCGACTATGGGGAGATCCCCAAAGGGAAAGGCTTGTTCTTTATGGACGGTCCGGGCCGTACTCCGGAAGCCCTAACCGGGCTCAATGCAGCCGGGGCCCAAATCATCATCTTTCCCACTGGAGGAGGATCTCCGGGAGGATCTCTCATTTCCCCCGTCATCAAGGTTACAGGAAATCCACAAACAGCTCAGCGCCTTAGAGACCATATCGATATTGATGTCAGTTCCGTTATCAGAGGGGAAGAACCGTTGAAAAAGGCCGGGGAAAGAATCTTCCAAAAACTGGTGAAGGTGGCTGATGGAGAGCTGACCAAATCAGAGACGCTTGGATATGGCTCTATAGCCGTCTGGAACATAGGCCTTTTGTGTGGATAAGGATTGGTTTGAGGAAGAGGGGTAAATCGAATAGTAGGCAGTTTAAGGAAATCTGAGCTCTTTTGATTTTTAAGGAAGGGATGTAATTATGAGCGAACAAAGTGATTCTGCTGGGGGCAATTTAATTTGGATGTTGGATGATCTGTTTGATTCCCGTGAAATAGAAATAATAAGGGAAATGCTTAAGGAAAAAGGATATAGATTGGTAGCTACCAGAAGCGACTCTTATAGAGGTGATTATGCCAAGTACGCCCCTCATGCAAAAGGGCTATTGTTACAGGTTAATTTTCCGCTAGGTGAAGAGGATATTAAGGGATTGAATTCCTGTAAAATCATATCGGTTACCGGGATAGGCTTTGATGAACTCGATTTAGATGCAGCTACCAAACAGGGAATTATTGCTACCAATGCGCCCAGTTTCTGTGTGGAAGAAGTTTCTAACCATGCATTAGCCCTGCTTTTAGCGCTTAACCGGCATTTGCCAGAATGTCAGGATATAACCAGAAAGGGTTTGTGGGAGTTTGCGGATATATGGTCTATCAGGAGGCTTAAAGGGCAGATACTTGGATTAGTGGGCGTCGGTAAGATTGGCAGAGCAGTCGCCAGCAAGACAAAGGCCTTTGGGTTGCAGGTTAAGGCCTATGATCGTAATAGCTCAATAAACAGGGGCAACATTTTCGTACACCACCTTTCTGGATTCCTGCTTTCGCAGGAATGACATGGGGTTAGGTCATTTCGTCATTCCCGCGCAGGCGGGAATCCAGGGACTTTACCCCTTTTTATTGAGCTATTACCTATGATCCATATTTATCTAAATCCGAAATGAGTCTGTTAAATATAGATAGCGTGGGGTTTGATGACCTCATCAGCACTGCTGATTTTATCTCCCTCCATGTACCATTGAATGAAGGAACCCATCATTTGATCAATGCAGAGGTCTTTGATTCCATGAAAGACACGGCCTTTCTAATAAATGCTTCCAGAGGAGATGTGGTGGACGAGTCAGCACTGATCAATGCCCTGAGAACAAAAAAGATTGCCGGTGCAGGCCTGGATGTTTTATCTCAAGAGCCTCCAGAAGCCCGGAATCCCCTATTATCTATGTCTAATGTTATTGTATCCCCCCACTCGGCGTTTATCTCTCATGAGGCGTTAATTGAATTGGGGGCCATGTGCACGAAAGCGATCATTGATACGCTGGAAGGAGAAGTGCCTGATAATATACTAAATCCAGAGGCCTTAAATATAAACCAGGAGTAAATCAAAGTGTGGTCTTATAACGAAAGAAGGATAGTGTTTATGTTGAGAGACAGGTGTAAGGTGTTGAAGGAGGATATGTTATGGATATTATAGCCAGAGGCAAATATGTTATTACTGATGCGAGTGCCGGTGAGGATGGGATCTTCACTGATGGGGCAGCCTATTTCTCTGAGGGTAAGGTCGTTGAGGTTGGCGATTATGATTCGTTGAAGAAGAAGTATCCGCAGGCGACTGTGAAGGGTAATGGACAGCAGCTGCTTATGCCTGGGCTTATCGACGGACATAGTCATGGTCGAGGTTTGAGCATTTTTCAAAGAGGAGGGCCCTATGACTTTGTGGAAAACGCCCTTATCGACTGGGCCTTTTTGATTGAAATCGATCCTGAACTAAGTGCCATGATGTCCGCAGTGAGGCATCTGCGAAGCGGCTGCACCACCATGCATCACAACAACTTTGGAAACGCAGGGCAAGCGGCCAAAATGCAAGAAATTGCATCCAAGACTATCAAAAGTTACCACAAGGTCGGCATTCGCTGTTCTTACTCACCAGGTGTATGTAACGATGACATATTGATCTTGGATGATACCCATTTTTTCGAGACGCTGCCTCCGGATCTCCAGGAATTCTGCAGGCCCATAGTCTTCTATGACAAAAAAGCTGTTGTGGATGAGTACATGGATCTCTTCGATGATCTATACGGCCGTTATAACGACGACAATACCCGGATCTTATTTGGCCCAAACCTTATCGAGGGTATCACAGATGATTTTCATCAGCGGGTCAAGGCCAGAGCCGATGAGTTGGGCAAGATCCAGATCCATATCCACGCATTGCAAAGCCCCCCTAACAAGGCCTATGCCTTGAAAAAGTATGGCAAGTCGTGGGTGGCTCATTTGGACGATCTATGTCTGCTGGACGAAAACTACACCTTTGGGCATATGGTTTTTGCAAATGAATCAGACATTGAGCTTCTGGCTTCCAAAAGAGCATCTATCACCCACCACGCAAGCTGCAACCTGTCCATAAGAAATGGAATCGCGCCGGTCTATTATCTTCATAAGGCGGGAGTAAATGTTGCGCTGGGAATGGATGATAAGGCCATCAACGATGATGACGACATTATCATGGAGCTGAGGGTAATCCACCGGCTCCACCGTGTTTCAGGGTTTGACATTGCCAATACACCAGCCCTGGATGCCTTTGACATATTGAAGGTGGGCACCATTAACGCCGCCCGTGTGTGTGGTTTTGAGGGAGAGTGCGGCGCCCTTAAGCCGGGGATGAAGGCCGACGCCATTTTGGTTGACCTCCGCGAGATGATGGAGGATCCCTGGATGTCGCCGGACATAAACATCGCTGAGGTCTTTATTCATCGGGCTAAAGGAGTTCACGTCAATACCGTGATTGTGGGCGGCGAGGTGGTTATGGAAGATCGCAAGTTCCTGAATGTGGATATAGACAAGCTCTATGAGGAGGTACGAAAGGACATAGCCAAAGGGATTAGCCCGCAACAGAGGGAGTACGCCGAAACCCTCCAGAGGATCAAGCCCTATTCTCAGGAGTGGTATAAAGGATGGGAGAACATGGATTATAAACCCTTTTATGTGATGAACAGCCGAAAGTAGTTCCCTGGATCGTTCCAATGGCCTATTTTCCAGGTTTTTAAATACGGTTCAGAGGCCTTTTATGCGGGCAAATCCGTGTGAATGGAGAAGCGGATAAAAAGTGGGAAGATCCGACAAACATTAAGTAAAATTATTTTAAGAACATATTGTCAATCAAATAAACGCTATAGGAGGTTATAATGGAAGAGAGTACCACAAAAAAAACAGTTGTCAATTCGTGGAATGAATGGGATCCGCTAAAGCACATCATCATCGGCCGCGCTAATGGAACAATGGTCCAGGCCCCTGAGCTTGCAGTTCAACGCGACTGGCCAGAGTATGGTTTCCCCTTGGGCACATACGGGCCTTACCCCAAAGAAATGGAAGAGAAGGCCAACGAACAGCTGGACAATTTCGCTAAAATCCTCGAGAGCAGGGGCATTCGGGTAGACCGACCCACCCCCCTAGATTTCAGCCAGACAGTTCAAACCCCCGACTGGGTGCAGAATTCAATGTTCGGCTGCATGCCTCCTCGGGATCTATTGCTCACGGTCGGCAATGAAATCCTGGAAGCGACAATGTCCTTCCGCAGCCGCTGGTTTGAGTATCTTTGCTACCGCCCCTTGCTGAAACAGTACTTTAAAGAAGATCCGAACTTCCGCATGGAAGCTGCGCCCAAACCGCGTCTGACAGAGCAGACTTACAAGAAAGGCTTCTGGGAGGAATGGAACTCCCTAAGTGAAGAAGAGAAGTATGAGCGCGCAGAAAAAACCAACTGGATACCAACTGAACAGGAGCCGCTGTTCGATGCCGCCGATGTCGTGCGCTTCGGAAAGGATCTCTTTGTCCAGAAATCAATGGTTACTAATGATGCTGGTGTTGACTGGTTACGGCGACATTATCCTGACCATCGAATCCATAGGGTGAGGTATAGGGACCTTACGCCATGGCATATGGACACGACCCTCGTTCCCCTTCGCCCTGGCCTGGTGGTTTTCAACCCGGTTCGAACTCCTCTTGAAAAGGCGCAAAGAGAACTGTTCGAGAAGAATGACTGGGAGATTATAGAGGGACCGAAATCAGTTCTTGACAAAAAAAGGCCCATGACCTTCTGTAGCATCTGGCTTAACCTGAACATTCTTGTTCTCGATCCGAAGACCGTTTGTGTTGAAGCCAGTGAGACCCCTGTTATAGAACTTTTCGACAAGCATGGTTTTGAAGTCATTCCGGTTCCTTTCTATGAAGTGTCTCCATTTGGTGGCGGCCTGCATTGTGGGTCTGCGGATGTTTACCGGGAAGGTATTTTTGAAGACTACTTACCCAAACAGGTAGAGGGATTTTAAAAAAGAAAACCTACCATTAAATTATAAATGGTGGCTGTTCAAGGGCGATAGCCCTTATTTAAATTTAAAAAGGAGATAAAAATATGGCGAGGAAAAATGTCATTATTTTAGGCGCTGCTGGAAGAGATTTTCATAATTTTAACATCTATTACAGGGACAATAAAAATTACAATGTGGTTGCCTTTACTGCCACACAAATCCCAGATATTGAGGGCAGAAAATACCCTGCTGAATTGGCAGGTGATTTATATCCAGAGGGTATTCAAATTTTTGCAGAGGAGGAATTGCCAAGATTAATTAGAGAATATAAAGTTGATGATTGTGTTTTCTCCTATAGTGATGTTCCTTACAGATACGTGATGGGGGTAAGCGCAATAGTTAATGCTGCGGGTGCGAACTTTGTTTTGTTGGGCACCAGGGATACAATGATAAAGAGCAGCAAGCCTGTGGTTGCAGTTGGTGCTGTGAGAACCGGTTGTGGTAAAAGCCAGACCTCAAGAAGAATTATTGAGTTATTGATGAACAAGGGTTTGAAGGTGGTTGCCATTCGTCATCCCATGCCTTATGGTGATTTAGCTACTCAAAGAGTACAACGTTTTGCTCAGATTGAAGATTTAGAAAAGCATAATTGTACTATTGAAGAAATGGAAGAATACGAACCAGACATAGTAGGAGGAAATGTCATTTATGCCGGCGTTGACTATGAAGCTATTCTAAGGGCTGCGGAACAGGATCCTGATGGATGTGATGTCATAGTCTGGGACGGCGGGAACAATGACTTCCCGTTCTATGTATCCGATTTAATGGTAACCGTTGTTGACCCACATCGTCCGGGACATGAATTGTCGTATTATCCCGGAGAGGTGACCCTAAGAATTGCCGATGTTGTTGTTATCAATAAGATGGATACTGCTGATGCTGCTGGTATTCAAACGGTAAGAGAAAATATTGCAAGGGTTAATCCCAATGCAATTGTTATTGATGCTGCATCGCCTATTACGGTTGATAATCCTGAAGTTATCAAAGGTAAAAAAGTATTAGCTGTTGAGGATGGGCCAACATTGACTCATGGTGAAATGAAGATTGGTGCAGGGACAGTTGCTGCTAATAAATTTGGTGCAGCTGCATTAGTGGACCCAAGACCTTACACGGTTGGCAGGCTTTCTGAAACCTTCAAAATCTATCCTGAAATAGGAACCTTGCTGCCGGCAATGGGATACGGCCAACAGCAATTAAAGGACCTTGAAACCACGATCAACAACACCGAATGCGATGCAATTATTATCGGTACTCCAATAGATCTAAATAGGATTATCGACATTAAGAAGCCAAATACAAGAGTTTATTACGATTTAATGGAGATTGGAAGGCCAAATTTTGAAGAAATCTTAACCGATTTTGGGAAAAGACAAAATCTTTTTTAAATTATCGTTTTCCTAACTTTTGATTATAAAAAGAAAGGAGCAAAGGGTGGCTTATAATCTAAAAAACAGGAATTTTTTGAAGTTACTGGATTTTACACCTAAAGAAATCCGATTTTTGCTGGATCTTTCTACTGATTTGAAAAAAGCAAAGTATGCAGGAATAGAGCAACCAAAATTAACTGGTAAAAATATTGCGTTAATTTTCGAAAAAGCATCAACCAGAACCAGGTGTGCTTTTGAGGTGGCTTCCTATGACCAGGGAGCAAGGGTAACTTATCTTGATCCGTCAGGTTCTCAGATTGGTAAGAAAGAATCAATCAAAGATACTGCCAGGGTGCTTGGTAGAATGTATGACGGCATTGAATATCGTGGTTTTGGGCAAGAGATAGTCGAGGCCTTAGGCAAACATGCAGGTGTCCCTGTATGGAATGGTCTTACAAATGAATATCATCCTACTCAGGTTCTTGCAGATTTTTTGACAATGATGGAATATTCTGACAAGCCTTTGAACCAGGTGACGTTTGCTTATTTGGGTAATTCAAAAAACAATATGGGCAATTCACTATTGATAGGTGCTGCAAAAATGGGAATGGATTTTCGCTCTGTTGCGCCTGAAAACGTTCAGCCCAACAAAGAATTAGTAAAAGAGGCAAAAACGATAGCCAAGGAAACCGGGGCAAAACTATTAGTAACGCATGATTTAAGAAAAGGTGTAACGGGTTGTGATTTTCTCTATTCAGATGTCTGGGTTTCAATGGGTGAACCAGAAGAGGTATGGAAAGAAAGAATAGAATTATTGAAACCCTATCAGATTAATAGCGAAACTATAAAAATGACAGGCAATCCTCATGTAAAATTTATGCACTGTTTGCCATCCTTCCATAATCGTGAGACAATTATTGGGGAGAATATTTATAAGAAATTCGGCTTAGATGGAATGGAAGTAACCGAAGAAGTGTTTGAATCAGAAGCATCTATCGTTTTTGATGAAGCTGAGAATAGGGTGCATACTATAAAGGCAGTTATGGTTGCAACTTTAGGATGTTAGTTATTATTGTGAGTATTTACTACTCAAAAAGCTTCTTTATGTCTTTAAAGGAGGCAAAAAATAATCAGGCTTAATATCACAATTGAGGTCACTCTCTTTAAATTCACCTGTTTTCACTGGAACCTATCTTATTCTAGCCATAATTAGCTCTCTGTGTTTGTTTAGGATAAATTATTGACAAAGGTAAAAATAGATGATATTTTGTTTTTCTGTCAACAGTAAACAGTTTTCTTGTGTAACTGACAAATAAAATTTGATTGGCATAGAAGATTTTTCGATCGCAAGAGCCTTCGTATCATTGAAAACATGAGCAAAATATAGGTAGCATTGAAATAGGTAACAATAAAAAATAAAAACCGATAATCAATGTAGGAAACCAGACTATAAGCCCTTTGGCTTTAAAAAAAGGCAAAAGATAACTCTATGGCTATATTTCAAAAGCAGAAAAGAACAACTTTTAAGACGCTGGCCTTGAAACAAATCAAAGAGGCCATTCAATCAAGAAAGCTGAAGCCAGGAGATCGGATTGTCGAGGCTGAGATGGCCAGAGAGATGGGAATTAGCCGGTTTCCTATCCGCGAAGCCATCAGCTCTCTGGAAAAAGAGGGGACCCTTGTTGCCCTCCCTTTTAGGGGAACGTATGTTACCCAGTTCGATGAAAAAGACTTGGAAGAACTTTACACCCTTAGAAGCGCACTTGAAGAGTTGGCTATTCGGCTCCTTATGGAAAAAATTACCAATGAAAAAATTCGAAAACTGGAATCGATATTTGCTGCCATGGAGCAAGCAACTCATAAAGGTAAAGTGGGCAGGCTGATTTTTGGAGATATGCAATTTCACCAGGCAATTTGTGAGCTATCTGGCCATAGAAGGCTATTGGAAATCTGGCTAACCTTAAAGGATCAACTAACGTCATTTATAGCATTGGAAGAGCATTCCTACGGGGGACCGGATCAGCTTCTGGAAACCCACTATCCACTTATAGAGGCGATAAAGAAGGGGGACAGCTCCCTTGCCGAAAAGCGTATAAGAGAGCATCTATTTGAAGCACTGCAAGTAGTAAAGGGGGCCCTCCGGAAAAAACCTGAAGGCAAGCCTGGTTGACAGCAGAAAGTGAGTGGCGGCGGACAAATGAGCTAATGGATAAAAGGACATATTGCTGTTTTTAAAATAGAGACAGGAGGATTCAATGGGTACTTTTCGAATCAGCGACATAAAGGCAAGACAAATTATAGATTGCAGAGGTTGGCCTACTGTGCAGGCAGATGTATGGGTTGACGGCCGGTTGATGGGGCGGGCCGATGTTCCCGCAGGGCGGTCTACTGGAAGCCACGAGGCCCATGAGCTTCGCGACGGAGACGAGCGTTGGTATAGGGGATTGGGCGTTGAAAAGGCGGTGGCAAATGTCAACAATGATATTGCCTCGGTCCTGAGGGGCTGGGATGTTACAGATCAAAGAAAGATCGATATGGGAATGAATAAATTGGACGCTACCCCCAACAAGAGTCGCCTTGGGGCCAATGCCATCTTGGGCGTGTCCCTTGCTGTGGCCAGGGCCGCCGCTAACGTATGCGGCGTATCTCTTTATAAATATATCAATCCTAACAGCCATGTTATCCCAGTGCCTCTGATGAACTTCTTGAATGGCGGGAAACTCACGGCCAATGATCTGGAAATTCAGGAATTTATCATAATGCCGGTAGGAGCCAATTCTTATAGGGAAGCCCTTCACATGACTACGGAGATCAATGAGGTTTTGCGAGATCTGGTGATCGAAAAATACGGTATCCTGGCGACGAATACAGGAGATGAGGGGGGGTTTGCTACACCCATGCGGGGGATTCACGAGCCCTTTGAGTTTCTATCCAGGGCTGTTGAAAAGGCAGGCTTTACCGATGATGTCCTGTATGCAATGGATTGCGCCAGCAACCATTGGTATAACAAAGAGAAAAAGGTCTATGAACTGGATGGCAAGACATACGATCGAGATGCGCTGATTGGCCTTTATAAAGAGATGACAAAAAAATACCCCATCGTATCAATGGAGGACCCCTTGGAAGAAGAAGACTTTGAGGGCTATGATCAGCTTACTAAGGAACTTGGAATTCAGATTGTCGGAGATGATCTTTTTGTCACCAATGTGGAGCGGCTCAGGCAGGGTATCCAAAAAGGTGCAGCCAATGCATTACTTTTTAAGGTCAATCAGATCGGAACCCTTTCTGAAGCCTTGGACGCAGCAGAATTTGCCTATCGCCATAATTATGGGGTTCAGGTTTCAGAGCGATCTGGTGAAACAGAAGATCCTTTGATATCGGATCTGGTTGTAGCGCTGAACAGCGGTCAGATTAAAACAGGTATGCCGGTCAGAGGCGAGAGAACTTCTAAGCACAACCGTCTGCTCCAGATCGAAGAGGAACTCGGAACAACAGGAGCCTATGCGGGCAGAAATTTTGCCAGACCCTCCTGAAGCAAGACCTTCCAGGGTTATTATGCAAAGATCCAAGCACTTAAGGGCTGACCAGATAACTGATAGAGATATACTATTGAAACCATATGTGCAGAACCACAATCAATTATTATCTCACGGGGAAAGAAGCCTAAGAAAAATGGCTCTTCATATAATTGAAGAAGCCCTGGAGGCCTCGAATCCTTACCATGCGGCAAAGAAGCTTGTTCGTTTAGATAGGAGCATCCTTCACGTTGGTCCTTATACGTATGATCTATCAAAAAAAGGGAACATCTACGTTCTTGGAACAGGGAAGGCCACCTTTCCTATTGCTAGCCCGACTTTACGAATTATCTTAGGTCATTGCCCCATTTACGTTTAAAAACAAGGCATTGCAATGACAAGGTTGTATGACCTAAACTTTAGCCTCAGTATAGCGCGATAACCTGAGGATTT
>Ga0315547_1001939_pt1 | contig 15205 bp, 16 predicted proteins | sample SalMarSW160240MG_2_FD_202542 | JGI IMG/M metagenome (GOLD analysis project Ga0315547, IMG submission 202542) | Salt marsh sediment microbial communities from the Plum Island Ecosystem LTER, Massachusetts, United States - Salt Marsh Sediment SW1601-240 ... | reverse complement strand
TTTTTTGCTTTTCTTTTGCTCAAGGTTATTGAGCGTTAATAAAGGTGGTTGAGCAGAATGTTATTCAGATGAATTGATTCTTATTGGTTACTAAGTAACTGCAAAAGTTTTTATTTTTGCATTTTCTTAGTAGATGGCGTGAAATGGAAAAGTCGGGCATTTGACCATTTGAAGGTCGCATTTGGAAAGGAACCTTTTTCAGCAAAGCAAGCAGCTGTTGCCCTAAAGAGAGAAATGGGTTATTCTGATAACGCAGTGTATCAGGTTCTTCACGGACTTGTCAAAGAGGGTTTTTTGACCAAGCTAGGCAGAGGTATCTATAAGGTTAGAGAAAAGGAAATAGTATTAAAAGAGGCAATTACAATTTCTGACAAGGTTATTGTTACACTAACTTCAGGGAACCTCATTAAAGCGGTAAAAGTCCTAAAAGAGAAGGGCATTGAATTCATGGTTACTGGGCCTTCAGTTTTAACTCGGTTCCATCATCATTTGCCAAGAAGGCTAATACACCTCATTTATGTTATCGATGGGGCGGGTGAATTTGCCAGTACAGTCCTCAGAGAAGAGGGATTTCAAGCTTTTCTTAGTCCAAAAAGAGGAGAGGTTGAAATGGCGCTTCAAGCTTTCGAGGATAGAGATATTTTCGTTATTCGGGAATATGCAAAACTGGAGGGCAATATTGGCGGAAGGGCGGTTTTGGAAAAAGCCGTTGTTGATACGTATTTTGAAGCAACTCGGCATAGGATTCCCTTTTCAGAAGTGGAGGTTGGGCGGATCATAACAAATGCATTTAGAACTGAAAAGATTGACATTGCAAGGCTACTGAGTCTTGCAGGTAGACGTGGAATAAAGGGTGAGATGCAATCAATTGTTAAAGTGTTGGTTCCCAACCTTCCCATGCCTATGGGCGTAGCAAATGAAAAAGTTGAACAGGTTCTAAAAGGTATTACGGAGTAGAAAAATGGCATTAATCCATGATGAAGATTACTTTTCGGAAAAGAGGATTCGTGAAAGGGCAGAACTATACGGGTTTTCAGACCCATTGCCAGTGGAGTTTTTTCTTTGGGACTGTGAGATTGCCGCCCAATTGCAGAATGAGTCATCAGACTTTGTTTTAAAGGGAGGGGTTGCCGTGCAGCTTCATTTGCCGGTTGAGATGCAGCGGGGAAGTGTGGATGTAGATGTTGTTTGTCCGTTTACGGAACAGAAGATAACCGAAACTTTATCTCGTGTCCATGAAAGTCTTCCTAAGTTAGAGTTTGAAAAGTACAATCCTAAGCGTCCGAAGACAGATATTAGCATGGTGACATATATTGCTAAAACGCCTGCGTTGGTGCCTTCGGAAACTGGGAGGCCACGTGAGGTGAAGATCGATTTTTTACTCGAAGATCTTGAACTACCTATCGATACTATTACAGATGTAGAAACTTTTGCCGTTAAAGTCAAGAAACTGAAGTGTTATTCGGTTACTTCTCTGATAGGGGATAAGCTTCTGACTCTAGCTGAAAATACAGTAGGTATAACGAAATTGGCTGATGTTCCGAAGCAGATTTATGATGTTGCTGTCTTGAGCGAAAAGCATAGGCCAACGGTTAAACAGTTTTCAGAGATCGTTGATGTTATAGAAAAATTGGTACCTCTTGAGGTAAGATATAGGGATCTAAAAATAACAATATCCGATATACTAAATGATGTTGAAAGAACAATGGAAAAATATGGACTCTTGGATACCGCTGGAGCCGATGCTTCTTTGAAAAGAAACGTAACGAATTTTCAACAATTCTACGTTAGCATGACTCAAAAGAGACCATGGTATGAATGGAGTGCAATGGCGCTGAGAATTCATTTCCTTTCTAATCTCATCAAAGCAACTATCGAAGGACAGATTAAGGCTAAAGAGGCTTGGAACGCGTATGATTTAGCCGTCCAAACAGCTCAAACATTGATGAACGTTAAAGGCGAAGAAATTAAAGTGTTAAACAAGAAACTGATGGCTTCTGCAGATAAGAAAGTTCCATATTTTAAGAATCTCAAAGGCAAACCTTTGCACCGGGTATTCTGGCAGGTAGTTAGTCGAAAAAACTTGTTTTCTATTCAAGACTTGGTTAAGACTCAGGTTTCCTAAAGTTTTTTTGTGTCAAACGGTGCGCGGATTTTTTTCTGTTTTCCTTAGTATTTAGTTTTGATTTACTAAGATAATCAGAAAAAATATAACAAGCGACCCTGTAGTTAAGAAGTTCTAATTTATCTGATTTGGCATGAGCTAATTTATTCCATCACATGGTGACGGTTCTAAACTCCCCATTTTTTGCCAAGTTAAGGGGAACAGGCTTTTGGGGGTCCTCGAGAAGGGTTTTGGGCTGAGGGAGTTAGCCTCTTCGCAGACCTGTAGTCTGATTAGAGGCGGATTGTGTGTTGATGTTGGTTTAGGTTTACGAAGAGTCTCCTAAGGGGGTAGCCTCTTCGTGGATCCTGTGCTACGAAGAGTCTCGTCAGGATCCATGGGAGCATTTTTGTGATCAATCCCTTTCCGGTGCGAAGAGTCTCTTAGGGGTGGCCTCTTCGTGGTTTGGCCAGGAACTGATCCTTCACTTTCCTGGCCAGTTTCTACGAAGAGTCCGGGGGGTCCTTGGGGTAGGCTCTTCGTAAAGCTGCTCCGGAACAGAATAAGAATGCCCGTGCAGTATAGCAGCTCATCCAATTACTTAGGCAAAACTATCATTAGAAGTAGTCGTCTGCGAATCTGTAGCCTTCTGGACGACTACTTCTAGCCTCATCATCTCAATCTTACGCCTGACAGCTCCCTGACTTTTCCCCGTCTTTGAAGCGATCTCTTTGATGCTTTCACCTGCTTCAACGAGCTTGATACTATCCTTTGCGAAGAGTCTCATTGGAGCTCCTGAACAGAAGCAGACGAGTTGCTCACACCTTGGGGGGTATATGTTTCTCGCTGTTTTCCAAGAAAACCTTTTATGTTTGTTACCTTTTAAAGGTATAGTTTGGTCTTTTGGATGGACAAAAACCATAACAGCCTGCAGAAAAGAACTGGGCGTCCGCGCTTAAGCGATTCTCCTCTACGGCGTTACTGGAGAATGCAGAAACAGAAGGCAGCAGAAAAGAAGGGGATATCCGGTGCCGCAAAAACAAAAGCTGATTATTGAACTCGGGCATCCAATCGACGAACTCGAAAAGTTAGCAATTGCGATAAAGGTTCTTTCGCAGCCCGGATTGTCAAGGGCGGAGATCCAGCAGCAGTGGCGCGTGATCAAGGATGCAAAGGCGTATCAACGATTATTCCACGCGTACTAAGATATCTGAAGTCTCGTGTCGCATTCTATGAGCAGCAAATCAAACAAGCGGGGAGGAAGTGAATCGTATGCCGAAGGGGAAGCCTTGGACAGTTGAGCTGGAGAAGCAGCTGAGGGAGCTTGTTGAGTCAGGAAAGTCTGCTGCAAAAATTGCGGTGGTACTGGAGAAAAGTTATGCTTCTGTTTCTTCGAAAATTAAGCGGTTGGGTTTACGCGTAGAAGATGATGATGGGTTGTCAGGCAGCCTGTTATCATCTACTTTGGTGTTGCCTAAGGATCTGCCGAGCGTTGAAGAGGCTCTTCTGAAGGTGGCTGCGGCCATGAAGGCTCTTTTCTAAACATCAACAATCCAAGCGAAGTCGTTAGAGTGGGTTAGTAGAAACTTGATGTTTCTAACGTATCCTTGAATCTCTCTTTCAAGCAATTTACTGTTCGGAAAATGTTTTTTGGTGATAAGAATCAATGTGGATGAATATTTTGGATTCATTTGTCTGATTGCTATATCTGTTAAAAGAGATATGCCAACAATCTTCTTGTAGTTGATTTGAGACTCCACTTCAATAATGAAATCAAAGTTACCAGTTTCTTTGTTCACAAATATCATGTCTGGATTAGAAAGTATCTCTCGTCTTCTAATATTTGGTTTGTCTGGGACATATAGCCTTTCATTATTCGAATTCCGTATTGTATATTTGTCCGTGAATTTTGGTTGACTCAGGAGTTTCTTTTCGAGACTTTCGAGATAATCTTTATGCCAATTTGTTATTTTCGTCTTAGATTTCCCCTTTAAGTCGGGAATGTCAGCCATGAAAAGTTCGTCTCCTATGTAAAGGAAGTTGGGTTATTGGTCGTAAAAAAAATTTATGAATCCAAAATCCAACAATCGAGAAATGGCGTGCTTCTTATGTTTCTTCCAGTTCAGTCAGGTATTTCAGGGATAAAGGTTTGACAATTTGATTTTCTAGGCTAACGAACATCGAATCCAAATCGTCTATTATGTCATTGCCTTCAGCCCTGAGATTTGAAATGAAATTAGAAAAATCAGGATAGCTCCTATGAAAAGAAATTATAATCCCGTTCTTTCCCATGCCTTCCGCTATAGAGGCAAATATGACATTTGGTCTTGTCATCATTAGCTTTGTTAATCCTTCTATGTCCTTCGCAACTTTTAACTTGAAAGAACTAATTGCCATAATCTGAAATCCCATTTTTACAAAATCTGGAATAACAGTAAATTCTTGGATTATCCCTTTCTCCGTAAGCATTTGCCTCAATCTTGAAATGGTTGGTTGCGAAACCCTAAGAACCTTCGAGATTTCCCTATCGCTCCGCTTCGAATCCTTCAGCAATTCCATAAGAAGTTTCATCAATTTTGCCTTCAAATCAATAACACCTCAAACAGTTCTTATTCTATCTGAATCAAAAGTAAATCAGTTTTTTGGTTCAGTCACCAAATTCTTTATCTCTTGAATTTGAGACTTTCAGAGGCTCATACAAGCAAGTGTGCCAAAATTCATCTTATAGCCATATTGATATATGTCTCTAACACTATTTTTGAAACGTTATTTGCTTTGGTTTTTAAGCATTAGTGATATAGTAAAGTGGGGAGAAGAAAGACAAAGCCAAAAATTACATGTATAACTATCACGAAATTGCGATTTCTTTTGCAGAGTTTTCCTTTATTATCAACAACGAATGTTGAAAGTTTTCCTCGGTGAGACAATATTTCATCTTTTAAGAATTTATTTGCAATCTGATTTGCCCAAATAATTTGTGCGTTTATTATGTTGCTAACTCTATAAACTGAAAATACCATACCGCCAACTAAACCCCCATATATAGTGAAAACAAGAATTTTTTGAGCGAAAATAATTAGAAGATCCGGATTTGAACTAAGAGTTATCAAAATATTTCCAATTCCTATTAAGCATGCAAGCCACAACGCTATCCACGCTAGATATGCATTATGACTATGTTCCATCAACCATTTTAGATCGTCATCATTAATTTCGTCAGCATTGTTCATATGATTCTACCATCTTAGTTACTTTTTATGTTTAGCAAGGTATTCTTCGAGGAACTTCTACTTCTAGATTTATTCTTTTTGGTTCATATGTGTATTTGTAGATTAATTCGCTGTAAAAATCAGCTCTTACCTTTTCTTCAGGGTTATTGAGAGGGTAAGATTTTATTCCCTCCCTCGTCCGATATGAGATCTGTTTTTTGACTCGATCTATCTCTAGATAGGTATCTAGTAAGCTCCTTTCCATATAGGCACTTATTTCCATTTTATCTTCTTTTCCTTGATCAAAGTCGTCTTGAAGTATTATTTGAAATTGTCTTTATAACTTAGTTGTTATGAACTGAAAGCCCTTCGAAATTCGTGTACATCAGACAAATAAATTAATGACCTTCTTTGAAAAACTACCATTTTTTGGAGTAAAAATTTAGAAGTATTTTTCTAGGAATCCATATTTCTTTTTCATCCCTCAGATACATAGCGAACACTGATGCTTCTTCATGAATTAACGTCTCAACAGACTGTTTCTTTCCCACTTTTATCCTTGGTATGTTAATGCTAGATGTGAAAAATCTATCCAACATACTTACCAATTCTCTGGTTTGTTTATTGCCAAATTTTATTCGTTGAATATCAACATTGGATTCGAAAAGATTGGTTAGCTTTGCCATAAAGTCCTTTGTTTTACAGTTGTTAAGATATTACCTTTTTCTCTTCTTCTTTCTAGCTAGATTTTCGGTTTTTACAATGAAATCTTTGGGCTTAAGTTTCCGACAATAACCTATCAGAAAGTTATCTATCAAATAACGGTAGAGTTCCATGAAATCGTAAACTAAACTGGGTTTTCCATATTGCACAGAATGAAGAAAACCAAGATATGGTTCAAGTTTGGCTTTGATTAATTCTCAATTAGTTAACAACTATCATTCAGATTTTGGACTAACCAAGAAATTTTCTAATTTTCGATCCTTTGAAGTTTGAATAGGAATAGAACTCAATTTCTCTTTATCTCCATTCCCAAGAGTTTCTAATAATATTCGATGTGCCTCATTTACTCCTTTCATACCTCCGAGTGTAGAGAGTGGGGATGTTTTGGTTGTCCAATCGAAGGATTTTAGCGGTTCAAGCATTTTGCCAATTACTTCTTCGTCGAAGCAATTCAAGCCTTCATTTTTGCATTTTCTTAGAATGTCATATGCAACCCAATTTAGGGTATGAAGTCCGAGAGCCTTTAGTATCATGTAATCTTTTGCTGTCTCCAAGTCAAATGCATGAGGTAATATTCTACTTAGAACGGTCCAGAATGTTCTAACGAAAAGTAGCTGTTCGTTAATGCTCAGAGAAGTAAAAGTTGTATCTCGTAGAAGTTTTTCTAAAGAGGAAACAAAAGAATTTAACTGAACTGGTTTTCCTTGCAATCTTTTTCCACTGACATTTATTAGCTCCTTCAGAGGGGATTTGGTATCATTGTTTAAGGAAATGGCTATTGATGCTCCATTGATTCTCCATTTTTCCTTTCTTAGAGCTGGTATTCCATCGATTCCTCCAATGTTTATCCTGTAGAGTAGAGCGTCTTTTAAAGAGGGATTAATGCCCTTCTGCGTTTTATTTACTATAAAGAACATAGCTCTTTCTAGGTCTTCTGCTTCAATAGTTTGTTCACTCTTACTTTTTGAAAAAGAGATTTTTTGGGCAAGTTGCTTGGAGTTCACGAAAACTATTGGTATTTCATAATTCATCAATGATGAAAAAAGATTTGGGGAAATGGTTGGGTTCTCTTCAAAAACAAATTTGTTTCTGATTCTTTCAAACCCTCCTATTCTATGTTGACCGTCAATTATCCATATTGAACCTTTTTTATTGAAAATCTCAAGTATGCCAACATCTCCTGATTGTAGAATAAACTTTGCATTTCTAATGCTTACAAATATCCCAGGCATTACAGCAACAGGACATTCATCAAGATATTCAACTAGTTCAGAGGTTCGCTCTCGGTATACTTCGCGTTGGTATCCTGTTAGTTCTTTCTCCTCAAATTTGTCGACATCGCTCAGTTTGATAAGGTCTTTTGCTGTTAGCTTACCAATGTACATCTCTAAGCCTTTCTGAGTAAGTCTAATAACTTGGACACGTATGAAATCCGGTTGTGATCTATCTTCATTAGCTAGTTCCGAAAGAAGTTTAAGTCGAGAATCGTCCTGTAACTTTTCGGGGAAAAACAAATCAGTATTGTTCCAGCATCTATCACACACAATCTTTTTTCCACCATTCACAGGATGGGATTTTTCATTGACTTCGTATCCACAACAAGAACATATCATTGAACTGTCTCCTCTAAAGGTTCCATAAACTCCTCGAAAGCACTATCGAAAGTGGAATACTTGTTTATCTTCCGGTTTAACATACCCTCATGGGGAAGAAATACACCATTACAACCAATTACTCGACGAGCTCTTTGAATCGCATCTAACCTAGAAGAATCCCATTGACGAGATACAAAACGATTCTTGTGGCGTGCGTTATTGGGTTCATAGCGCTGGGGATAAGAAACTGCTCCCGCTCGAAGGATATCAGATATTCGGGAATAGAAATTATCGGGATTATCTGTAAAATTATAGAGTGTATATACCAGAATGCGACGACCATCTAAACCGTTTGACTTGAGAAGTTCTATGGCTTTCATAACAAAAGGTCTCATCTCAAGATAATCATAAGATAATCTGATCATTCTCTCAATTTTCAACCTAGATAGTTTGCTTGCTACTTTTTCTGTAATTAATCTTGCATCTAATCCTTGGTTGAAGTCAACTTGTAGGTCCAATTCTTCAACTTCATCAATTATCTCATTCCAATGTGGATTTGCTAGGAAGTTGTTGTCAAAGAAAATCACCTTCTTATGACCTGGCCAGATTAGATTTTTTATACTTTTTTTTGCTGAATTGAATGATTTTTCAATTAATGGAACCGCACAATATGGACAAGACCTAATGCAACCTCTTGAAGCAAAAACTATGCTCCCGCCTATTTTTTCATTCCAGTCTGGTACTAAACTATAGTCTGGAAGCAAATCTTCAGCGTCACAAAATATTCCTTCAAATATTCTGTTTGGTTTAATGCCGCTAAGTGCTGCATGTTTTGGCATGAGGGATGCGTATAGACCTCCTAGCCAGACATCTGAGTTGGGAAATTTGTTTGAATAGTATCTTATGGCTTCCCATACTGGTTTCCAAGCCCAAGTAAAAAGACTTGTAATATAGATAATATCTGGTTCGAAAGATATTTTGTCAGTAATTCCTTTGACAAGTTCCGTTTTATTCCCAGAAGCTTTGTGAAAAGATGATAGTTTAAGTAACCCAAGAGGGGGATATTTACTATAATAGTCTGGTTCAACCAATAGAATATTTTTTTCCAACTTTGCGATCCTCAACAATTTTTTTTCTCGTATCTGAGATCGTGATTTTATGAACCATTTTATACGACATGTAGTTTAATAGCTTTTTGACTTTTTTAATGCTAAAATTTTTTATTTACATCCAGAATATAATGCTATTCTGAAGATAACAGAAATGCCTGAACAAATTCGTCTATTGACAGTTTTCGTTTCTTGTCCAATTGACGTTGATAAAGAGAAGAGTCAAGTTAGGCAAGCCTGTGAGATTCTCTCAAATGTTTATCACAATCCGAAGATTCATTTTGAAGTTATTGATTGGAAAGGAAAAGTCAGTCCTCTTATTACGGGGGAAAGGCCACAAACAGTAATTAATGAGCAAATAAAAGATTACGACATATATGTGGGTATTTTTTGGAAGAAGTTTGGTAATAAACAGCCCAATGGTTTGACCCCTACTGAAGAGGAATTTGAAAGAGCACTCGACTCTTTTAAAAAAAATGGAAAACCTCTCGTTTTAGTATACTTTAAAATTGATGATTATTATCCAAAAAATAGTCTCGAAGCTGAACAAATACTTAAAGTAATAAATTTTAAAGAAAGGATTAAACCATTTGGTATTTTCCGCGAATTCAAAGAAGAAGAATTTTTTGATCATATAATAATGAAAGATATTGCGGATAAAATTCGGAATTACGATTGGGTGAAAACAGCTATTAACGGCTCAAAATAAAAACTAAATGTCAGGCCAATTATCTCTTATGTAAATGGTCGCGTCTTCAATGCCTAATGGTTGGGAACAATTTCCCTGTCTTACATAGAATTTCGTTTCACCTTTATATTTTACATAAACTGGTCGAGGTGACCGATTGACTTGAATGATGGCTATATCTTCTTTTCCTACATTTACAAATTTGATTCCGACATATCTTCTTGGAATTTTACCTAGATATTGGATTACAATGTTGGTGAAATTAATCTCAAACTGATCTAAAGTACCATTTGTCAGTGTTTCCAAGTCTTTTTCTAATCCCCGAATATCGCCGGTGTCATCTACTCCAATTAAAACAATACCGCCTTTTGAATTCATAAAACTTGATAGAGATTTCGCTATTATCATCCCCATTAGTTTATTCTTACCCTTTTTCTCGTAATCATATAACATGGACAATTTGAATTCAATTTTTTCATTTTCACCAAGATTAATCAAATCTTCGACAGATAATGTAAACAATTCCTCGGGACTCTGCTCTTCTTCTGGTTCAATTTTTTTAATTCTTTCGTATTCTCTTAACATTTCACTTTGTAGCTTCTTACTATAAGACCCGAAATCGTCTTCACCCAAAACTCGATCTTTGAGAAGTTTTATGCCGCCCGCTGCATATTGTTCTGCAATGGAAAAGACTTTCTTTTCATTAGATAAAACATTTAAGTTACCCTCTTCAGCGATTGCTATCGAATTGATCAGAGCAATCTCTGGTGGGTCCAAATAACTCTTCATAATAAAGCCTTCTTTCTTCTTCAATTCAATCTTACATTTTTCTTTGAAACCAAACACCATTGCGGCTATGAAAATATCCTTATTCTCATCATTTGCAAAAGGGCTGTCTTTCATCCTCAACCGCCTAAAATCTTCCAAGTCTCTATGATCTACGTTTAGTCGGTCAGCTGTTATTCTTTCAGTCATTTGACACAAACCACTTTTGCCAGTCCACCCAGTTCTTTTTCAATGAAATTAATTTCGTATTTTTTTCCAACACTTTTTGAAAGAGCTTCTTCTACTTCGGAAGTATATTCTTCCTCAGTAACAAGAAGAATAACCTGGTTATTCTCCAAGTATTTCGGCAAATTCTCTGCGATGCTTCTTCTCGGTTCTCTCGAGATCCTTGCCAACAAGGTATCAATAATGACAGGGACTCTAAATCCTGAGACGCTGTTTAATGCAGCCATGAATGATAGGGCACAAACCTGTCGCTCTCCCGCGGAAAGCGTACCTATAGCTTCTCTTCCTGACATATCGGGTACAGATACCATGTAATTGTCATCTATTTTTACGCCAGCATATGTTTTCTTTTTCCATATCAACTTAAGGAACTGTTGACTTGTTTTTTTCTCAATCTCATTCTTCATCTCTTTCATTATTTTTTCTTTTATGTTCGTTGCAGCTTGAATTGCCTGTTCACAAAAAGCAAGTTTATTAGCGAGTTGTTTGTGTTTATCCTCCCTTTTTAATTCACGTCTCAATTCTTTTTCACGTGCTCTAATTATGTTTTTTCGTCTTTCATTATCCCTTTCTTTTAGAGCAATCATTACTTGAAATTGTTGCCGTTCTTTGCCAAAATGTTGCTTTTTATTCTCCCAATTTTTTATATTTTCTACGTTTATCGTTCCTATCTCTTCGGTTATCCTTTGGATTTTTTTATTCTTTTCCTCTTTTATTTCTTCTAAATTCCTCAATTTTTTTCCAACATCGGAAATCTCAATTGAAAAATCGGTTAACCCATTTAACATTTTTGTTATATGAACGTTGGTATCAACTATTTCATTGCTTAATTCGGAAAGCATAGTTTTTTCTAGTAAACGTTTGACGTTATTTCTTCGTTTAAGACAAAACTCGTCTTTCTCAGAAATATCGCTTTTACAAATACATTTAGCTTTTTTTAACAAACCTTCAATGAAGATGCTTCGAATGTGAGGCGGTATTAACCCCGCCTCTTTATTGTTTTCAATTAGTTCTTTTGTTTCTTTAAGAGCATCATAACAAAAAATTGAAGACATATTCAAATGTAATAATTTAATTCTTTTTTTAATATATTCTTCAATCTCTTCTTTGATTCTTATCAGATCATTATCTAATTCAACACGTTGATCTTCTAGGCTCGCAACCTTTGCCAAAGACGAATTTTTTAGTTTTTCACTGAAAAATAGTTCTTGTTTATTTGCTTCAGCTTGTTTGATTTTGAATTCTTCAAGTTGTTCATTGTCGGTTTCAACAGAACGGTTTAGAATTTCAAGTATTTCACTAATTTCTTTTGCTTTAGAACTCAAGCCTTTTGCAGATCTTATAAATCCGTTTCTCATAGATGTCAAATGCTTAATGACCCTTTCAAGAAGGTCGATTTGTGACATTTGGAAGACAGCATTTTTTATTTGGGTTCCTGTGGTCCTTGTGAAATACTTATCCATTCTCTCTCCGTCAAAAAAGAAATATTCTTCAATAGATTCAGGAATATACCTATTTACAATGTCTTTTGCATCATCACTTTCAATAGGGCCTATCCAATCACGTTCCCCTTCGATCATAATTGTAAAAGGATTTGGAGTTGGAAAAGGCATTAGTTTTCCACTTAAACTTTTCTTAAAATGTTCCTGTCGTCTGATTACTATCTTTTTTCCATCAGGTTTAATAAATTGAATCTCAACATTTGTTACAACTGGATTACGATCAGCTTCATCCAGCGATGTGGTATTTACCATTGGTAATCCTGGATATTTACTGTCTACGTGAAGCTCTTTTCCAAAAAGGCACCAAGTTAATGCATTCATCAGGTTGGTTTTCCCTGCACCATTTGGACCCTGAATAATGGTGAATTTTGCATTTGATTCTCTAGAAAAAAATATCTTTACGTCTTTGTATTGTCGAAAATTCTTAATATCAACGTAATCTATTTCCAGATTATTCTTCCTCCATATCTTTTTCAAAAGTAGACAAGTATGTAGTAATTGCGCGATCATAATCTTTAGAATATATTGGTCTAGAATCATTCATGGTTTTTAATTCAAACAGTAAGAGAGTTTTCAGAAACGATTTTAGATTTGTGTCATAATTACTTTTTTCAATTCCTTCCAGAATCTTTTTGTTTAGACGCGTCATTCAAATCACAATCCATATTTGGATTCAAATTCGCTTATTTTGCTGAGGCATTCTTCTGCATTTTTAGCCGAACTAGCGAATTCCCTATATCGTATAAGTTCCTTCAAGAATATTTTCTTTTCGATACTTTCAATTTTGGGTGATGAATCAGACAAAAGTGGAGGTTCAACAATAATATCATGAATAACAGCGTTCTCTTTGCCGGGAAATCTCCTTAGCAACCTTCCTCTTCTTTGGATGTATTCTCTAGGGTTTCCAGAATTTGCGAGCATAATTCCAATTCGAGCAGGCGGTACGTCCACGCCTTCATCGAGGCATCGCATTGAAACTAATGTGTGATAGAATCCTTCGGCGAATCTTTCTATGAGAAAATCTCGTTCTGAGAGCCATCCATATCTTTTTTCAGGTTTGGTTCCTTCTTTTTGGGTAAATTTATGTTGGATTACATTCCTTTTATTGAGAATGTTTTGTACTGTTCTAATCTGTTGTGGGGAACAATAAACCAAACAGTGTCTAATCTCTCCTAATTCGTCCAAAATATTCTCCAACATGACTATCTTATTTTCGGCATTACGTATAATTTTTGCCCTCTTAATGCAGAGTAGAGCAAATATGCGATCTTTTTCATTATTATCTTTTGAAGCATAATAGGCAGTTATAATCTTCCGAGTTTCTTTTTTGTACCTTTGCATCTCTTCGGGCGTTAATTTCACAAAATGTGGGACATAGATATATTGAGTTAGGTAGCCTGCTTTGATGGCGTCTTTTAGAGAAAAGTCAAAAACTACATCTTCAAAATAGTCAACGATTTCTTGAGTTCCTTCTAAATCGTACCATCTTTTTGGTGTTGCACTTAAACCTAATCTAAAGTCATATTCTTCTATCAATCCCTTTTTTCTTTCAGGGGCACCAATTCCGTGAACTTCATCAACAATTAAATAATAAACTTGTGATGGATTTCTTTCCTTGCTTTTTTTAATTATTTGTGTAAAATCCTCTGAAGATAATGTATTATGAGTGGTAAAAATAACAAGTCTATCATTTATGCCATTTTCGATATCGAAAAGGTTATCAGCAAGGCGATTTTTCCAATTTGTTTGGCTGCTGTCCGCAAAGAATTTTGGCCAATCAATACCAAACTGATTAAAAGTTTCTTCCCATTGTTTGCTAAGATGAATAAATGGGCTACTAATTACAACAATCTCTTTTTCAGTTGAACCTACTGATTCTATCAAGCAACCTAAAGCCGTTATTGTCTTACCCGTACCAGTTGCCATTTCGAAAATACCGCGTTTCTTGTTGTTTAACCAACTTGAAATTGCCTCTTCTTGATATCCTCTGAACGTTATTGGATAAGTTCGTCTAGTAATCCATCGATCTAACTTTAGCTCTTCAATATCGGAGGGAGAAATTTCAATCAGCTTATCCTTGATGGCAACAGGAATGTCAATAATTTTTGTCCTTTTTGCTTCACCCTTCCAGAATTTTTCAAACTTTGAAAGATCAGTAGCAAAATATTGCTCTTCACTGTTAACCCAACTACGAAAAACTTTGAATTCTTCTATATTATTCTTCCAACCAAAGGCAGTCTCATTATCAGAACCGCTAAAAGAAATCTTGTTTCCTTCAGAATCCTCCAAAATTCCTACCTTTTGATGGAAAATTCCTTTCTGAAGTGCTTTGTTGTACTGTAAGGGTAATCCCTTACTATCAACGACGATTGCTATTTTGATTTTTAGTTTCTTGTTTGCAACCATCCATGCCAAAGCACGAACATGGTCTCGAACAAACTCATTTTCCAAGTTATCTAATTCACTTAAAAAGTTCTTTTGAAGCAACTCTTCTGGTTTTTCGTAAGCATTTTTTATTGCCTGAATATCTTCTTTGGAGAATTTTGCTCCGGTAACTAGTCGTATTTGGCCATTATTCTTTATTAATCTTGATATTCCTTTTGAAGCAACAGCGAGACTAGTTGAACAAAAAAACCCGCTTAATCGAAAATAATTGGAAGAAACAGATAACGCGGGAACATAAAAATCTAATAAAATATCGTCAACATCAGAATCATATGAACTCTTCAAAGGAAGTTCTGTTAGATTCACCATCTTCAGTCATCTCTATGATGGGGTACATACGCGGTTAGTTCTGTACTGAATGTCAAGATAAACCTAATTTAATGGCCTATCGAATTAAACATTTTTGTATATAAAATAAACAAGCGGTTTTAGTGCGCCGGCATTTGTATAAATATTATAATTATCAATGAGTGATGCGCGCTAGGGTGTTGCGTTATTGAGCTTTATTGTTTTTTATTTTACAATATTTTACATTATTTCCTTTGAAGCTTTGATTGTTGGGCAGACGATGGGGGTGCATTTTTTCACTTTTTTCTTGCAGAATCCTCCTTTAAACCATTTACATGATCTCCGCAGGATCTTGAAGCTGATCAAAAACTTATCCATCTCTTCTCCCAAGCCTTTGGAAACCGCTCTAGCCAGCTTCAATGTGGGTTTGTAATGGTGCTGTGGTCTGCCCCTTCCCTTAACAACCCGGCTTCTAACCACCAACCCCGCCTCCTCAAAGTCTTTCAGGTATCTTTGAACCGTTTGACGGCT
>Ga0315547_1001937_pt1 | contig 15233 bp, 16 predicted proteins | sample SalMarSW160240MG_2_FD_202542 | JGI IMG/M metagenome (GOLD analysis project Ga0315547, IMG submission 202542) | Salt marsh sediment microbial communities from the Plum Island Ecosystem LTER, Massachusetts, United States - Salt Marsh Sediment SW1601-240 ... | reverse complement strand
TATTAAAATTATAACTATTCTCAAAATAGATGCTTTAATCACTTTCTTATATTGATTCTTTGGTTTTCTTTTTTTTAACCTCACCATAAATTTTCTTTACTTCATCAAAAATAATAATGGCTGCCGGGACAATAATTATTAAAGCAAATCCAACCGGTTTTTTGGCAAAATCCACTACGTAACCAAAATAAGGGACATCAATCAAAACTTTGCCAATAATTTCGTCTTTAGAAATTTCTTTTTGGTCCGGGGCGTTATTAGCGTCGCCTTTGGTGATATAAGAAATTCTGCCCTCGGTAATTTTCATATCATAAATTCGATGAGTAGTCGGCGCTTTGGTCCTGGTCACCTCGCCAAAAGAGATAACATCACCAATCTTATAATCTTCCATTGGCTTTACCATCACAATTCCTCCCATCTTAATTACCGGCTCCATTGAACCAGATTGAACAACCATTAACCTATAATTCCCGGTAATCGGAAGAACCGAAACAATCAGCAAAAGCGCGATTGCGACAATAAAGACAATAACAATATAATAAACAATTTTTAATGGTTTCATATTTTAAAGCCTTTATAGCCCCGCCCTTTTTTGAAAGAGCGAGACAAAAAGGTTTCAAACTTTATGCTCTATGGCTGTTGAACACCATTGAAGTTTAAATCAAAGGTAATGTTGCCATTAGCAATATTATTGCCGGCAGTAGATGGAATACTGAATTTAATTACCCAAGGACCAGTGTCTTTTCCTTGAGCCAATACTGGTTCTAACCAAGGATTGTCATCTGGGGTCGTCCAGGCTCTTATTGACCAAGGGCCTAATTTATGGCTTCCGTCTCCCCAGCTGATTTCCATAAGAACTTCATCCCATAAATGACCGTTTGTATAACTGGTTACCTTAATCTCAGGTCTTACTCTTAAGGTAATCGGCGAAGCACTATCATTCTTTAAATAAACATTATAAGAATCGCTCCAGCCGGGATAAAGATTGGTCCAAGCCGCGCCCCCGTAAGAATCAGCCCAAGGTTGGGCTGGATTATTCCTTATTTTCAAATCAGCATTTCCAGCAGAAAAGGTATTACCCTGACTAACTGCTGAATTGCTAAAATAAGCCCAAGTTCCGCCAATACCAATAGCGGCAACTATTCCGATAATTGATATACTTATTAAGATTTTCTTGTTCATATTCTTAATTTTGTTTCTTTATTTCTTCTATCGACCTTTGTCTTCTTTCGGGTTTTACCTTAAAACCTTTATAGGTTACCCCAATTTTGGCATAAGGAAAGTTTACCCTGTATTGAACCAAGTTCTAATTTAGGGCTTTGAGGCAACCGAAAAGAATTCAAGAGTTACTTATCTGTGTCTGTATAAGTCATCAAAGCGGTCTCAAACAAGAAATCACCTGTATTCGTCCACGATAATGCGTTGCCAGTTAAACTGCTAGTTGGAACTAACCAAATCTTAGCGCCTTCTGGGTGATTCTCGTCCGACCAGGTATTCCAATCTGGAAGATCTATGCCAAGATCAACTGATTGACCGGGGACATTTATATTGCCAGAAGTAGCTGTCATAGGAGCACCGATTAATTGAACTGTCTTAGTAGCACCGCTACCCCAGGAATCGGGATAGTAAATCAATTGATATTCACCATCAACCAATCCTGTTGCCGTAAAGTCGTAATCAAAAGTCGGACTTGTCAGATTATAGGTCAAAATTCCCTTAATACCATCATTTTCTATAATCTGCCAATCGGGATCTCCGGTTTTGTTCTCTAAAACAAGTGAACCGGTAAGTTGTTCAGCATAAATCTTAATGTCAAAATTCATTGTATCGGCCTGGGCCCAGTTACCAGTTTGGGGAATCAAATGATAACTCTGAGTAACTTCCATACTTCCTTTTGCCGGGATCATACCCAAGAAAATTGACTTGCCGTTAACCTGTCCAACCCTTTTATCATCTTCATCTTTGTAGATGATTTGATGCCAATCATTTGGATTGTCCTCAATAGGAACTATTACTGAAAGGTCATAATTCATCCAATCATGAAGGTTAGATTTTGCTTTATACTCCCAATAAGGATTATCGTTAAGTATATCACAGGCTTGGTTTTTGGAATCCCAAACTCCATAAAATCCACCATTATCATAGACACATTCCGGCTCATTGATAGGGTTATCAATGGTTTCGGTAACCGTTATTGTCTTCCAAACGTTAACCGGGTTATCTCCTGGATTTTTGATATTGAAAGTTATGTATCCAGTTTCGCAGGGTTTCATATCTTCAATATGATAACTTTCTGTCCAAGGATTTTGGTCGCCAATATTTATGTCAATAACGCCGGTGCTGAAAGTATTACCTTTGCTTGTTTCGGTATCGCTGAAATAAGCAATGGTTCCTCCGACAGCAATGACAGCAACTACTCCAATTACACTTAAACTAATTAGAATTTTTTTATTCATTTTAGTTTTTGTTAATTAATTAATAATTGTTTAAGTGGCTTGCCTCAGGTTCTCCACCCTAAGCGCTCCCCCTTTTAATCCTCCTATTTAGTTAGGACTGGAGGACTTAGGGTAAGCCACTCTTGGCCGACCTTTCCGGGCGCTCAATAAATTTGAGCGCTCGGTTACTCCAAATAAAAACGGAGTCCAAGCTTTAACCCATAAAAATTACGAATTAAGGTTTGGATTCCTTTTTTTAAAAAAACAAAATTTCCTTTTTCGGAAAAATTTTTGGCAAGAACGCTTCTTACTAATTCGCCATTGAAACAACACTAACTATTCATCTAGTTCCTCCTCTAGATTGCTTAATTGTATGTTATGATGACATTATCATAAAGCCAAGGGACTTGTCAAGTATAGCCCTCTATCCAATCCCCAACCTTAAAAGGAAATTATATCTGGACACCAAAATTAAGGAGGAAAAACCAATCTAATCCGGTGTCCAGATATAATTCCCTTTTTCTTCTCACCTAAAAAGCATAGCTTAAACGCTATGCTAGATATTTTATAGTAGCAAACTTTAAAATTTTTGTCAAACAAGTGGCAGAGAATTAGTCTCTGCCACTTTTGTCCTACTTGTGTCCTACTTCAATTCTATCTTTCCGCCTACTGCCTCAAATTTCTTTTTCATATCTTCGGCCTCTTCTTTTTTTACATTCTCTTTTACTACTTGAGGACCTTTTTCTACAGCATCTACTAAATCCTTTGAATCTTTTAATCCTTTCTGGGTAATGTCTCTTACTAATTTTATTACCTGAATTTTTTGAGGTCCAACTTCTTTCAATTCAATATTGAAAACACTTTTTTCCTCAGCTGGGGCAGATGCCTCGGCTCCAGTTGCTGAAACAGCCGGGGCTGCTGCTTTGTAAGCAGCAGCCGACACTCCGAATTTCTTCTCCAAGACCTTCACTAATTCAGATAAATCTAAAACAGACATTTTTTCTATTTCTTCCACCAGGGCTTTAAATTTTTTCGGCACTTCCACTTTTTCTTTTTTTTCTGCCTTGCTTAATTCTTCCCTTTTTGGTTTTTCTTTTTTCTCCGGCTCCTCTTTAGGAACCTCTTTTTTAACTTCCTCCTTTTTCTCTTCTTCCTTTTTCTCTTCTGCCATAGGTTTAACAAATAGTCAATGCTTAAATCTCAATTATCAAAAATTGAAAATTAAAACATTGAAAATTGATTTAAAATTAATAATTAAAAATTGAAAATTATGTCTTGGCGTTAGCCAAAACATATATTAGACCTTTAATATTGTTTTGTAAAACATTAATAAATCCTGAAATTGGATTTGAAATGCTTCCAATAACTTCTGCTAAAAGTTCTTCTTTAGAGGGTATTTTTGCTAAAGTAATAACTTCTTCGGCTTCTCTAAATTTATTTTCGAAAAGACCTCCTAAAATTTTTAAATCCTTATTTTCTAATCTAAATTTATAAGCGATTTTAGCCGGTACAATTTTATCCTTAAAACCAAAAATTAAGCCAACCTGACCCTCTAATTTTTTGACATCAAAATCAAACTTCTTTTCTTCAAAAATCTTACCTAACAGGGTTTTCTTGGCAATAGTTAATAAACAATCAACTGCTTTTAATTTCTCTCTTAAAGCAAAAAGTTGGTCGGCTTTTATACCCTCAATTGCAACAAAAACTATTGTTTTTTGCTTATCAATTTTTTCTTTTAAATCTTCTATAATTTTTTGTTTTCGTTCACGTGTTAAAGCCATAATTAAAAAAAACTGCCACCATAGATAGCATTTAATTAACAGAAACAGTTCTCTGTTATTTAATTTATGCCTCGATAGGACTTACTCGCCCTCTTAAGTTTTGCTTTACAAAATTTAAGAGGGTAAACCCATTGTCTATGGCTATTTACTTAACGTAGTTTATATTACTCTCTTTAAAAAGGTTGTCAACTCCAATCTACAATTTACAATCTCAAATCTACAATAAACTTATTCCTCAATACAAAGGAGTTTCTGGCGGGTGTCGCAATACTTTCCTTGATACATTGTGAAAGCATTACTGCCTGCTTCTCCTCCTGTCAATCCGCTAGATAGTCCGCCTAAAGCAACTGCATCCGTAAATTTTCCTTGGGGGGTATAACAAGTAGGAAATAATGGCTTTGACGTATCTCTTGGCACAGGATAACCCTCAACAAATCTATTTCCTTGCGTCCAATTCTGACAGGTGGCAGTAAAGCTATATTTTTCAGCAAGATCTACAGAGACCTTGGCAATTAAAACGCAATTTTGTTTACTTTTCTCATCAACTCTCCCAAGCCAGAGATTTTTAAAATCATTCAAAAAACTATCTTCTAATTTTTCTTCATTGATTATTAAAAGGTTTGAAAACTTTTTTAAAAATCCCTGAAAATCTTTCCCTAAAAGACGATGACAAGTGGCTTTTCTCTCGATTAAAGTAGCTACTGGTTCGGCTTCAATAAAAATACCTTTTGTTTTCCTCGGAGTTTTTTCCATTCTTTTGACAGCTAATTCTTCCTCTTTGTCTCCACCAAGAAAGGCATGCCAGGTTCCTCCAAAGTTCTGTTCTTCGGCTTCTTCCTGACATATTCTATCAGCTCCTTCAACCCCTTCTAAGTTTCCGGTATATTTTTCTTTAGTAATAAAAACTCTCCTTAAATCCGGCAAATCACTGGGAAGATAGAGCCATTCATTTTTGATAGACAAACTATCACAATTAGCAAGTTCTGGATAAACGATTGCAAATGCCCCGTCTGAATAATCTATTTTATTGCCTTTTTGCCAAGGGTATTCAAAGACCGCAACCCAATAATCATCTCCGTATTCTTGGCCGGGATAAATCTTCCAGCCATATTCTCCTAATTCAGCATAAACATTTTTAGCAATCCATTTTGGCTCTTTTCCTTTAAACAAAACAATACCGACTTTCTTTATACCCTTTGCTTTCCAGGTAATTTTATAACTCTGTCCAATTCCCCATTCTTCGCCTCCATTAGGTATTTCAATTTTAATACTTTTTGTAAGTTGAGAAAAAAATAGAAAAAATATAAATCCAAAAACTATCAAGACCGCTGCTATTATGATATAGATTAAACTTTTTTCAATTGTAAATTTTTCCAATAATGACTTGTTCATTGAATTAGATATTAGGTTCAATGGGAGGGCAAGGCGGACTAATTTGTTTTTTTAAACTTTCTTTAATTTCTTTTTTCTGTTCGGCATTATATCTCTCTGAAGGAGTCCAGAAAATTCCCAGATAAATATCTTTAGAATTTCGGCCACAGTTCTCTACCCAGCATTTATATTGTTCGTGTCTTAAAAGCTGCTCTCTCCCCTCTGTTTGTCCAATATAGATTATATCATATTCTTCGTTTTTTTTACATAAAATTGTATAGAGGGCAGCTTCTTTTATAAATTGACTCTTCTTTAATAACCAAGGGCCGGTAAAATAATATTCACCAACATTGATAAATTGAGGCGGAGGAGGAAAATCAACAGCCAGAGAAGAAGGAAATTCTTCCGAAACCTCTTGGGGTTGCAAGGTTTCTCCTTTCCGAAGAAGATAGCTGACCAAAAAGAAAACAAGAGCAACTATTAAGATTGTCAAAAAACCATAGAGAGAATTCAATAAAATTTTACTGCCCTGCTTTTCTCTCTCTTCATCATCCTTGGCTTTTAATAAAATGATTCCTCCTCGTATAAATATAATAAAAACAACAAAGAAAATAAAAGTTAAAACTAATACGGGAAGATTTGCTAAAAAATCAAAACCATTCATAATTTAAGAAGATTAATTATTGCTTCAGCGAATTCCTTAGCAGCAATAGGTCCGTTAGCAGTAACTATTCTTTTGTCAGTAACCACTGAATCTGATTGGAAAATTGCTCCTGAGTCCTCTAAGATTTTAATTCCGGATTTATCCATCGGAGAACTCCAGACCGTTGCTTTTTTCCCTTCTAAAACTCCGGCTTTTGCTAAAATAACCGGAGAAATACAAATTGAAGCCAGAACTTTATTTTGAGCGGAGCGAAAATCAAGGTTCTGCTGAGCCGAAGGCGAGGTATGGTTCTTATTTTGAGAAACTGTTTCTTGGGCTATTCTATAAGATTTCTCATTGTCTAGATTTTTAAGACATCCCGAACCGCCAATAAAAACTACTGCGTCAAAATCAGCCGGATTTAAATTCTCAAGCAAGAAATCAACCTTAACGTCTCCCCCACTGGCACCAACAGCAATTCCCGGTTTATTGCTAACAGTAGTTATTTCTGCTCCCGCTTTCTTCAAAATCCCTTTTGGAATAAAATATTCCTCGTCGCGGAAATCCCGAAAAGCAATAACCATTGCTATTTTTTTATTTTCTAATGCGTTTGGCATAATAATTTTTTCGGAAGGAACAATTCTCTTCCCTCTTTTCGCTAAATTTTGATAAATTAAAACTCCACCTATAAGTATTATAGCAATTATTACAACTAAGAACAAAACTTTTTTCATTTTAGATACTTTGCCTTGGCAATATTATGCTCTTCCAAGGTTTTGCTGAAAATTGTCTCTCCTTCCGGGGTAGATAAATAATAAAAATATTGGCTGTTTTGGGGATAAATTGCCGCTAAAATACTTTCAAAGCCGGGATTAGAAATAGGGCCCAGGGGCAGACCTTTATATTTATAGGTATTATAGGGAGAATCTATTTTGAGGTCTGCTTTTGAAATTTTTGTTGTTTTTTTAGCAGTAATGTAGATTATAGCTGCATCAACCTGCAAGGGAATGCCATTTTTTAATCTTTTCCATAAAATTCCGGAAACAATTTTTTTGTCTTCAGGAGTTTGAACCTCCTTTTCAATCAAGGAAGCTATTATTACTATCTCAAAGATTAATTTTCCCTGGAAAATCATTTCTTTTCTTAAGTCCTGATTTAATTTCTTATCGAAATTAGTCAGCATTTTGCTAACAATTTCTTCAATTCTATCCTCTGGCAAAATCTCATAGGTATCAGGAAAAAGATAACCTTCTAAGCCAACATTTTTGGGTTTATCGGCTAAAAAATCAAATTCTTTACTAAAGTCCTGACATCCCGGCAAATCAGGTATTTTTGAATAATCTGCTAAAGGAAAACCAGTTATTTCAAAAATCTCTTCGGCCGTAAACATTCCTTTATTCTCAAAATACCAACCAATATCTCTTAAATCCCAGCCCTCAATTATGGTAATCTTCTTCTTAATAACATCACCTGACACTAATTTTTTTACAATGTCTGGAATACTCATTGATTTTGAAAATGAATATTCTCCCGCTTTAAGGTCGCTGGAAACTCCGCTGGCTAAAATGTAAAATCTAAAAAGCAAACTATATCTAATTAGACCTTGCTGTTCTAAATTAGTGGAAATTTCTTTAACTCCCTCTCCTTTTTTCACTAAAAAGGCTGCTGTCTCGCTAGAGCCGGGTTCTTTTGGCGCATAAATGCCAAAGCCAATAAAAACACAACCAAATAAAATAATTAATATTGCAATTAAAAAATGTCTCATCTGTTTAAATTGAGGATTTAAACACTATCTGCTTTCTCTAAAAGAATATTTTTGTTTACTGCTTACTGATTACTGATTAATGGCACAAAGGCAAAACCAGGATATTCGGTTTTTTTAAATTCTTTATCAGATATTTTCTCTAAAAGCCAGATAGAAGATTTAATAGGGGCAACTATTTTACCGCCGATTTTTAGCTGTTCTTTCCAGGGTTGAGGGGTTTTTTCGGCCGAGGCAGAAGCCAAGATTTTATCAAAAGGGGCTTCTTTTATATACCCCTTGGAACCATCCTCACAAATAACTTTCACTATCCCCTTCTCTATAAAATTGTATTTAGCTACATTTTGTTCTCCAAATTCTTTTAATTCCGGAATGAGTTCTATTGAGATAATTTTTCCTTCCGTCCCCACTATATAGGCCAAAAGGGCTGTCATCCAACCAGAACCAGAACCAATGTCTAAAATCTTTTCTCCGGGTCTCGGCTCTAATTGTTCAATCATAAAAGCAACCACTAATGGCTGGGAAATTGTCTGGCCCTGACCAATAGGCAAGGCCTCATTCACATCCGCTAAATTTTTAATGTCTTCTGGCAAAAAATCTATCCTTTTTATCTCTCTAAAGGCCTCAATTATTCTTGGAGTTTTCAGCCATCCTTCTTGAATTAAATTATCTATTAGAGCCATATTTTCGTTTCAATTCTTTTAATTTCGTCCTAATCTTCCGCCTTTGCCAAAAAGAAATTCTATCAATAAACAAAATCCCGTCCAAATGGTCAATTTCGTGCTGAAAAACTCGAGCCAAAAGCCCTTTAGTTTTTAATTTAATTTTTTTGCCGTTTATATCTATTCCTTCAATTTCTACCTCTTTGACTCTTTTTATTTTTAGAAAGATACCGGGAAAACTTAAACACCCTTCCTCACCTATTTCTGTCTCCCGGCCTTTCTTTAAAATTTTAGGATTAACTAAACCTAAGATGCGCCGATTTTCTAAATTAAGTACTACAATAACTCTTTTTGATATTCCGACCTGGGGAGCAGCTAATCCAATTCCTTGATTTCTTTCCATTGTCTGAGCCATATCAACAATAAGCTTTTTGAGCTTTTTATCAACTTTTTTCACATCTTGGCACTTCCTTCTTAAAACCGGCTCATTAAATTTTTTAATCTCTAAAATTGCCATATCTTCATTTTAAGATTATGTGTTTATTCTTTAGCGAAAAAAGGTTCTAGCGAACGAAGTGAGCTACGGTTCTTATTTTAACTTATTTGAACTAAAATGAAAAGATAAAATGCGCGCCGAAAGCGCGCATTTTATCTTGCGGGTCCGCTCTGATTCGAACAGAGAACACTGCTTTTGGAGAGCAGAATTATACCATTTAACTACGGACCCTTATTTTTTCATCTCTTTATGTACCGTATGCTTTCGGCACCATTTGCATGATTTTTTCAAATCAATACACGGATTTTACGGCAGATCCTATATAGGATTAATTGTTTTTCTTGCTTTTAAATGATCCTCAACACCATTATGTTCTTTTCAAGATATTTGTCAAGCACTTGCCTGTGGATAACTATTAGGGGGTTTTAGACCGCAGAGTTTCTTTGATTTTCTTTTTGGTCTGTTCAGAATGTCTTCGCCCCTTATTGGCATCGCTTATCTTCTTCTTGTGCTGAAAGCTCAAGCGCTTTCCCTCCCAGTAATCTTTTTCTTTATAGGGAGAGGTTTGACCTGTTTTCTTTAATTCACGGTAATATATCTGTTTTACTCTTGTCTCTGAAATATTAAAAAGCCGAGCTAAATTCTTAAAAGTCATCTTAGCTTTTAGCTCGACGAGTTTCTTGTTTCTATTAATTTTTGGTACTGGTCCTTTTGCCATACACTTTTATTATAGTCATCCTAAAATGCTTGTCAAGTTCTTGCCTGTGGATAACTATTGCCTCAGTAAAAAGGCAATGCTAAAAAGCAAAGGCATACAGCTGTCGAGCCTCTTTTTTGATTCGCAATTATGTTGTTGCCATTATCTTTCTGTATTCCACCTCCAACTCTTTGTTGCTTATCATTGTATAAACATAAGAGCTACTGAGGGCAGCGTGTCCTAGTATATTGGAGATCAGAGAATTATTTGCCCCTCTCTTTGCCAGCTCATGACCCAGACGATGTCTGAAACTGTGAGCATTAAGTGTTGTGATCTCTGCCTTTGTTGAGTAACGCCTCAGAAAAATAGCAACTGCACCGTTACTTAATCTCTTTCCTAACTGCCACCTGCAAGCCCCCACAAATAATGCCTCGGGGTCTGTGAATTCCGTTCTTTGCGCTAATTCTTCTCTCTTTTCAACCCATCGGTTAAGATTCTTGCTTGTTTCTTCTGTCCAGAAAATTTGTCGGAAAGGATTCTTTCCCTTGCTTTTTTCTGTCTTTACTACTGCCTTCATTTGGTCAACTTTCACTTCTGGCATATTAAGGGACATTAACTCCCCCACTCTTGCCCCTGTATCCCAAAGCATGTTCACAATCGCCAGATTGCGGATGTGTCGTGGATCATTGGATTCGTTAGGAATTACCTCCAATAGCCTCTGGTATTCTTGTTCTGTGGCTACTCTTGGCGGATTGTATTCCCTCCTTGGAATTGGTATCAGTTCGTAATTCAACACTTGGTGTCCCTGCCTTGCATAAAACTGATAAAACTTCCTTAGCGCTATGCTTTTTGTCACGAACCCGTTCCACTTCCAGCCGAGATCTCCCATCATATTGAAATATCCAGTGATGTCTTCCAATTGCACATTTTCAATTTCGGGATTTCTCATAAATAAGCAGAACTGCCTAAGGTCAAGATGGTATCCTTTCAGGGTGCCTTCTTTTGCATTGATCTGTTTCCATTCGAGGAATTTGTCAATTGCTTCTTTGAATTTCATAAAACTACCTGCCAAGTTTGGGTTCGGCAGGTAGTTTCAGAAGGCAAAAACTATAATGGTCCTTCTCCCACGACTATCGCTTCCCCCAAACTTGAACGTTTAGGTTGCATAGCGATAGCGACCTTTTTGCCTTCTACATCAATACAAACAATATCGCACCCAAAAAACAAGTCAAGTGGATAAGTCAGAAGGCTTTTCTTATCGCTATTTATAATTAAGATACGGAATGCGTAGCCGACTATCAGTAAAAAAACCCCACTATCTGTGGGGTTTCTGTTGAGCCTCTCTGTTATTTTTTAAGTTATCGGCTAATTGTCTGATTTAATTGATCAATTTCTTTGAGTTAATATCTTTTCTCAAACTACTATCATTATTTCGGCAAAGACCCTGGCCTGATTTGGATGGATGCAGCGGTATAGCTGCCATCTGAATTTTCGGTCCCACCCACAGAAATTTGTTCTCCTTCACCAAGATCGGTTAGATTACCTTCAACCGATTTAGTTATTTGCGTGTTCTCGCTGACGAAGACAATTTTTGTCGAACCATCAGCAAGTTTGATCGTTAAGCTATCTTCACTTTGCGAAATAATTTCCCCGGAAAGAGACCGGCCACCGCCACCGCCAAATTGACCACGAAAATCTCCTGCGCGGTCTTCAAGTGCGCCGCTATCGCCAAGTTCTTGCATTTTTTGCTGTCGTTCTTCAGGAGAAAGATTTTGGAGGTCTGCACGCGCAAATCCTCCTTGCGGGCTCTTGCTCTCTGTATATTTCATTCCTCCGTAAAAAGCTCCTCCTCCGACCACTAATACTGTTATGATAATAATTGGTAGTAATTTTTTCATATAAACTTTTGATTACGATTATTTTATTGGATAGTTCGACCTTTGCTCTGTTTTATTCGTATCTCAACGCTTCAATGGGATTGAAGGAAGCGGCTTTTCGCGCTGGATAATAGCCGAAAATAATGCCGATTGCAGCTGACACTCCAAACGCTAAAATTATGGCAGACAAAGACACCTCTGTTGTTATTCCGCCAAAACGAGAGATAAGAATTGAAATTATCCAACCAAGAATAACACCCGTGGCTCCGCCAAGAAAGGTAAGCATCACGGACTCTGCCAAGAATTGCATACTAATGTATTTTTTCTTTGCGCCAATGGCCTTGCGAAGACCAATTTCGCGCGTCCGTTCTGTTACGGTTGTGAGCATCATATTCATAATACCGATTCCTCCTACTAGCAAAGATATGCCAGCAATAGAAGCAAGGAGCATTGTAAAAGTATCAGTGGTCTGCGTTGCAGCTTGCACTAAATCAGCCTGGTTAATAACGGAAAAATCAGCAAGCGTAGGGTCGCTAATATTATGCTGAGCAAGTAGAAGTTGAGTAATATCGTTTTGCACTTGAGCCATAGCTTTTTTATCTGCTGCCTGAACGCTGATGCTCGTTACATACTCATCACTAGACAGAAATCTTTGAGCAGTTGAAAGCGGGACAAAAACCATATCATCCTGACTACCAAATCCTGTGCCGCCCTTGGCCTTAGTCACACCAATTACTTTAAAGCTAATCTTATTAATTTTAATTGTCTGGCCGATTGGATTTACTCCTTCTCCGAATAAATCATCTCTGGTTGTAGGCCCTAAAATAGCGACTTTGGCAAGAGAGGCAAAATTCTGCTCGGAAATAAATAATCCAGATTCCATTTGAATATTTTTTATTTCAGGATAAGTATCCACTGTTCCAATAACTTGAGTATTAGTGTTTAAGGATTTTTGAGTAATCTGATAACGTCTGGAAATTTCAGGCGCCACAGCAGCAACCAAGGGAATCTGCTCGGCAATCGCAAGCGCATCTTCTACTGTGAGCGTTGTCGCGCTTCCTCTAGCCATACGCACTCCGCCTGCGCCTCCTGCGGCAAAACCTGGAGAAACCGTAATAAGGTTTGAGCCAATACTCTCTATGCTTGCTTGAATTTGCCCGCTTGCTCCTTGGCCAATGGAAACCATAGCAATAACCGAGCCAATACCAATAACAATGCCAAGAATTGTAAGGCCAGACCTTGCTTTATTTGCGGTTAATGCCGACAATGCTTCTTGTAATAAGTTGCGGAAATTCATATATGATTGTTTAGTTGCTTGCGATGTTTTACTTTTTCGTCACTTTCAATAAATCCGTCTCGGATACTAATAATCCGTTCAGCGTGTTCAGCAACATAGCGTTCATGAGTGATTAAAACAACGGTTCGGCCCTGTTCGTATAAATCTTGGAAAGAGAAAAGCACTATCTCTCCTGTTTTGGTATCAAGATTGCCTGTTGGCTCGTCAGCCAAAATAATAGCGGGATTGTTTATTAAAGCACGGGCAATAGCTACTCTTTGCATCTGGCCACCTGAAAGCTGATTAGATAAGTGATGCCAGTGCTCTTCGGTGAGCCCGGCGGATGCAAGCGCTTTTTTTGCTTTTTCGTCCCGTTCTTTTGCGGTTGTATTTGTGTAAATAAGAGGAAGTGCTACATTACGAAGAACTGTTGCCCGAGAAAGAAGATTAAATGATTGAAACACAAAACCGATTTTTTGCATACGGATATCAGCAAGCTCGTCATCTGAAAGCTTGGAAACATCTTGACCGTCAAGAAAATACTGGCCACTGGTAGGAGTATCCAATGCACCCAAGATATGCATCAAGGTTGACTTGCCAGAACCAGACGGACCCATAATCGCCACAAACTCTCCTTTGTTAATAACGAAAGAAACGTTTTTAAGCGCTTTGGTTTCTACATTACCGCTCTGGTATATTTTGGTGACATTTTTAACTTCTATCATAATTATCGCCCTTGAAACCCTGCCCCACGAAAATTACCTCCAGCGTTTCCTCCAAGCCCGGGAATTTGAAAACTTGCTCCAATATTGGCTGTCTGCACATTTGTTTGCGTTTCTCCACCCAATGTTGCGGTTACGACTTTTTCGCCCTCTTGAAGTCCGCTGATAATCTCTGTCACCTCATCATTGGAAACGCCGACTTCCACTATCTTAACAGACGGATCTTCTGTTTCTGTTGCTAAAACCTGCACAGATATGCTGTTTCCTTGCGCTTGAATAGCAGAGTTGGGAACAAAGACCACATCAATTTTTTTATCAATAATAATAGAAGCGTCTGCGGTCATACTTTGCCTAAGTCTTTCATCAACAGTATCCAAAGAAAGAGTAATTCCATAACTTACTATTCCTTGAGAAACCGTTCCCAAACTGTCAACTTCAATAACCTTACCTGTAAGAGTCAGTCCGTCAATGGCGTCAAAGGTTAAAGTAGCAAGCTGGTCTAATTTAACTTTGGCAATGTCCGCTTCGTTAAGAGTTATATTCACCAAATACTCTTTACTAACGACAGTTATAAACGAAGAGCCGCCGGAACCACTGCTTTTCTCCCCAACTTGTTGACTTATCTCTGCCACAACTCCATTTATGGGGGAGACAAGAAGTGCACCGGCAAGTTTACTTTGCGCTTCCGTTAAATCAAACCGTGCCTTAGCAACTTGAAGCTCAAGAGAAGCGATACTGTTTTCGTCAGGTCCGCGTTTAACATCTTCCAATTTTTCTTGCGCTTCTAAATAGTCCATTTCCATCTGACTGACTTTATTTTGAGCTTTAGCTATATCTAATGCATCAGCCGGCTTATTATTTACAAGATCATCGTAGGATTGCTTTGTATCTTCCCAATTATCAAGAGCTTCATTCACTGCAATCTCTGCGCTTTTTAATTCCGCCTGTGTATAGCCCGCCTGCTTTTTATTCAGTGCGTCTTGAGCTTCAAGATATTTTATCTCAAGCTCGTTCTTTCTAATTCTTGCGTCTTCAATCTCCTGTTGATCCAAAGGAGGATTAGAGCGGATATTATTGTAGCTATTAATAGCATTCTGCCATGCGGTATAGGCTGACTGCCTCTGGGTTTGCGCTAATTGATATTCGGCCTGTTTTACCGAACTATCAGGGTCTTCATTGTATTCTGCTAATTTTAGAGCCTCATATGCTATGGCTTCTTGATGTGCGGCATATTTTTCATCCACTTTATTCTGCGCTGCTTCAAGTTCTGCTTGAGTGGGCGCGGGATTATTGTTTATCAAATCAATGTAATCTTGATTTGCTTTATTATAAGAAGCCAGATCTTTATCGTAAGCTATTTGAGCTTTTTTGATTTCAAGCTGGCTGTAGCCGTTCTGCATATTCTCGTAATCTTCTTTGATATCTAAATAACGGAATTCTAATTCATCCATTCTGTTTTTTGCATTATCAAGTTCTCTTTGATCCGGCGGCTCGTTGAATTCCTCGTAATC
>Ga0315547_1001930_pt1 | contig 15255 bp, 8 predicted proteins | sample SalMarSW160240MG_2_FD_202542 | JGI IMG/M metagenome (GOLD analysis project Ga0315547, IMG submission 202542) | Salt marsh sediment microbial communities from the Plum Island Ecosystem LTER, Massachusetts, United States - Salt Marsh Sediment SW1601-240 ... | reverse complement strand
AAAGGACGAACTCAGCGAAGCTAATTACACAATTCAACAATAGATATCGATCGTTTTCCCTTTCACCATGGCCACTGCTTTGTTATCCTGCACCGGCAACTGCTGCCCTGTTTTCCAGTGTTTCAAACCCCCGGAAATTTTATTGATAACCCGCTGCGGGATAACCGAGTTATTTAAATTTAACCGGATTGGTTGCGGCATATCGTCATACCCGTTGTTGATGATCATCAGGGCCACATCGTCGGTAGCTATTCTAAGATATGCATATACAAGATCGTCAGACCATAAGGTGATGGTAGTTCCGTATTTCAGTGCGGCATTGCTTTTTCTGAGACGGATCAGATCCCTTGTCCAGGCATAGATCTCTTTTTCCTTGTAAAACTGCTGCCCGGGTTTGTTGTTATTGCCGATAACCTGCCAGGGAAAATCGCGTCTTAAATCGCGGTCATCAACGTCTTTCCATCCTTCCAGTCCAAGCTCGGTGCCATAATAAAGTTGTGGTATGCCCCGCATCGTGAAGAGTGCTCCCAGGCAAAGTTTTGTTACCCTGATCGCCCAATCGAGCCCTGCCCCTTCATCGGTATGTTTTGATCTGGCATGACTCATAATACGTTTTTGCAGGTCGTGGTTGTCAAGCAGTGTTACGAGCTGGTTGGCATTCCGGTATCCTCCTTTCAAAGGATTGTCGTCATCAAGGACACCCAACGGCTCATTTTCATCCAGTCGGGGCCGGGCCAGCCAATACCTGAGACTCTGATCATAAATAAGTGTGGAACGCAGGGCAGTACAAAGCGGAAAATCAAAGATCGAATCAAAGTCATGGTAATTCTGGTACTCCAGCAGCTTGTTAATATCCTCCTTCCCCTCAAACAGCACTTCCCCTATGAGTTTCACATCGGGATATTCGCCACGTACCTGGTATTTGAAAAAATGCCAGAATTTTCGCTCCACGTGCTTTACGGTATCCATACGTATGTTGGTGACCTTTCCTTTGGTCAGCCAGTTTTTAATGTTGTTAATGAAATAGTCGAGCACTTCGGGATTGTCATGATTGAAATCCGGCAATCCTGCCAGTTCTCCTTTGATGTCGCCTGACCCTCCGCGATTGAACCAGGAAGGATCAAACTGATCCTCCGCCCCATAGCCGGCATGGTTTATCACCATGTCGAGCACCACTTTAAGTCCCCGGTTATTGCACAGATCGACAAATTTCCCGAAGGTACTCATGGCTGTTGAGTTCGGCAGGTGGCTGCCGTCAAGCAGGCGGCTGTCGATCTTCCCGAAATTCTTTGCCCAGTAATAGTGGTAGGGCTCCGAATCCCCGTGACTTTGGATATTCTCATAAACGGGAGTTACCCATATTGCGGTTACACCAAGTTCAGTAAGGTAATCAAGCTTTTCGACAATGCCGTCCAGCGTACCGCCGTGGATCAGGTTATCCGACGGACTGGCAGAATGTTTGTTCCTGCCAAAGAAACGGTCTGTTACAATAAAATAGATGATGTCATCCTGGGAGATCTGTTTTTCCATAACACCTTTTTAAGTTTTTTTGTCGGTTTGGATTTTTGGAGCGACTTACCTCTAACCATTATCTTGTCCCTGTAAAATTACATCAGGCATATTTGAAAGTCAATTCTTTGCAGTTAAAATTGATGAAGTGAAAAAATGAAGAACTGATTAACCGGTTAACTGATACCAATGAATGAACTCAGGATTAAAACATTGTTTCAATAGTAACTATTCCCCAACTTCATGGGGCTTTGCCCCAAACCCCGATTACTTTCTTTGGCTTGATCCAATGTCATTTTGGTAAACCACTTTCTCAACTTCATTTCAACAATTACACAACCGAATCACGCTTTGGCGTGATGAGCTCAGCGAAGCTAATTACACGATTAAACAATTAAACAGTTACACAACCGAATCACGCTTTGGCGTGATGAGCTCAGCGAAGCTAATTAAACAATTAAACAGTTACACAAAACTCGTAAGTAAGAAAAAATTTGTAATTTGCTTATTCCGGATTAGAGGAAAGAAGACCAGTTGCAACATTTGACGTCAAGCAGAAGGAGGAATAGCAAAATGAAAGATAAATTTAATGAAGTGGTGTCTGCCATTTATAACATAAATCAATTGTCCTTGCAACAAGTTATGGACAAATATTAAAATTATGTTGACATGAAAACAACAGAACCAGACTTATTCAAATGGATTAAAGGCTTTCTTCTGGGAACCTTTTTTTCCCTGTTTAGCCTGGTATATACTCAATCCACTGCTGTCGATTCATACATTGAGGAGTTTATGCAAAATAATCATATACCCGGATGTGCTGCATTATTAGTTAAGAATGGACGGGTTGTCTATGAAAATTACTTTGGATTTGCTAACCTGGAAACAGGTGAGCCAGTTGCGTACAACACCATTTTTATGCTTGCCAGTACCAGCAAAACTGTCACAGCAACCGCGATTATGAAGGAGTATGAAAATGGCTGTTTTGATATAACAGATTCAATAGATACTCATCTTCCGTTTGTTGTACGTAATCCGAATCAACCGGACATACCCATAACCTTCGGGCAACTGTTAACTCATACCTCAAGTATTGATGATAATTGGCCTTTAATGCCATATTACCAGGGTGATTCGCCAATTGATCTGTATACGTACCTCATCGGATATCTGGTTCCCGGTGGAACTTATTACGCTGAGGGTAATTATAAAAGCTATGCGCCAGGTATAAATTATGCTTATAGTAATGTTGCTATTGCTCTGATCGGGTATCTTACTGAGTATATTAGCGGGATCCCTTTCGATGAATACTGTAATGACAGCATCTTTACTTCATTATGCATGAATACTACTTCCTGGTTCCTACCGGCACTTGACACAACATTGATTGCACGACCCTATTCCTATAGTAACGGAGAATATAAGGACGAAGGACTTTATGGTTATTCAGATTATCCGTCGGGCCAGCTTCGTACAACTGCAGCATCACTTGCAAAATTTATGCAGATGTATATCAATTATGGAATATTTAACAATAACAGAATGCTGGATTCTGTTACAATAGAAAATATGAATTCGGCTCAGATCCCATCAATTAATAGCAGTCAGGGACTCATATTTAAGTCTTACAAACACGGAAACGACACGATTTGGGGGCATAACGGATATGATAAAGGCATCTGTTCGCAAATGGGATTTGACAAGGTTAATAAAACAGGAGTTGTTATTTTGATGAATGGATCTGGTGATCCAGTCTCAATTATAGATAAGATGCTGGATTATGCTGCTGAAGTATCTTCCGGCACAGGCTCGATCCTTGATTGCGATTTTATAACGTCCCTGCAAACCTCTCAACCCACGGCAAACACTATTGTAATATATCCTAATCCAGGCAACGGATTATTTAACCTGGTTGTTTCAATATCAGGCAGAGGTATATACATGGAAATATTTAATAACCTGGGAAGCCTGGTTTACAAAAAACCAATTTTACAGGAGGTTACTTCATTTGATATAACCGACCAGCCGGCGGGGATTTATTATGTAAGGTTAATTCAAAATAGAAATCGTGTTGGTAATCAAATTATCATAAAGAATTAATTTAAAAGTATAAGGTAAAATCTGATCATAATATGCAATATAAAAATTGGCGTGAAGGTAGGTCAAACAAAGCCATACGAAGTCAACCAAATTCCCCGCTACCGCACGATTGACTTCGTCGAGCTCATCCCGATAAATCGGGATTCGGTTGCATAGTGTGGTAAAGTATACTTAGCAACTAACAAATACTACTCCCCCACATGGCGTAAGCCTGCCTGCTGCAGGCAAGTCTGCGACTTGTGCCCCTAAGGTTGTCTCCGGACGACGCCGTTTCCAAAAGGCAATCTTTGACTACTCTGTACCCGAGGTAACCAATTGCCAACAACTTATGGCCGACTTAGGGTTATTTTTTAACTTGTGGTGAAATATATAATAACAATGGATGTAATAAAATCAGATCTGTACCAAAAGGTACGGAATATAGCAGCTATACGTATATTATCTGTAAGTTTGGTACATATATAAACTAGTTATGGTGCATTAAGCATTCTTCAAAAAATGTTATTATATTATATAATATTCTAATTGTCTATAATTCATATGTATTTTAGTTTAATATTTATTATTTTATTAATCATTTTTTAAATAATTACAAATGAAAAAAATATTCTATATTTTATCAATATTGCTTTTAAGTAATTGCAATTCTATTGAGAAAGACTACAAAAAAGCAGTAAAAGACAATTCTATAGATTCATATAATGAATTCATAGATAAACATAAGGACCATTCACTTGCAGATACAGCTCTTGCAAAGATTGAATACTTATCCTTTCAAACAGCAATTAAATCAAATAATGCTGATAGCATTAGAGCTTTTTTAAACAATTATCCAGTGACAAAATATGAAGAGAAAGCTATATACTATCTTGATTCTTTGCTATTTGATATTGCCTTAAAATATAATAGTGCTGATAGTATTGAAAATTTTATTAAAAGATATAATAAAAGTCATTTTCTTGCTCAAGCTGAAAAAAAAATTGAGGAAATGATATATATCAATGCAATTAAAAATAATTCAGTTAATGAACTTAAACTATATATCAAGAAATATCCAAAAGGTACTTTTATTAAAGATGCTAAAACTCAGTTATTAATACTTAAATACAGTGTTCCAGAATTAAAGGAAAATCAAATATGGATTACATCAATACCAGTAGGATTAAAAGTTTATATTAGTAATAATGAAGAAGATATATATTCAAATGAAGACAAATTAAAGGGTCGAACACCTTATATAATGGATCTTAATCCTGACAATATATACTTAGCTATTTGTTTAGATGATGCTGATAAACAAATCATTGAACCAACTAATTTTAGAGGTATACTATCGGGTGATATCTATAGCATATCTGCAGAAAAAGTTGTTAATCAAATAGTAGTAAAAGATGGTAAAGGTAAATTCCTATCTTACAAAATATATAATTTAAAAGATTATAAGGATAAAATTTTAATATCATTATTTCATTTCAAACAGTTATCACTTAATCAGATGAGTTTCCTTTACCCTCAAGGTAAATATTTTGAATTTGATAAAGAATTTGCAAGAAAAGAAATTCTAGAAAATAGTAAATTATCATCAGAAGAAATTGACTTAGTTATTGATTTATTATCCAGAGGAGGTAAAGTATTTCTCAATTGTCAATCTGGTCTATGTTCAATTGAAATCCATCCTGATGGTAAAATTGTAATTAATCAAAAATTTAAGTAATCAAATTAAGTTGATTTATTTTATTATAAATAAATTCTTTAATCAGATATTAAGTATAAATATTAAAACGCACCATAACAGCAAATATAGGTAAGCTGAGCGGGAAGTGCTAATTATAAAGTGAATACCTAATACAAATATATTAACGGTCTGATAAGTTGGTGGCCCGGAAAACCCAGCCTACCCATATTTGCGGACCGTTATATGCAAGCAAGGCATTCGGGTATTTATTAATACAAAAGCAACATTATATGAAAATAATAATTATAATTTCAATATTATACTTTTCAATAACTTCACTTTTTTGTCAAGAAGAGACGAAGGTAGATTATTTAACCTTTTTAAACAGATCCTCTCATCTTATTGATACTTTAAAGGAACTAAGTATTTTACACGAGTACACCTACAATTATTATGGTTTTGATTCCCTAACCTTATATTTAAACAATTTTGAACATCGCCTTACCCTAAATAGAGTTAATGATAAATCCTATTCTATTAATACGGATTATATTTCTGATATCAGGATAATAAATGAAGATTTATATGGCTTAATTGATGAATTGCTTCTTTCTGATAAGAACATTAATTCCAAAGAAGAAAAATATTTTAGAATTATAGATTATATTAAATCTCTTAATGATAGTACAGAATATTTTACCCTCATAAACTATTCGAAAAGTAGAAAATATATTCCATTTGCTAATAATCGAGCAATAGGAACCCCTGATGGTTATATTAGTATTCTCAATTTAAATTATCTTGATATCTTAGATTCTCTAGGTTTTAGCGGACCATTGTATATTGCGGAAATTGATGAAAAATCATTAGATAAGGTGAGTACTAAAAAGTATAAAATAGATGATACTATGTATACTTGTTATGTAACGGAATTTGATGACTCATATATTGCAGGTTTATTTATTCATGAGATATTCTTTTTCCTAAAAGGTAAAGTGATAATTATCTTCTTAGATGCAACGCAAAATTCTATTGACGAAAATAGAGCTAAGCTCTACTATAAACAATCAAAAATAATTATTAAGAAATTAGAACCATTCTTAAACTAATCTTTGCCAGCATATAACACGGTATAGAGCCAATAGCTGTCTTTGTGGGTTGCAAAACTTTTGTATCTTGTGCAAAAAACGGTTACCGGGGATAAGAACGCAGCGCTGAAATCCGCTACTGGCCCTATACCGGGACCGTTAGCAATAATTAATACAGTTATTATGAAGGCACTAAAACCATTATTAAGTTTTCTTTTACTACTATTAATAGCTTGTGAAAAAGATTATGAATCAGAACAAGATATTAGCCTCAATAAGTTTTTAATTCCTTTAAATAATGATGTTCGCTGGAATTATGTTGGTACAGTACAAGATTTTCCTTACGGTGAAATCCATACCTTGTATCAGTACTACATCGATGGTGATACAATCTCAAATGGTATAATTTATAAAAAGCTCTGGCGTGTAAAGGAAGAAAAATATATTTATACTGAAGAACAAGATACTGCCTACTTATATAATATTGAATGTAAAGGAGGTATCCGACAAGATGAGCAAAGTTATAATGTATATTATTCTTCTTTTAGCAAAGAGGTACTATTATATCAATTTGATCTTGATTTGAATGATTCCATAGAAATTTGGATAACTGAAGGAGCATCCTTTACTACTGTTGCAAGAGTTGATAGTATTGAAACTAATGGTATCTTTAGAAAAGTATATGACATAAATTCAAATGGTTTAATTTTCCCCAATTGCATAATAGATGGAATAGGTTGTACATTAGGATTAGTTCAACGAATAAATTATGGATACTTTGAACGTTTATCTTGCTATAAAGTTGATGGAGAAATATATTATGAACCCATACCAGGATTCAGTAAAGATATAAAAGAACTAGTTGATAATTAACTATTGCCAACACACGTAACTGTTGCACAACCCCTATTTCCGCAAAAAATTAAATTGTACTCCGTTTTTTACGGAATTAATGAATTCAAATTTCATTGATCAGAGAAATTGTTGCTAATCGTTGATTTCGGAGAAGAGCCTGAAGAAACAGCAAAAAATAAACAATAATACCGACAGACCACACTTAAGTTGTTAAGGTTTGGTGCCGGTAGAGGCGCATATAAAAGAAAATTTTAAATTAAAGATATTGCTGATAATCTTAATATTTGGATTAAGCAAGACTATTTATTGCCAAAATAAGGATAATTATTTTATTGATAGCGTTAAACATTATGCAATGCTTGATGGATATTGTGCAATGACAGCTCTTCAAATGAATTTAGATTATTATGACGTTATCATTGATCAATCCTTTCTATTAAATCTTGACTGGAATTATGGTTTTTTATTATTGTCTGAAATTTTGTAATTTACGGTGTTATTAAATAATCAGGATAAACAATACTAATTTAACTTATAATAATGAGTAAAAAATATTTGTTATTAGCAATAACCTGTATTTTTCTTTTAACAACAGGTTGTTCTACTTATCTTTCTTTTGATGTGGATTGGGGTTATAATCAATACCTTGAAACACCAAAGGCTATCTCTGTTGATGAAAAATCTCCCAATGGTTCAGTTGAATTAACATTAATTGCGCCTGAAAAATGCGGATGTTACCTTGAAAAAGCGGATCATAGAAAAGAAATTGTTGAAGATGTTCCATATCAGTGTATAGGTTTTCCTTTATACACTGATAAGCCAGGTGAAGAAATAAAGCAAAAAATAAATGATGATAATGCAAAGGCATTTCAAAATTATGTTTTTAATTCATTTGGTAAAGTTACTAAGATATGTTTAGAACGACAGTTAGGAGCTTATTTTAATCATGTTGATATTAATCTTAAATCAACCGGGGACAGCGAATCTTCGGAGACATTTTCTACTATGAGTTATTATACCAAATCTTCAAAAACAGCAGATAAATTTATGCTTGTAAAGTTAATTGCAAAATCGAATGATGGAAAAATAATTGAAGGAATTGGGAATGCTACAAACAAACTGGGCAATGGGCATTTAGTATGGATGATACCTTTGGGTGTTGCCACATTTCCAATCGGAACAACTATCGGAGTAATAATTTTTAATAACTCCTATAATGCATTAATGAATAAAACAATTGCAGAAGCTATCGATGTTGCAGCTGCTGATTTAAGTAAAAAACTGGCAGATGAATTAGCTCAAAATAAAAATCAGCAATTTGAAGTATATGTAATGTTGGAATAAATTATTTAAAACATTAGTTATTAATGTGAATAACTAATGAAAAAACGCAGTTTACTGTAGTAAATGAGCATTTTTTATTACGAGCATAACGCAGAACTAAGTCCCGATAGAGGTTAAGAGAATAAACGTATATAAACTTTTACAAACGGATATAGTATTCAGCAGCAGTAAATTGAAGAAAACGACTCGGGATTATTAAAAAATGAAAGTGGAAAAAAGGTGCGTATTTAAACAAGTTAGCTGTTATTATTGAAACAAGGACGATACAAGACAACTAATTCAATGAATAAAATATTAATCCCAAATAAAGGAGAGAGTTTATTTTCTATAACATATGTGCAGGATTTGGCAGGTGAGATTATTGCCACTGTCACGGACTGCAGAGGCTGTGTAAAAATGATTGTAAACTAGAAAAATATTCGGTCAGGTATACGAGGTAAAAGTCAAATATTGAAATCTTAGACAATTAACTTTTGTTTTTACACAGCCTCACAATTCCGCGCCAGCCCGGAAGAAGGATCCCTGCTAATCGACGGGACAGCCAGTCCGCACCGGCTGGAACATTATTTTCATACTATGTATTTACTTTTCCCTTACTATAACTATCCAAACATTAATGGAATAACAAATACAAATTCTTCAGAATATAATAATTTTAGCACTTTTAAAATATCCCTATTGGAGATGGGAAGTTCGCTGCTATTTATCCCTGACTTTAACCCTTGCAGGAAGTCACAGAGTTCAGTGATACTGCCATGAACCAGCAGAGTCTTTTCATTAACTGTATTTTTTAAAACAAATTCATTCTCTGATTCTTTACGAATTTCCACACAAGGATTTAAATATACTATGGGAGTATTGGTTTTGGTATCATCATGGAAAACAAAGTCATGATGATACATTCGATTAACCAGTTTCATAATCGAAGCGAGCACTTCATCCACAGTAATGGAGGTAAGACATACCTGGTTGGTACATGAAGTAACTTCATGATAATTACAGGGTTTATGACAATCGCGTTTACCATACACCACTTCTTTTTGGGAGGCTAACGGTGACCATGTCCCGGGTCCGGTGGGTCCATGAATAACCACTAAAGGCGTATTAAGAGCACCCGCTAAGTGTGATATTCCGGAATCATTCCCTACATGAAAAACAGCATTTTTTAAGATCTTAGCCACCTGAAGTAAGGGTTTCCCTACCACTGTTTCCAAACCATTTGATCCATCTATAAGAAGCTTTTGGTCATTTTTCCCCATGATGATTTTCCCTGTAAGATGAGGAAATACTTTGTGAAGTCTGACCAGTAATTCTGAAAAACTTTCCGTTGACCAGCATTTCTTTTTTAAGCCGGCACCCTGATGTATGGTAAAATAGTTTTTTATCAAAGGGTACTCAGAAGTATCTAAGTTAAGATAGGGATAGGCGTCACACTGCGTATCTATTTTGCTACTCAACCGTAGTGCCGCATCCATATAATGTTTGCTGGCATGTTGAGGAATTCGTTGATACGTTGGGTATTTCAGCCTGATGGTTGGACCCTCGTCATTTCCGATTTTACTGGGATAGTTGTAAAAATCAATAATCCTGTCATATTTTTTTTCGTTTATACACTTTCCTTCTGCTTCTTTATCAGAGATCAAATTGGGGAGAACATTCGCATTTTTTAATAATTCAACCATGGCTTCAGGAGCTGCAACCTCAGCATTGGGATATACTTCGGCCGTTCTTTTTAGTGCCGGAAGGGCTAACAGATAATCACCAATGCCCCCATAACTTTTTTTGATCAGTACTTTTCGATACACTTTTGGACTATATGATAGTTGATTCTGAAGAACTTTACGTATATGATCTCAGAATAATGCAGGAGATTCTGCCACGGCATTCTTAGCCTTAGGTAAATCGTGGGGATAAAAATCGAAGGAGGTGATTCCTACCCGGTTATTAACTATCATTTGACATCCGGAAAGGAACGCTTCCATGGCTGCCCGACCACTTGGCTCTGTCCAAAAAGGTTTGAAAAAAAATTTCTGGCACCATCCCAATAGTTCCAGCACTTCCTCATGAGGAATTTCGCCCAATACATGAACATTATCGGGGAGGTTCTTTCGAATCTGATTTTCGCCACAAATAAAAAAAGCAGCATCAGGTTGAGATACTACATATTGATAAAATTCATCTGCTCCTTTCATTTTATTAAGCCTTCCAACAAAAGCAACAGTTCCCTCCTTTTTATCTTTCACCCTGATCTTGTCAACCCGGATAGGTGGAGGAAGCACCAAAGCAGGTTCCAGAGCGTTGCCATAAAATTCATGATGAATTTTCAGATGAAATGGAGAATTGAATATGTTCAGGGAGGAATTCGCATAGAGCTTTTGGTAGGCGTGGTACCGGGTGGCGTTACAACAATTCCCCAGTTTGGGATCCGTAAAGCAATATACAGAGCGTCTTGTACAAAAACCATAATCATGTTCCCAGCGCACATATGGCTTTCGGCTTTTAATTAACCAATCAATCAGGCGGAACTCATAGTTACAATTTACAAGTCCGTTCAGGATAACAAGATCAGAGCTTTTAATAAGGTGTTTGGTAACCTTATAATCCTCTAAATTATCCTGTGTTATCTCGAAGCCTAGATCATTCCCTTTTTGAATAATTGCCAGATTACTGAGTTCGGCTCCGCCAATGAAATCCAGGGTTGTATCAATTAAAAAAGCAATCTTCGGCACGTGGCAACCTTAGGAATAATACCCATCAGAATAGTATCCGTCAGAATAGTATCCGTCATTGAAAGTATCATCATCTTTTTTTTCGCAGGCAGGCAGTATAGCTACAACACTGAAAGAAGAGGTTACTAATAGTACTTTCCCCCCTTTTTTTAGAAATTCCCTTCTTTTCATATTTTCCATAATTGTACCTCTTGAAATTTTACGTTTTATTGAAGTATATTATCGAAACTTAGAATATAGTTTTCCGTTTTTAAGTGTTCCTCAATCCCTATCTCATTACGCCAATTTTTCAATGAAATCCCCGGTGATTGATTGGATTAATCCTAGCCTGCCTTCGATTTCCACTACCGATATGATTGGCAATTTACAATTTATTATATGGAAAACCAAAAAATATGCCCTGTATCAGGAACTACAGGTCGGCGCCAACCAGGGAGATTGGTCAGGTAGGTGCGTGTTATGTCACCGATCACAACTTAGCGAAGCGATCTCGTGAGTCCCCCGCTACCGCACGATTGACTTCGTCGAGCTCATCCCGATAAATCGGGATTCGGTTGCATCGTGTGGTAAAGTATACTCAGCAACTAACAAATATTACTCTCCCCCACATGGCGCAAGCCTGCCTGCTGCAGGCAGGTCTGCGACTTGTGCCCCTAAGATTGTCTCCGGACGACGCCGTTTCCAAAAGGCAACCATTGACTACTCTGTACCCAAGACAATTAATTATCAATAACTTATGGCCGGGTTAGGGTTATTTTTTAACTTGTGGTGGAATATATAATAACGATGGATGTAATAAAATCAGATATGAGAATATAATTTTGTAGGAGATTTTTAGTCAACATGGATTCTTACACAACATTTACACGGATCATTTTACATATATTATTAATAATCATTTTAAGTAATAATATATGTCTTGGCCAAAATGACAGGATTAATTTTCAATCCATAAATTATGGTCTTTCTAATCCTCATGTTAAGTGTATTCATAAGGATTATAAAGGCTTCATGTGGTTTGGTACCAGCGAAGGGTTAAACAAATATGATGGCACCAAATTTACTTTGTACGCTTACAATCCAAATGATTCCAGCAGTTTAGTAAATAATAATATCAATGCACTTCTTGAAGATAGTAACCATAATTTGTGGATCGGGACAACCATAGGCGTTTGTATTTACAACAGGGAAAAGGATAATTTTAGAGTCATTAAAGGTATTGGAAGAAACAGGTTTTCATACATTTCTTGTTTATATGAGGACAAAAACGGCAATATCTGGATTGGATCTTCCGGTCAGGGAATTTATGTATATAATCCGAAAAATGATAGTTTATTTACTTATACACATAATGATAAAGATCCAGCATCTGTTTCAACAAATTATATCAGCAATATCATTTCGGGTAAGAACAATGAAATATGGTTAGCCACAAACTATGGATTAGATCTGTTTACTATTGAAACCGGAAGATTTATCCATTTTAAGAGCGACAATAAACTTGCCACAGAATTACAAAGCAGCCATGTAAAAAGGATCTGTTTCGACCATGAGAATAACCTATGGGCGGGCACATACGGAAATGGTTTATATAAAATAGTCGATAAAGGTAAGGATTGGCAAATTCAACACTTTCAGGGATCCGATTTGCCCGGAAATTTAAGTTCCAACGATATCTTATCTCTTATTTGTGACAACGAAGGTAATTTGTGGATTGGAACCGAGAATGGAGGGCTTAATGTTTTACCTGTAAATTCGAACAAATTTAAGTTGTATAAAACAGAAGATGGAAACTTACAAGGGATTAGTAGTAATTCTATTTGGGCACTCTATCAGGACAGCATTGGCATTCTTTGGATAGGCACATATAACCATGGGTTAAATTTCATCAACGAAAATATTGAAAAATTCGAGGTTTTTCAAAGAAATCCTTTTAATTCAAAAACCCTTGTTAATAATAATGTTGTTGGATTTGCTGAAGATAATAAAGGAAACCTTTGGATTGCAACTGACGGTGGAGGTATTAGTAGTTTTGATTTAACTACCCGAAAATTCACAAATAAAATAGACAATTCGCTACTGTCAAGTAAGGCAGTAATTGATGTTTTATGCGATTCAAAGCAAAGGATATGGGTAGCCACCTGGGGAGGGGGCATTGAAGTGTATTATAATTCCGGAAAGAAAATTAAAAACTTTGAGCTTGAGGCATTTAACCGGCCAGGTAGTATTTTTTGTCTTATGGAGGATAATGAAGGCTATATTTGGGCTGGTACTGCCCGAAATGGATTACTCATGTATGATTCAGTACATAATAATTTCAAAAAAATAGTAGATAGTTCTGCCAAAACGCAATTAGCGGATGATGCATTTGTAATGGCGTTGTTTCAGGATTCAGAAAACACTATATGGGTTGGGGTTTCATTCAGTTTAATCAGTATCCGGACCATTAATGGAGAAAGGGTATTTAAAGCGTATCAACACACTACAGATCCTCAAAGTTTAAGTAGCTTCAACATTGCAACAATATTTGAAGACAGCCAAAATAATATTTGGATAGGAACCGATGATGGTTTGAACCTGCTAGACAAAGAAAATGGTACATTTACGATTTACAGGAAAGAAAATGGGCTCCCAAATAATACTATCAACGGGATAGTCGAAGACGAAAAATACTGTTTGTGGTTAAGTACATATGGCGGTATATCAAAATTTGATATTGAAAAAAAAACATTCAAAAATTATTCAGTTGATGATGGGCTTCTTTCAAATAGCTTTAACGCACGGGCATGTTTAAAAACCCAAACGGGTGAATTTTTCTTTGGGAACAATAGCGGTTTTATTTCCTTTTTTCCTGATAGCATTAAACCAAACACATATATTCCTCCGGTTTATTTTACGGGTTTTAAAACATTTAACACCCCTGCTGTAATTGGTGCAGAAGGTTCCCCGCTTAACAAAAATATTAGCGAAACCAAACGAATAACGTTGAATCATAAACAAACATCATTTATGATCGAGTTTGTTGCACTAAATTATACACATCCCATAAAAAATCAATATGCTTATATGCTCGAGGGTTTCGATAAAGAATGGATAAAAACCGACAAGGAAAAATATGCAACCTATACAAATATTGATGCCGGAAAATATACTTTTAAGGTTATGGGTTCGAACAATGAAGGAATATGGAATCCGGATCCTATTGAACTTGAAATTACGGTCCTTCCTCCTTTCTGGAAAACAAAGTTGGCATACCTGTTATACATAACTTGCTTTATTCTTATTCTATGGGGATTTATCAAACTATTAATCATTAGATCGCATCAGGCCGAAAAACTACGATTGGAGAAAATACACCATGAAAAAAGCGAAGAGCTTAACAGGATGAAAATCCGCTTTTTTGCCAACGTATCACATGAGTTTCGTACACCCTTAAGTTTAATACTGGCTCCCTTACAAGAAATTTTAAACCAGGAATCATTGAAAAATACTATTAAAACGCGTGTCGAAACAATCTTTCGTAATGCCAATAAATTGTTTGGTTTGGTAAATGAACTCATGGACTTTACAAAATCAGGTGAAGGACAATTGAAAATGAAAGTTCAAAAAGTTGATTTGATCCAATTTATCGATGAAGTTCACAAGATGTTTATCGCTGAGGCCAGACGTAGGAATATTAATTACAGCTGCGAATCGATGTTAAATAAACTCGATGCCTGGGTCGATAAAGGCAAAATGGAAAAAATCATAAGTAACTTGCTCTCGAATGCGTTTAAATTTACGCAGGACAATGGCAATATTGTTTTAAGAATTGACCAGGAAACTGAAAACGGGCGAGTATATGCGACAATTTCTATAACAGATAACGGAAGAGGGATTTCTCAGCAATACATCGATAAAATATTTGATCGCTTCTATCAAAGTCCCGAAGAGGAAAACAATAATATTACAGGAA
>Ga0315547_1001927_pt1 | contig 15285 bp, 23 predicted proteins | sample SalMarSW160240MG_2_FD_202542 | JGI IMG/M metagenome (GOLD analysis project Ga0315547, IMG submission 202542) | Salt marsh sediment microbial communities from the Plum Island Ecosystem LTER, Massachusetts, United States - Salt Marsh Sediment SW1601-240 ... | reverse complement strand
CAAACTTGAGCATTCCGTCTAAAATTACTTTAGGGTTCAGCAATTTGTGTGGTCTATTGATTCTGCGCCATCTACTTATTGCGTCAACCTTCAGCGATACCCAATCGGCCTTTTGTAAATCTTGCCTGACATCATCACGCCAGATGAGAGAACCATTACTAATAACTGCAATCTTTATGTCTAAGGATTTCAAAAGTTCTATTTCTTTGCCGAGGTTAACATCTAGAGTAGGCTCGCCATCAGGGACAAAGGTCAAGTAGTCTATTTGTTCATTTTTCTCCCTGACTTGATTGACCTTACGCTTCACCCTCTGAGCTATTTCTTCTGGCTGATAGAAAGTCTGGCGCTCAACCCGTATGTCCGTAGTACTTCCCAGCTGGCAATAGACGCAGGAATAGCTGCAGATCTTAGGGGGAATATTATTTATTCCCAGGCTGTGTCCTAGTCGTCTGGATGGAACTGGCCCATAGACAACAAAATCCGACTCCATATGCTCTATTCTTGCCAACATCGTTGACAGCGCCGCCATCCACGTTGACGTTTGCAACCCCATGACATTCGGTAGTTAGAAGAGCTGAATTCAAGGCCTATATCAGCAAGTCTTTGTAACATTTCTCTCACCATGTCTAGGTCTGCCTTATCGTTGGGGGTATCGTTGATTATTATTGTTCTCCACGAGTAACCTGGCCAATCCAACAAGCGGTCATATTGCAGTTTTTTCTGTTCATGACCGAGTACCTCGTATGCCTCATTTATTTCTTTGAACTTTTCCTCAGCTTCTTTGACATTGCCCGGGTTGCGATCGGGGTGATAGCGAAGAGCCAACTGGCGGAATGCCTTCTTGATATCCTCAGCACTCATGTCTCGGCTTACGCCAAGCGTATGATAATAGTTACTCTGCCACATATTTTATCTCAACCTTAATATTTATCGAACATTCTTTCTGCAGCTAAGCTTGTCTTTTCAGGTAATCTTCAATTGCTGCCTTGAGTGTATTTGCAGCCAGAAGGGCACAGTGCTCGCTTTCCTCTGGCAACCCGCCTAAAGCACCCAAGACATCCTGCTGGCTAATTCTTCGGGTTTTACCAATACCCCTTCCTTTGGCCATCTCGGTAACCACGCTGCCTGAAGCGATGCTAGTTCCGCAGCCGTCAGTCATGAAAGTAGCATTGGCAATAATACCACTCTTCACTTTGAGCCATATCTCTATAGTGTCGCCACAGGAACCGGTTACCTTGGCAAAACCATTGGCATCATCCATATCGCCTAGGTTTCTGGAGTTCATGGAATGGTAGATAGCTGTCTCTGAGTAGATTTTCCTATTGGTTGATATCGCTTCAGAAAAAGACTTACCGAAGTTATTCATAATCTCGGCATCATAACGTTCAATATTTCCCTCATCGCAGAGCTTGGCCAGGGAGACGCCTTTCTCTGTAAGCCAACGGGGAAGAAAATCTGGCCCATGCCCTGGTGGCGGAACAAATTCCCTTTTCAGAATCTGTTTTTTGTTTCGTCAACTCATTTTCCTCTTTAGACGAAGGGGAGAGCATCAGGTGCAGGTCGGCAGCATTAACATCACAATCAAGAAGCTGCACATTGCATTTGTCTTTCATGGAGAGGGCAAGACTGGTCGCTACCAACGTCTTACCCGTTCCCCCTTTACCACTAGCAACAGATATTATCATCTTATACTCTTAACCTCTCACCATCTTCATTCCGCATTTAGGGTAGCTCAGGTTATAGCAGGGTGTTCCTATCTGATGGGACACTAGCTCCGCAATTGGGGCAGATACAACCCCCACCTGGACCACCCCTATGTTGGCTACCTCCCATCCTGCCAGTGCCTCTTTGCCCTCTGCCAAAACCTTATCCACCACCTGCACCTGACTTGCTACCTCCTGGCGGGCCGGTTCCATCTCCTCTAGGCATAACTGCGCCTCCTATGAATATATATGTTCTTACTTTTGTTTTTGCCTCAACTTTTCGATACGTTGCTGAATTTCAGCCAACTGCCGGTGAGCACCACCTCTACCCCTTTTCCGGCAATCATCTGGCCGGTGGAGATTCCCGCCCCACCACCAGCCATGGCGCTGGAGTTTTCCAAGGACTCAAACTCCATTGTCTCTGGGTCGACAATAATAAAGTATTGACACCGCCCAAAACGAGAGTCTACCTCAGCATCCAGAGTTGGGCCCGTAGTCGAAACAGCAATTCTCATACTTTACTCCTTGTAGTCGTCAATTAGCCCAGACAGTATTTAACTCTCACTTCCCAGTTGCTGAATTCTGGCCTCTATTTGCTCTAGCTGCCCTCTCATACCTTGAGCCTGGTTCTTCAGGAAATCAAGCTCCTGCTCACGGGTCATTTGAGGAGCAAAGGGTGTTGCCCCAGGAACACCTGTTGGTGCTCCATAAGAGGGGTAGGATGCTCCTGCTCCATAGTAGGGATAACCATATCCCATTCCCTGGAACCTCCCATATGAACGATAAGCTGTCCCGCTTCCCCAGGGGCTGCAAAAACCTCTGCCACCTCCTGTCATCGGACCCATCCCTCTAGGGCCTGTGCCGTCAAATCCCGGCATAACTTACCTCCTTTAGTAGATTATTTTTTATTTTTCACTCTCCAAGTCACGTATCCTGGTCTCTATCTGCTCCAGTTGCCCCTTTATCGCCTCGGCTTGGTTCTTCAGGAAATCAAGCTCTTGCTCTGGGGTTACCTGCGGGGTGAAGGGAGCGTTACCAAAAGTGGGTAGCGCTGCTGCGTAGGGAGGATATGAGCCCTGCCCGACACCAAATCCCGGGCTAGCTGGGTACGGAGCCTGTTGATACGGCCATTGTGCCGGTGCTCCCATTGCGCCGCTGAGGAAGTACTCGTGCCTTGGTAGCCCCCCTCTACCTATGCCCACATAGGGCCAGGGAGGGGAGCTTCCATGGAAGCCAAACCCCATGCCCCCTCTGAAACCGAATCCTCCACCTCCCCCTCTGAAACCGAATCCTCCACCTCCCCCTCTACCAAATCCGTTAGGCATATTTCACCTCCTTCAAAAGATTTAATTTGCAATTCTACCACCACGGGTACCGGTAAGGTGCAAGCCAGCGCCAGCCGCGCCCACGACCCCAGCCGCGACTCCAGCCACCCCACCACGGCCATACCGAATAGTTGACGCCAGCGTAGGGATAGACATAGGGCGACACATAGGCCCAGCCTGCAGGTCCCATTCCGAACGGCATATCACTCACCTCCTCCTCCGTTGCTTGGTGTTTCCATCAACCGACCTGCCTCATAAACTTACCGCACTCGCTCACGCTTGCGAGTGCTTTTCTTTAAACCATGAAGTCTCACGCTCCCTATTCTCGACCCTAGCCTCCGACTCCCACCTTGCCACCTGTGCCTCACTGGTTAGCGCAGTTATCGCCATAGCCAACTTGTCCCTCACCACCTTTTGTACACCATTACGATTGCTTAAAGAAGCCTTTTCGGACAGTACTGGGCTCTTCAGCAGCGCTTGATAGGCATTCACCAGGCTGCCAACTACATCCTCGGAGAATGTCAGCAGTTCGTCCCAGGACGAGTGCAGACCCCTAGCCCTGATCTTCCTAGCTATCGAACCTAATTCCGCTTGTGTCATCGTGTCTCCTTCTGCTTCTTGCTTTCTCATGACAAATTGTTGATAGGTGGCTTCCCCCACTAGCACAGCGCAGATAGAATACTTTCACCAGTTGCGTCCTCCTCTGCGGCGTCTTCCGCTGTCACCTCTGCCCCAGCCTGATTGCCAGGGCCAGATAGGCATGACATTTGGAGTGTTACAGGTAGGGCAGGACTGAGTAGGTGTGTTTATCATTACCTCAAATGGCACATCCCATTCATGACCATTAACACACCTGAAGCGGCGTGCCGCCATCTCAAAATTGCCCCCCTCAATCCTTATTGCTTTACCATTAAGTAGAGCATCAGCTATTTTCTGCCGGGCCGAATTCAAAACGCGGGCAAAGGTAGTCCGGGAGACATTCATCCTCTGAGCGCATTCCTCCTGTTCCAATCCTTCAAAGTCCTTGAGGCGAATCGCTTCCGCCTCCTCGACGGCAAGGCATATTTCTTGCGATTGAGCCAAGCGTACGCCGACAGGTTTGAAGTAGGTAACCTGAGGAATAAAACCCACTCGCCGCCATAATGGTTGCCTGCCCATGTTCTCTATGAATCTCCCATATCTGAGTTGCGGGCTTATGTCCACAACCATCTTTTCGAAGCTAGGTCGTGCCCTTATGACCACAATTATTATAATACGTTGTGCTCTAAGTTGTCTAGTCTAGCCTTATGTAGGCTCTAGGAGAGATCGCAAATCTCTATTATGGCTGAAGCACTATGTGTTTCCTATTTTCCCCTTTGTCTTTCTGTTCGACTATGCTGTCCATATTTTTATGGATAGCTTTAATGGCACTAGCGATAGTGCCTGTTTTTACCACTACACAGACAACTTCCTTAAGCATCCTTACAATATTGGGGCCAAATTTCTTGCCTACAATAACATCCACACCTTCCAGAACAGATGATGTGACCCTGGCTTTCTCCGGGTCGCCATGCTTAATTGTCTCATCACTATCAAACTTGACATTTCCCCTTCGTTCAATAAGCTCCTCTTGGTTACCAGAGAATTTGTAAACATAGAAGTATTTCGCCATGCCTACGTGGTCATTATTCAAACTCTCACCATCATCCGTGCCGAAAGCTATTAAGAGTTCCATGACCTGCCCTCCCTTTTAAAGAATAGTTTCCCTCACCAGCAGGCATTGGCAACATGCTCCTGCCTGATTCTAAGCTGTTTTACCCTCGGTATTCGGGGGTTCTTGATATTTCCTGAGCTCTTCCCATAGAGCTTTAAGGTCTTCGGGTGGGAGATTCTTAGTCAGGGAGCCAAAATCGTCTGGGATCCAGAGAACGGGCCTGTTATCTTTGTAAATAATGATACCGGGTGTGCCATACAATATCTCTCGCCGACGTTCCACTTTCGGCTCGAGTGGCATTGGTTCTGCTGGCATCTCAGCACCTCCCCTGTGTATTTTATTAAATGATTAGGCGCTGCTACTACTCAGAAAATTGTGCGCCGCCACCTCAAATGCATTTGGGTTGCCCCAGTCCAAGTAGTGCAGCTTTAGGCTGTTGGCGGTGACAAACTTATCCTGAGGCTGTGATATATTCTCCGTAACCTTCAACTCCATTAAGGTGTCATTCGTCTTTGCAGATGGGACTTCACCTTGGCACTGCACGACGAAATGGCTTGCAGCACCTTTCAATAACTCTTGTTTGTGATAATAATACCAAGAAAAATATCCCGCTCCGACTACAGCTATCGCCAGGATAAAGAATATAACAGTTTTAGCTCTGCTTAACGTTGGTTTAGGCTTAGAGGCTACTTTTCTCTTGGATAGTCTTGAAAGAAGTCTCACCCCCAAAATACAAATAAGGAAAGCAGCAATAATATATCCACATGCGAACGTAGCTAGAAAGACTGGTGATATTAACTTGCCGGGCATAATACTGTTAACGATGAAGGAGTAACTTAGCATCACCAAAAATATTAATGTTACTAGAAAACCTAAGACGCGTATTAGAATAGCTTTTGCGATTTTCATATGTCTGAAACCGCTCCTCAATAATTATAGCACTGAACAAAGTTGGAGTTATCAAATATTCGGTTTCAGAAGCAGCCAAATCACCAATAGAATTTAGGCTTGGAAGGCATTTCTCTTCTTATTAGTTGGGCTCATCTCTTAGAGGGGGAAGATTATCAAGCCAGGATATCGAGTATAATAAAAGAGGCTTTTGTGCAGTTTCAGTCCATTGCACTTTTTAGCGTTTTGTTAAATACTAAGTGTGATCCGCAATCCAGAACTGATTGATGCTGGAATTATTTCGAGGGGGAAGAGCAAAATTTAGAATAATATTAACGTCTCGGGCTTGATTTGCCTGTATTAAGATAGAAGCACTTCTGTTTTCTTTAACTATCCGGGTAAATTTCTTCTTCTCCAGTTGTCATACCAGACAATCAGCCCGGGCATTACCGTAATCGTTATCAGCAGGCTGAGAAAGACGCTGACCACGGTGGCAATGCCGAAGTCCCGAATCATGACAAAGCTGGAGACTATCAGTACCCCGAACCCCCCCAGCGTGGTCAGGGCGGTGGTGGTGATGGCCCGCCCTATCTTGGAGATGGCCGTGACCATGGCCTCTTTAGGGGACACTCCCCGCCTTTTCTCTTCCTCATAACGCCCCATGAGCAGCACCATGAACTCGGTACAGATGCCGATGATAAGCACCCCCAAAATGGCCGTAAGCGGGTTGAGCCCTCTACCACCCACCACTCCTCCCCACGATTAGGAACAGCTGAAAGCTGGGCAAAACCCTTAATATTCCCAGGTAACAAAACAAGCTATTGTTGCTTTCTTACATATGCCCAACATAGCTATACCGGCTCCTTAAAGCAGGCTAAGTTGATTAAGCCGCCGCCTCATTTGTCTTGTGGGTACATCAAACCAGTCCGCCATCGCCCGGACGTCCTGCACCCTTGGCCAGTATTCCTCGAGCCACTCTTTAGGCATGAGGAAACAGGTGGCAAAATGGTCGGCTAGAATCTCGTTAAATGGGGCATGTCTCACTTCGGCTTTGTTGAAAGCGGGGTAGGTAATCCGGTGGGCGATGTGAAACGCCTCGTGAAACATGGAATACCGCCTAACCCGGCGGGGGTCTCTGGCGTTAAGTTGAATTATCCATCCCCCACTCAGGAGCCAGACCACCCCGTGAAGGGCTTTCAATGGTACCAGCCGCAACTCGACCTTTCTGCTCTCGTCGAAAATATCAATAAGCTTCGACGGTACCGGCGGTCCGGCCACCCCGGCTCCGGCCAGGTACTTGCGTGCCAGCTTCTCGACATCTGCCAGCACCCAGCAACAGTCAGGCGTATCTCCGTATAGGCAATATACGGCGTCCAGGTTCGGTAGTTGCGTCAGTCGGGGGGTATTGTCTTTCGTGACGAGGTGGTGGCACCACTCGCTACCGGCGCGCGGGCAAATGTCCTCAGCGCGGCACTTACAGTGGTGGCCCTCGGTGAGGATGACCCCTAATAGACTTTCCGAGTTAGGCGGAAATCCCTCCATCTCTTCCCCTCCGCCGCTCAATAAGGTCTTCTATCAGTGTCACCAGGTCGTCGTCTAACTCTTGCGGGTACTTCCTTTTCACATACTCCCGGAAATCCGGCAATTCGCTAGCGGCCTTTTCCTCCACCGGTATCAGGTATCCCACGATGTGCAGTAAGCGCTGAAGTGGTACTCCGGTATAGTTGGCCAGCTTTACGCAGGAGGCAAAGCTTGGTTTTTCTTTGCCGGAGAGCCACCGGCTAACGCTGGTATGACTAATGCCGACATCGGCGGCGAATTGGCTGGGTAACCGCCCTCGCCGCCTCATCAATTCCTGCAAATAGCCGATAAACTCTGCACTCACTGTATCACTTAAATTCTAACTGACAGCCGACGTGCTTGTCAATTCGCAAAACTGGTAAGAAAGGAAGAAAAATAGTCTTGACACTGCCTGATAATCATAGTAGTATGTGCGTAACCGTTCATCTATGAAGTGGTGCGCAAGTCAGTACATTAAGAAGTCAGTCGGCAGTCGCTTTTCGATGCCGTCGGCAATGGCATTGAGAAGCGTATAGAGCCAAGCCAGCTTGTTTTCCTCCCCAATATAAGGAGGTGAAAAGATGGAGCCTGAACTAACAGAGACTAACCTCGGCCGGTTCATCGCTATCCCCCCGGAAGAAATTCCGGCTCACCTCAAGCGGGGTAAGGCATACCTCGCCGCCGGTCGCCGCAGGGAGGCTTTTAAGGAATTCGGGTCTATTCTCAAGGTGGCTCCGGGAGATATGGAAACCCGGGTCTGGATGCAAAAAGCCAGGGCGGCAATGGCCAGGCCGGAGCAAGCCCCTCTCGTCGAGGAGGCAAAACCCGGGGATTGCGTCTACACGGCGATGGGATTAGTGGCTGACCGCCAGTGCACCAGCGACTACAATTGCCTCAGCTGTGAGTTTGACCGGCAGATGCAGGAGAGGATAGAGGCGGGGGAAGCCGAGCTTGTCGAGGCACTGGAGAGATACAAGAGTTTCCCGGGCAATCAGAAGTTCTGCCGTTACGCTCTAAAGGGCAATATTTCCTACCGTCTTTGTTCTCGAACCCTCGACTGTGCCTCCTGTGAATTCAGCCAGATGATGGAAGACTCTTTCCAGCAGCAGCTGATTCAAAGGCAGGAAGCTTTAAGCAGCAAGCAGCAAAACTGGTGGTGGCCTTACTGGGCGGGGGTTGACCAGCCCCAAATAAAGGTGGGAGGCGATGAAAAATGACTCAGGAACTTGCTGAAGTAGGTACGATTGCGGGTGAATATCAGGGTGACCGCACTCAAGAACTTGCTGAAGTAGCTACGATTGCGGGCGAATATCAGGGTGACCGGTCTGCTTTAATTCAGGTACTCCTCGAAATTCAGCACCAGAACCGCTGGCTGCCCAAAGAGGCCCTAAAGCAGGTCAGCCAGAACCTGGAGGTTAGCTTGTCTCAAATTTACCATATAGCCACCTTCTACAAAGCCTTCAGCCTTAAGCCCAAGGGCCGGCACTCGGTAACGGTCTGTCTGGGAACGGCCTGCCAAGTGCGCGGCGCCCCTCGCCTTCTGGATAAGGTTGCCGATACCCTCAAGATAAAAGAGGGCGAGACCTCCGAAGATATGCAATTCAGCCTGGATACGGTAAGGTGCCTCGGCTGCTGTGCCCTGGGACCGGTGATGGTGGTTGACGGTGAGTATTACGGCAAGCCTACTGGTAAAGAAGTCGAGCAGATTACTTCAGCCAAAGCAATTGAGTCCTAAAGGAAGGAGGGCGCTATGGCTAGATTAAACTCGGCCGCTCACCTGGAAAAGCTCAGGCAGTTGATATTAGACAAAAATGACGGAAAAAGGGTTGTTTCGGTAACTAACGGGACAGATGGTAGAACACGCCACAGTGAGGTTGTCGTCCAAGCTTTTGTCAACGAGGTAAAAAAGCAGGGCCTGGCTGGAAAGATAGTAGTTAAAAGTACGGGATGCCACGGCTTCTGCGAGCAAGAGCCCACGGCTCTTATCTTACCAGAAGCAATCTGCTACGTGACGGTGAAACCGGAAGATGTGCCCGAAATCGTCTCCCAGACCCTGGCTAAGGGCAAGGTTATCGAACGTCTTCTCTACGAAGACCCGGTTAGCGGGCAGAGGATTACCAAGGAATCTGAGATACCATTCTATAAATCTCAAAATCAAACTGTCCTGGGCAATAATAGATTCTTAGATATGAAGAAGATAGATGATTACATTGCTCTGGGCGGCTATTCGGCGCTGGCTAAGGCCCTGTTTGAGATGACCCCGGAGCGGGTAATAGAAGAGGTCAAAAGCTCTGGGTTACGCGGTCGCGGTGGAGCTGGCTTTCCTACCGGAGTGAAGTGGGGATTCTGCCGCAGTGCTCCGGGTCAGCCCAAATATGTCATTGTTAACTGTGATGAGGGAGACCCGGGTGCTTATATGGACCGCTCTCTTACTGAAGGCAACCCCCACAGTGTCCTCGAGGGGCTACTTATCGGGGCTTACGCCATCGGTGCCCACGAAGGCTATATCTACGTGCGGGCAGAATATCCCCTAGCGGTGGAAAATCTAAAAACAGCTATCGAGCAGGCGGAAAAATACGGCCTCCTGGGGGAGAATATCCTCGGTTCGGGCTTCAATTTCAATGTCCATATCCATAGGGGGGCCGGGGCTTTTGTTTGCGGCGAGGAAACCGCCCTCATTGCCTCGCTGGAAGGCAGGATTGGCGAGCCAAGGCAGCGGCCACCATTCCCGGCTACCAGTGGACTATGGGGCAAGCCAACCAATATCAACAATGTAGAGACCTGGGCTACCGTGCCCCTGATAATCAACCGGGGCGCCAGGTGGTTCAAGAACCTCGGCACTCAAGGCAGCAAGGGAACCAAGATTTTCTCTCTGGTAGGTAATCTTAACAACACCGGGCTGGTTGAGGTGGCTATGGGCATACCCCTCGGTGACATCATCTTCAAGATCGGCGGAGGCATTCCCGGCGGCAAGGAGTTCAAGGCGGTCCAGACCGGTGGACCTTCCGGCGGGGTTATTCCCCGGAGCCTGCTCGATACCCCGGTCGATTATGAGAAGCTTACCCAGCTGGGTTCCATAATGGGCTCAGGCGGCATGATAGTAATGGATGAGGATACCTGTCTGGTTGATGTGGCCCGGTATTTCCTCAACTTCCTTGCCGGGGAATCCTGCGGCCGGTGTGTCCCCTGCCGTGAAGGGATATACCAGATGCTCAAGATATTGAATAGAATCTGCGAGGGGAATGGCCGGGAGGGAGATATCGAATCGCTGGAGGAGATAGGGCAGACGGTCCGGGATTTCTCGCTTTGCGCCCTGGGCAAAACAGCCCCCAACCCGGTGCTCAGCACTATTAGATACTTCCGGGATGAGTATGAAGCCCATATCAAGGAGAAGCGCTGCCCCGCCCTCGCCTGCAAGGAGCTGATATCCTACTATATTGAGCCGGACAAGTGCCAGGCTTGCCTCATCTGTCTCCGGGAATGCCCGGCGCAGGCTATCACCGGCGGCAAAAAAATTACTCATGTCATTGACCAGTCAAAATGCACCAAATGCGGCACCTGTCTCGAGGTCTGCCCGCCACGCTTTGGCGCCGTCACCAAACTTTCCGGGGTGAAGGTGCCCGAGCCGGTTCGGCAGGGGGCAGCGGTAACGCAGAAATGAGGTGGTTAAGATGAGTCAAGTCACCTTAGTTATCGATGACGTAGAGGTTAAAGCCGACAGGGGGATGACCATCCTTCAAGCGGCGTGGAATGCCGGTGCCGATGTCCCCACCCTTTGCTCCCATGAGAAGCTGGCTGCCTACGGTGCCTGCCGTCTGTGCACCGTCGAGGTAATCAGGGGGCAGCAGTCACAGTTGGTCGCCTCCTGCGTTTGCCCTGTTGAAGATGGGCTTATCGTAAATACGGAATCGGAGCCTGTAATCAGAGGCCGCAAGATGCTGTTAGAGCTGTTGTGGGCTCGCGCCCCTGGCGTCCAGGCATTGAGGAAATACGGCATAAAATACGGTATAGCCGGAGTCCAGGCAGGAACGGAATACGGAGTAATACCGGGCATAAGCACCGCAGAGACAAAGTTTGATATAGGGCCGACCTTCTGTGTCCTGTGCGGACTATGCGTGCGTTACTGCGCTGAGGTGAAAAACAGGAATGCCATCGGCTTTATCGGCCGGGGGACGGAACGGGAGGTGGTGTTTTTCCCGGAAATAGCTGCCAAGGAGTGCCCCAATTGCGGTGAGGAGTGCTATCCGCTTTGCCCCACCGGCGCACTTCCGTTACACCACGCCTTGGTCAAGGCGCAGTACTCCGCCTAAAGACTTGTATATAATAGGATAACCATCATCCTCGGCCCGTCACACAGAACGTCATTTTGTTAAATCAGTTAACAAAACAGGCTTTAGTTACCTCGACTATACGTTCCGCACTATTGACTGATTCTGGACCCAAACCGCGATTGCGAAAGAGTCTGATGCAAATAAGGGTGGGGCTAAACCTCCAATAAACAATATATCAGGAAGCCCAGGACGACAAACAGAATAAAGGGCAATCTGAAAAAGAGAAGGGCCCCCCTAAGGAGTCCCCCCTCTCTCTCTGAGACTAGCTATTCCGGTCAAGGCGGCAGAAGCCTAGCTTATCGTATTTATTCTTCGAACCAGCACGTGCCCGAATAGGTACCTGTTGACCCATTCGCATCAAACTCAGACTCTGAATGTGAGCCACCGCGCAGGTTGGCCAGTTCGCCCGTGCCGCTGATGATTGATTCATCAGTTGTGATCACACCAGCATCTCCCGATAGACTTGTAAACTGGCCAAAACCAACTGTAATGTAAACAAAGCTACCTGATTTTCCGTTCACCGTTCCGGTGAAGGTGCCTTGTCCTGCCAAGGTGAATGTTCCAGCATTGATGTAGATTACCATCGTATATTCGGCCACGGCTGTGCCTTCCAGAGTCCCGTGAATATCCCAATAATCAGTGTTTTTCTCTAAGGTCATTTGGCCATTTTCCGTCGTTGGGTTGGGGTCCAAGTCCTGTTGAGTCGTTTCCATGGTGCCGCTCGTCTCAAACTCTACAGGCGTTGTTGCTTCCTCGAACCAGCTCGTACCCGAATAGGTGCCTGTTGACCCATTCGCATCAAGCTCAGACTCTAAATGTGAGGTACCGCGCAGGTTGGCCAGTTCGCCGGTGCCGCTGATGGCTGTCGCTTCAGATGTAGCCACACCGGTATCTCCCGCTAGATTAGTGAACTGGCCACTACCAACAAAGTGGTAAACAAGGCTGCCTGATTTTCCGTTCAGCGTTCCGGTGAAGGTCCCTTGTCCTTCAAAGGTGAAGCTTCCACTGGCGAGGTCGACTACTAGAGTATATTCGTCCACGGCTGTGCCTTCCAGATCTCCATGTTTATCCCAATAATCAGTGTTTTTCTCTAAGGTCATTTGGCCATTTTCCGTCTTTGGGTTGGGGTCCAAGTCCTGTTGAGTCCGTTCCATAGTGCCACTCACCTCAAACTCTGAAGGTGGTTCGGCTACAGCCGGTGTTGTTGCTGCCTCAGCTGGTGTTGTTACTTCCTCAGCCGATGTTATTGTTTCCTCAGCCGGTGGTTTTGGGCAGCCTAACCCGGCCGGCACAATAACCGCCAGCAACACGGCTACGACCAATACTGTGATTATTTTTTTCATTTTTTACCTCCTTTTTTTATTAAAGCCGTTCCAAAATCCCTTTTTAGTCTATTTGCACCTCCCTACTGTTTTTTGGGGTTTTAATACCGGTAGAGGCCACCGAAATTAACTCAAGTCCCAGGTCGGACAGCCTGTCCAGCAGACCCCGCAATGCCGCCTGGTCACGGACGGAGCCGGCTAAGACCGTTTCACCCCCCTCGGTGTGGGTAATGGTTAGACCTCCGCACCAGTCCGACCAGTCCTGGTCAATCTGCCCCTTGATTCGAATCTCAATCTGCTGCATAAGTCTGCTTCCATCAACGCTGGTGTTTTCCTGCTGAACTTATGCTAGCAACAAAGGAGATTGAGTGTAATCAATCTAAGGATTGATTAGGGGGTTGATTTTCCATGGTGGGGGGCCAAAAACGTCCGGGGCTTAAAAGGAAGGTGTAACTATGGCTGGGGATGAGTTGCGGGCTAGAGCAGCTTGAGCTCTCTGCCCAGAGCAATTGCCTGAGTGCGGTTTTTAGCATTCAGCTTCTCAAGGATGTTGTGGACATGGGTCTTGGCGGTACTCAGGCTGACGATTAATTTTTGGGCAATCTGCCGGTTGGAGGAACCGGCTGCCAGGAGGTGTAAAACTTCAATTTCACGCTCGCTGAGAATTCCGGAGGTTTGAGGGGGGAGTGTTCCTTTCCTCCGCTTTTCAGCCTCGATGATGGTGAGCAGCTTGCCCGTATATTCCGGGGTAATGCCCTGAGACAAAGCCTTGCGGAGCAGAGGCGCCAGCAACCCGCCTTCATCGATGAAAATACGGATGTAGCCTTCGGGCTGCGCCAGTTTAAGCGCTTCGGCCAGGAAGGTGAGAGCCTCCTCGGGTGTGGGTGCTGACAGGGCCTGATAGATACGCGCGGTAATTAACCAGTATTGCCATTCAGAGGACAGGTATTCAGCCTGGACACTCTCATAGAAGGCCCGGATTTGTTCCGGCACGGCGGTTTTCTGTCCCTGGGCAATAAGAAGAGGCATCAGAAGGGGACGAGAATAGAAAGGCACGGCATTGCCATACTCCGAGACCCGGTTACCCCAGGGCACGGCCTGGGCCAAATCATTCTGTGCCAGAGCCAGCTGAAGATGGTAACCGGCCTGGCGCGCCCGGGCAACCGGCGAATTATCGGCCGTGACCAGCTGGTCTATCTTCTCCATCGCCTCCAGAGCCCCGGCCTCATCACCTTGAGCCAGTCGGGTACGCATCAGAATGAAACAGACGATTTCCTCCACCTCCGTGTTTCCCAGGAGCCGGTTCAATTCAAGCGCTTTCTCCAGGTGAAAGGCGGCTGCTTCCAGGTCGTTCCACTCGTACAAAATATCACTGAGAAAGAAATGAGGTACCGCCGCCGCTGGTGATTGCTCGGCTAACCCGATAGCCTGCTGGCAAAGCTCTGCCGCCTGGTGCAACCTACCGCGTATTTTAGTGATACCGCTCAAATAAGCCAGCGCTATTTGGGCAATCCAGTGATTCCCAATCTGCCGTCCTATCTCATAAGCTTCCCTGAACAGTGGTTCAGCTTCCTTGAAAAGACCCCTGTCCCATTGAATCTTTGCCAGATTCAAAATCAAGCTGCTGCGTATATCAAGATCAGCCGGGGACAGCAATTGCAGCGCCTTCTTAGATAGCTCTACAGTCCGCGGCATATCCCGGCGAAAACTGGCGATTATGGCCTGGCAGGCAGTGATTTTACCCAGCATAGCGGCATCCTCACTGGCCACTGGCTCCAGGTATTTCAAAACGGCTTCGGCGGCATCGAGTTGGTTGGTAAATAATAAAGCCACACCATAATTGAGATAGATTTGAGGGTGGTTTTTTAACACTTCTATGGGCACAACCTGCAGCCAGTTAAGCAGAGTGGCCATTTCCCCTGTCTTTTTTTGCCGCTCACTAACGTCGTAGATAAGGCTCATAGCTCTTTCCCAGTCCCGGGCGGCCAGTGCGTGATTTATGGCGTCATCCAGAAAGCCATTGTCCTGATACCACTGGCTGGCCTGCTGATGTAACCCCGTAACAGCTCTGGTTCCAGAGGCTATTTCCAGCTGGTGGCACAGTAGCTCGGCGAAGAGGTGTTCGTAGCGGTACCACTCCCTTGACTCATCCAGCGGGACTATGAACAGGTTAGCCCGCTCAAGGTTGAGCAGCATATCATGGCTATCCGTTCTTCCGTTCAGGGCATCACACAAAGGAGCGGTGAGCCTCCCCAGCACCGAGGTCTTTAACAGAAAATCCTGTACCTCTTTGGACTGTTGCTGCAGTACCTCTTCAATCAGGTAGTCCATAATATAGGTAGTGTCCTGTCAAGTGGTGTAAATTGCCATCGCTGATCTCTGCCATCCCCTTAGCCCTCACAAGCCATAAGTTGCCGTTCCTCTTCCGGCTGATTTGCCCTGATGTCCTGCATTGATTCGAGG
>Ga0315547_1001920_pt1 | contig 15321 bp, 12 predicted proteins | sample SalMarSW160240MG_2_FD_202542 | JGI IMG/M metagenome (GOLD analysis project Ga0315547, IMG submission 202542) | Salt marsh sediment microbial communities from the Plum Island Ecosystem LTER, Massachusetts, United States - Salt Marsh Sediment SW1601-240 ... | reverse complement strand
ACAAAAGAAAAACCAACAAAAGACTCTTGAAAAGCTGTTTCGAGATGCTCAATTATCCTGTCGGTTTCGGGCTAATATTGCCGTCAATAATCGGGTCAACGGGACTATTGGTATTTATATCAAGTGGCTGCAATAAAGTTTCAGAGAGTGTGAGATAGGTTTTGTCTCAGTTGCCAGTAGCCTACGTTGATGTTCGATTCTGTGCCCACGCCACCGAAGACCCAGACAAGGTCATGGAGGCAATTCACAACATTTTGCCAAGCGACAACATTGAAGATATATCGTTCAAAAGAAGTGGCTTAGATGGGCATTACGGTAACCCCATAACCTTTTTCGAAACCAGAATCAAAGACAAAGAAACTGTTAGAGCATTGGTTGAGAATCTTTCAGCCAATCTCAATATGTTGGATAAGGATGAATTGGGCAGGGAGATACACCGTTACGTTGAGAAGGGAAGCCTGTACATCAGACTAGACAAACAAGCTGCCCTCCAAGGCAAAATCAAACTCGTCACATCCGACCCCATCCACATACGCATAAGATTCAAAAAATCCAAAACCGAAGACGTAATCGAGATTTGCCGAGAAATCGGGATGATAACATGAAACGGTTCGCTGATCTCCATCTTAGGGTGCCACTCGAAGACCCATCTAAGGCAGAAAGCATGATCCAGAAAGCCTCCGCGTTAGGCTACAATCTAGTCGGCATACCCCTATCCCCCCACGCCACCCGAGAACAAATCAGCCAGCTCAGACACATCTGCAGCGAAGCAAAAGTAGACCTTGCCACAAGAGTAAATTTTTCTCCCAGAACCCCCAACGAACTCCTCCACAGTCTGCGCCGTTTAAGAAGAAAATTCGAAATCGTAGCCGTAAGATGCCACACAAAAGACGTTGCTAGACAAGCAGCTAAGGACAGACGAGTGGACCTCCTCCAATTTTCTGTCACAAATCTCCGCAAAAGATTCTTTGATGAAGCAGAGGCTGAGCTTGCTTCGCAGGCTCTCTCATCCCTTGAAATCGAACTGGCTCCAATACTGCAGTTAACAAGCTTTTCGCGAGTCCGCCTTTTATCCAGTCTACGAAGGGAAGTGGCAACGGCAGAAAGGTTTAAGGTGCCAATCACACTTTCCAGCGGCGCAACAGACGAACATTTCATGAGGGGACCCCGCGACTACGCTGCCTTGACAACTCTCTTTGACATGTCCATGTCCTCTGCATTGAGGGCACTGTCAGAAACTCCTTGGGTTACAGTTGAGCGAAACAGGAAAAAGCTGAGTGCAGATTACGTGGCTCCGGGAGTACATGTTGTAGGAAGGAAAACAGGTGATTAAACGAGAGAAAAGACGCTATTTGGCTCTAGAAGTTGTAAGCGAACAGCCACTCAATGAACAGATAGTATTGGATGCGGTTCAAGCCTCGGTTCACAGGCTCTTCGGCGAATACGGCGCCAGCAAAGCAAACCTCAAACTGACAAAAACTATTCCAGAGAAACGTCAATTTGTGATCCGCTGTTCCCACAAGGAGCTTGATCACGTCAGAGCCGCCATCGCCTCAACCACTATGATAAACGGAAAAAATGGAGCCATCCAAGTATTAGGCGTCTCCGGAACCTTGAAGGCACTATCCAAAAAGACCCAAAACATTTAGGCTTCCACATATCGCAGAATAGCCTAACTCTCATGCACCCAATCGCTTCACTCGGGTTCTAACCAGTTTTTCGATTTGTAAATTGTTTTACCCGCAAAGTCTAACTTCAAGCAACCTTCGTATGGGCACATTTCTACGCATCGAAGACAAAGCAGACATTTAGAGGAAGCTATGTTTCCTCCCTTTTCTTCGTATACATCAGTGACCTGCGTTGGGCACACTCTTTTGCAGATTCCACATTTTGTACATTTTTCTTCCACTTTGTTTATACGAAGCAGGGGAGTCCACTTGAAGGGCGCAAATCTATTCAAGATGGAGAGTGTCGCTCCTACAGGGCAGAATCGGCACCAAAGCAGCCTCACCATAAATGAACCTGCCGTGAATGCGATGAAAACGATCCAAGTGAGTGAAATAAGTTGGTCGCCATTAAAGTATTGTATTGTTCCGCTGAGGTCATGAAAACTAGCGCCCCAATTGTTGAATCCTAAAGCTTCGCCTATTTGCGCAACATAGGGTTCTATGGGAGTCAGAAAAACTATGATCAGAGATTTGAAGGGACCCATAAACATTATAATAAAACGCCACACGTCGGCGTGTAGAGGACCTAAAACAAGAGCCAGAATCAAAATGACAGCTAAGATAACGTATCTGAGGATGTTAAGACCATTATTGAGTCTTTCAGAAAGATTCCAATATGGTATCCTAAGCGCCTTTCGGAGACGCGTGAGCAGGTCCATATACAATGCAAATGGGCAGAGCCATCCGCAGAAGAAGCGACCAATAACAAGAGTGCTGACGACAATTAAGGCAAAGACAATTGTTAGCCTTAAGGCTATGGAAAAAATGAGACCCGAAAGTATAGGGTTCCAAGGAAGAGGCCAGATAAGCAATATCACAAAAATCGCGATTGAAGCTACTATCTGAACAAAGAGCCTCAGAATGCTCATTTTTCTAGTTAGATTCCTTATCCAGATTAGTATCGCCAGTATTCCAGCTGTAACTAACCCTACAGCTATTGTTCCCAGCAGTATTTGGCTTATTATCCCCAACATTGCCATTTTTTCTCCTTGGTTAATGAAACTCCAATATCGAAATGCTAGAGGCAATGTAGGGATTTCGAATCTGATGTAACGCTGTCATCTTGAGAGGAGCCCTTGAACTTTTTAGAGCAGATAGATAGAAGCCAGTGGCATTTAACTATTTTCATAAAATCCAAGAAGCCATTTTTATTCGAAAAAACTTTCCTTTTCTTCTATGGGATAGTTATTGTCCTAGTGTTGTATTCCGAGAGATAACTCAGATGGTCTGCATCGTATGGGTAGCTTTCTGGTTCCAGATAGGGGAAACAACTCATGCCATGGAAGGGCAACGGTGATTCTGGTGTATCTACAGTGTATGGCAGGTAGGGGAGTCCATCGACTTTGAACCAGACACTAGCAAACAGGAAATAGTCACGCTCCATGCCTTCTGGAACCGGAGGCAAATCAGCGGAGAACAGAATTGTTATTTCGTCTCCTTGGCGTGTTATCACATACATGTCGTCTGCATATTTCATAAGCTCGGTTACGTCGCCGTATCGCGTGAAATTACCTGTTGAAGTAGAATTGGTTGTGAACGCTTGGGTTAAAGTGGCAGAGGAAACTGTTACCTCTCGAAGCGTCACATCCTGTTGTGATGTTGTGTCCACTCCGATATAATCGAATCTGGTATTGAAGAAAGTGTGTATCCTGAGGGAGTAATCATCTGTCAGGAAGACGCCAGTTAAGTTTACAACAAAGCAGTCGGGTGTAACATCAAGTAACGGGAATTGCCTGTTATCTGGAACTGGAACCCAGTTGCCTTCAGCGTCTTTAACTTCCATGTAGGGAGGCGGAAACGGCTTCTCACCAGGTTGGTCATAAAACTGCCCAGCCCATGCACCCTGTTCTTCACCTGTAGAGTAGATTATTGTTCCAGCGACTATGAGCTTAATTTCTTCTGCATCTGAGAGGTCGCCTAAGTTTAGCTCTAAGGTGTCCCAGTGGAATTCGTTGCCGAAGGTGGTTATTCCGTCACGTTCCAAGACTAACGGTAGGACATCGTGTCCTGTCGCATTGACGCAGGAAACTGGGGGATCAGGATTTTTGCTGACAGTGTAAATTGTTCCTTGCCCCTCAGGCTCATACAAGTATGTGGCTTTGGTTGAATACACATCTACATCGGGCGAGTGCTCTACAATTACTAATGTAGCAGCGTCTACATAGGCGATTTCATCCCAGTTTTGTGTGATAGTCATGTCGTAGTATCCCTCGTTTGGTTGAAGTATGCTCGCATTCAACTTGATGTAGTCCCAAGGAATACTGTAAAGGAATGACAGGCTTCCGTCTTCTCGGAAATAGTCAAAAATTCCCAAGTAGCCTGTGCCATCGGATATTTCAGCGGTGTACAAATATTCAGCTCCATTCCAAACATATAATGAAGGACAAGATTTTGTGTTCATATAATTGGCAATAAGAGACGTACGACGGTCTAACTGTATAATTCTAGTTAGACTTGCCGATCCATCAATCCAATTGGTGAAATTCCAGAAGGTGCCTCCGCCTTCGACGCCATCAGGTATTACTATGGTGTAGGTTCCCTCTTCCAAGACTCCCAGATATGGCGAAGTATGAGTCACGCCGTTTATAGTAAACTCCATACCAATAGCGTTTCCAGAAACAGTGAGAGTGTGGAAGTCCGTAGGGACAACTTGGAAATATCCCGACAAAGTGTTGGTTTGATTGCCAAGATTTATCAACTTAATAGCGTAGCCGCCTAGCGCTCCAGCTGTAACTGTGATTTCAATTGGCACATCTGTTGCACCCGCATCCAACTGGAACATTTTAGTTGCTTCAATTTCGTCTTTAATCATAACCCTTACCTGAAGGGTACCCGGTTCATCTGCCAGATTATCGGCTTTGGCTTTGAGGGTTACCGTTTCTCCCTCCCAAACTTCGTATGGTTTCACAAATAGACGGTATACTTCTATGTCTTCTGATGCAGCAACTGGGGCTTCAACAGTGAATGATCCGGACTGCTCTTCTATCTTAACGGTGTGTGTGCCCGGGTTTGTTTCAGTTACTTCAAATTCTATAACCTCAGTTGCACCGCCAGACAACGTAACATTTCTTGTTTCTCTAATAACATCATCAATTTTGAGGTTCACAGCATAACTGCCACTAGCCTCTCCAACATTAGTTACCTTAACCGAGATGCCCACAATTTCATCTGCTAGAACTAAGCTTGGATTGATCACTAACTCGGTTACTTGAAACTCTGCTGGTTTAACAGGTTGAGCCTCGGAAGTGATTTTGAAGGATTTAGTTAAATCCCCAACCTTAACAACGTAAGTACCTTCAGCTTCTTCAATAACTTCAAATTCTACAGTTTTGGTTTCTCCACTAGCTAGCTGGATAGTTCTATTTTCTCTTTTTTCATCATTGACAAAAAGATCCAATGAAAAACTGCCACTCTCGTCTCCAATGTTGGTTGCCATAACTGAAACGGTTATGGTTTCTCCGACCTCAGCTTCAGTCCGACTGACTCCCAGATCTGTTACTTTGATTTCAGCTGGTTTGGTTGGTGATTCCAGCGTAGCTTTGACTGTTCCGGTCAGATCTCCTATCTGGACTGTGTGATTTCCTTCAGTTATTATTGTCGCGGTGAAATCTAATGTTGCACTTTCTGCCCCTGAAAGTTGAACCGTTTTCGTTGCTATTGGAGTATCATCAATTGTGAGGGTTACCGAATGGTTACCCGTCTTGTCTCCAACGTTAGTTACGTTAACGGATATTTGCACTGGTTCCCCAACTTGGACCCAAGTTTGATCAAGAATCAAATCTGTCACTTGGAAACTGGCAGGTTCTGGAATCAGCGATCGGGTATAGAAGTAACTGGGAACTGCAATAATTAGAATTATTAAGTTAACAAAAAAAACCATTTTTAGTTTAGTTCTAGTTGATCGAGATACCAAGGGGTTATCCACTCACAAGATTGGAATTTTCATCGTTAATTAAATATTTAAGACGTTCGGAACTCTGTTTTTAGGCATTGTTTTTTTTAGAAAAAGAAGAGAAAAGGGTTGCGTCTTCAAAAGGCGCCAACATAGGTTTTAGGTTTTTCGTTTTATCGGTTGCGTTTAGTTGTCTTCCATCATGTCTTCGGGGTATGCCATTGTCTTGTGGAGTGCGATGTCTAGTCCGTAGAGTTCTTCGTCCCTTGTGACCCGCAATATTTTCAGCTTCTTCAAGGCGGTGAACATTATTAGTCCCATTACTCCAGCCCATAGTGCTATTGATGCTGCTCCGATCACCTGTACTCCGATTTGGTTAAGCCATTCACTGACAGTTGCGAAACCGTAGATTGGGTGTCCTCCAAGCGCTTGTGCACCGAATAGTCCTGCAGCGATTACTCCCCAGATTCCACACGCTGCGTGAACCGGGAAACAGGCACATGCGTCGTCAATGTGCAATTTGTATTCCACCAGTCCTGTAACGAACGTTGTGATTACTCCTGCGACTATGCCGATTACGAACGCTGCTAGTGGATGAACAACCGCGGCTCCTGCACATATTGCTACAGCTCCCGCAAGCAAGCCCACCATGCTTGTTAACACGTGACCTCTTGAGGTAATGGCTGCACCGAACATGCCTCCCGCCATACACATCGCAGTAGTCAGCGAAACCCATGCAAGTTCCACGTTGATTGTCATATAATCTGATGCTACGCTTGAACCGACGTTGAAGCCGAACCAACCGAAAGCCAACAGCCATGCACCAATTACCGACAGCGGAATGCTATGCCCAAAGAACGTCCGCGGCATCTTGTTTTTGCCAACGAACTTTCCAATCCTAGGACCTAACACGTAAGCTCCAGTTAGTGCCAGCATACCTCCGACCATGTGAACTACACTTGAACCGGCGTAATCGATGTAACCGATTTGCGATAACCAGCCTCCACCCCAAACCCAGTGTTCAACCACTGGATAGATGAATCCGGTTATTCCTACGGCAGCTACCATCCAGCCCCAGAACTTGTCACGTTCAGCCAATGCTCCGGGAACGATACCTACGACGGTTATAGCGAACATTGCCATTTTGAACCATGTTGCAAGATCAGCCATACCAGACGGGCTTGCGGGTATGCCGTAAGCGCCTGTTTCAGACAGCAATGGCGGCAACGGGTTAGCGATGGTTGGAACGAACTGCGGTATGCCGATCACGGGGTTAGCTACGTAGTATGCCAGTGGGAAACCTATTAGGAAGTAGACAACGAACGCTAGTGTCCATCCTACGTTGATTTGAAGTATCGTGTGGGTGACGTTCTTTTTGCGGACCATTCCTGCATAGAACAGGGCAAAGCCTGCTGTTGCCATTATGAAAATGGCTACAGGCGCCCATCCTACGAAGAAGTTCTGCTGGAACGCCGCCCATGCTTCATCTGCTAAAGTAGTCATTGTTTATCACCAATTAATTACTGCCGAACCAAACAGGCTTCAGCGAGAAGGGTATTTCTTCTACCGATAGTCCACCTGCTTTGATGTTCAGTTTGAGTACCTGAGGTTTTAGTGGTACGCTTCGTGACTTTCGAAGAAGGAAAACGCGTGTCCATACTACGTCGTGTTTTCGGTAGTCAAGGTATATCAAGTGGTCTACAAGGTATTCAGTGATGCCCGGAGACTCGGGAATACCTTCGGCGCTAAATAGTACGGTTGATCCTTGGCCTTTGGTTTTCATTAGTATTTTCATGAAGACTTGTCGGAATTCGTCAGAGTTGGATAACCGCCTAGCTAGTGAAGATAGTGAGTCAATCACAATTCTGGTGGCGTTGGGTTGTGCGGTCAATCCTTTTTCAATGATGCCCATGGCTTCTGTTTTGTCAACCAGACAGTATTCGCTGGCGTAACTTGCAGTGATAGACAAGTTGACGACCTTTATTGTTCCGTTTCTGATTAGGCTGGGGAAGTCGGACCAGAGTTCTCCTCCGGTTCGCATTACTGTTTCAGGGGTTTCTTCTGTTGTGATGTATAGGCATTTTTCGCCGTTCTTTGCGCCTTTGTAAAGGAATTGTAAACAGCAGATGGTTTTGCCAGTGCCTGGTTCACCTCGCACCAGTATTGCATCGCCTTTTGGAATGCCGGGAATAAATTTTTCCAGGCCATCCAACCCGATGTCGATCCATTCGATATTTGATGTTTTCTGCATTGCCATACTGAATCACCTCTTATTCAATTAATCTGGTGAATATTGACCATTTATATATAAACATTTCCATTTTACTGAATGTTTATTGATAAACTCTTTAAACTCTGAATGATTGTTCAATATGTTATTAACAAATCAAACAGCAACATAATCACATTTTCAATTGATTAACCTAGACACGATTTATTGCTAAAAAACAAACCAAAAAAAATCGTGTTAAACCAAAGTATGCCGAGCCGACAAAATATACAGATTTATGCACGCGTAAAACATTAAAAAATTGGGCGGGCAACGGATAACAAATCATGAAACTGAACAAACCAAGGAAAACTAAATTCTGGTTCGATCCTATTAGGAGACTAACAACAACGATGCTGAAAACACCCAAACTATTTGTTCGGTTTTCTTCTTCAGATTTAATTTCAGGTCAATAACAACTACCCAAGTCAATATTCAATAGGTTCTAAGAGTGTACTTGCAAATAATCGCTTAAAGTTTAAAAGTTAACTCTCGAACCACTGTATTTGTTTTATAAAAAAGAAGAAATATGGTGAACCTCACAGTTAATGTGAAGCGCAACAATCGTTGGTTAGATTTTGCTTTGGAACCACACAGGATTTAGCGCGAATGGTGTTTCTTCTACTGACAGCCCGCCTACTTCGATGTTCAGTTTGAGTATCTGGGGCTTTAGGGGTACGCTTCGAGACTTTCGAAGAATGAAAACGCGTGTCCAAAGTGTGTCTTGTTTTCGATAGTCAAGGTATATCAAGTGGTCTACAAGGTATTCAGTGATGTCTGGAGTCAAGGGGATACCTTCGGCAGTGAGTAATACGGTTGATCCTTGTTGTTTGGTTTCCAGCAGTAGCTTCATGAAGACTTCTCGGAATTCGTTAGAGTCAGATAGACGCCTCTGCAACGAAGATAACGAGTCAATTACGATTCTTGAGGCTCCGGGTTGTGCAGCAAATCCCTTTTCAGCAATGTTCATCGCTTCTGCTTTGTCAAGTATACCATAGTCACTGGCGTAATCTGCGGTTATAGACATGTCAACGATCTGTATTGTTCCATTTTTGACTAGTTGTGGGAAATCGGACCAGAGTTCGCCGCCGGCTCGGATTATTGATGCTGGGGTTTCTTCTGTTGTGATGTATATGCATTTTTCGCCGCACTTTGCGCCTTTGTAAAGGAATTGTAAGCACACAATAGTTTTGCCGGTGCCGGGGTCACCTCGCACCAGTATTGCGTCACCTTTTGGTAACCCTGGAATGAAGTCTTCCAGTCCAACTACTCCAATGTCGACCCAATCAATGATTGATGTTTTCTGCATCGTTATATCGTCCACCTATTATTCAATTAATTTGAAGAATATTGACTGTTTATATATAAACCTTTTCATTTTGCTGAACATGTATTTAGTTAACTCCATTAATATGAACGTTCATTCATTTAGTTATCGAATCAACTCATAACCCGCCAAAAACCATTTATCAAGTCAACTTCAACAAATACAAGCATCAAACATCAAACAGGAAAAATTCACTACAATTCCAAAACAATACACGCAACCAAATAAACACATCCATTACAAACACAAAAGCAAGCCGAACATCCGGAACATATTAGGAGACTAATAATACTTCATTGTTGAAAACTAGCTTTTTTCAGAAAAACCAAGCAACAACACAAAACGGTTTCCCCTGTACCAATTGCCTTTCACCGCGGCAACGAAACAGAGACAAATGTCTGACGGCAAGCTAGTTGTTAATCGCTTGATCCGCCTATTCGGCGTTGCCGATAATTTTCGTAGTCTGGAAGGATTCTGTCGTATTCTTTGTCCATCAGCGTTGACGATACCATAAAATCGGCGGTGGAGCGGTTACATGCCGCAGGTATATTCCACACCACAGCCATACGTAAGAGAGCCTTCACGTCAGGGTCATGAGGAAGAGACTCAAGCGGATCCCAGAAGAAAATCAGAAAATCAATTTCACCACTTGCGATCTTGGCTCCAATCTGCATATCACCACCCAAAGGACCACTCTTGAGCCTGATTACGTCCAATCCTAAGTTTTCAATGATCTTTCCTGTAGTTCCAGTTGCGTAAAGTTCATGCAGACTCAAAAGGTACTTATTGAATTTCACCCACTCCAACAAGTCGTCCTTCTTGTTGTCATGCGCAACCAAAGCAATCTTCTTTCTTTTTCTCATCAAAACCTTTTCGCCATTCATCTTTCTCTCCTCTTCCCAACCACACATTTCAACCGAAGGATAGGGCTATTTTTTAATGTTGTTCCGTGAGGAACGCGACAGAGCCTTCGGCTGATAGATACACCATGGATCTTCTGCCAGATAATCACCAGTCGATTCTGTTGGCTCATGCAGAGCCCCACAAAAGTCCATAAGATCAGTTGACACACCATAGGCTCTAGCACGACACCCTCCGCATACATCACGATATTCGCACACCCCACATTTTCCTTTCAGCTGGTCAAAGTCACGCAGAGCCTTGAAAACCTCCGAGTTGAACCAAATATCCTTAAATGACCTTTCGCGGATGTTCCCAAGAGTGAGCGGCATGTATGGACAGGGAGTAACCTCCCCCGAAGGATAGATACGACAGTAATAAAGGCCAGCCATGCAGCCTCGAACCCAACGTGACATGTCAACACCCTGTTCCTTAGCAATCCGCATAAACTGGGGGGCACATGAAGGCTTCACATTCAGTTTATACTTTGTAATTTTGGCTAGCGTACTCGTAATCATATCTTCGTACATTCTCGGCGTTATATCCTCAATATCGGTTCCTCTTCCTGTAGGCACTAGGAAAAACAGGTGAAAATTTTCCACGCCCAAGTCTTCCGCCAGCGACATTATGTCATCCACTTCATCATAGTTCTGTGGAGTCACTGTGCTGTTAACCTGAACCTGTATACTGCTCTTTTTGAGGGCTTTGATAGCATTTACAGCGTGTTCCCAGCAGCCCTTAACGCCGCGGAACTCGTCATGCCGCTCGGGTATGCTCGAGTCTAAGCTAATTGCCACCGTCTCCATTCCAGCGTCTTCAAGTCTTCTTGTAACCTCGTCGTCGATGAGCATCCCATTGCTTCCCATGCCCATCCTTAAACCACGATCTGCACCATACCGAATGATTTCGTAGATATCCTCTCTCAGCAAAGGTTCGCCACCGCTCAGTATCAATAGAGGTCTGCTAACCTCGACAATCTGGTGTATAAGCATCTTCGCCGCGTCAGTGCTCAGCTCGTCCGGCAGCTTTGTCTCTTTAGCGTTGATGTAGCAGTGGGCGCATTTCAGATTACACTTTAATGTCACGTTCCAAGACACAACCAAAGGAACATACTTCCCTGTAGTTGGCGCAGCGGAAGTGGGGGCAATCCTGATTTGGAACTCACATCTTCCGTCAGTTGCCATCCTTAGCGGTTGCGATACCTCTACGGGGAAGGGAATGAACTTTTCGAACATAGCTTGGGCGTGTGCCTTGCAGAAGCTTTTACAGAAGAGCTGGGATGTTTCAATTTTTGTGCCCAGTTCCGTTTCCACGTAGATGTGGCTTCCATAGATTGGACAATTCAAGAATCGCATGAAACCTCCTAAGTTCTTCATGTCCATCTTATACTCGATGAAATGGTCGCTAAGCATCAATTTCTGCAATTTTGCTTTCGGTATTCCAACCTTTAGGCTAACGTTGAAGGCGGAGGCAACTGTTTCATCACCAAACTTCTTCTGCACTCGACCCATAGTTTGCTCAATACATTCTACACCTAATTCTTCGGCTAATTTTTCCACAATCAAGAAACCCTTTATCGTCTCGTATTCCTGACGCAAACGCATCTCAACGATATGTTCACTCCACTCAAGAAACACACTTTGGATGCTATCCTTAGCTCTGGAGTCTTCTCTGTCGAGCATATCCTCAACTTTTTTTGTTTCTTCAGCAAGCCTCCTGAAGAGACGAATCTTTTCATCTACTCCAAGAGCCTGCTTCTTCACTGCCATTACCAAATTATCTTTTAAAGGTACGATATCATCCAAAAGCTCCTTAACATCGGAAACGAAATCGCTGTAAAATCTCCACAACACTCTATCTACAGAAGGAGCATCAACCTTCAGTTCTTCAAGCACCACCCTAGATTCGGCACCCATCTTGCTTATCATGGCCATGTGATACAACAACGAGCCTTCCATGCCTGCGTCGCTGTTTCTGCCAGAGGAACCGTGGAACACCTCGGAAACCAAACTTTTTGCTGCTTCAAAGTCTCTGGAAGCTACGGCTTCTGAGGCCTTGTTAATCTTTCTTTTTCTCTCCTTCAGCAGAAGAGCCCATTTGTGGCAATGTGCTTCATCAAATTTCGTCAAGGCTACCCTCTTCCCTATTACGGAATTTCTTTGCGTTAAATCATTAAAAGAGTTAATAAGTTCTCTGATTTCCAGAACGCTTTTGAAATAAGTTCGTTTCACAACTTTTTTCTTTGGAATTAGAATTCTATGGTATGAAATGTCCCGGCAGAGCTAAAAATTATCTGTTCGCTGTTCCATTTTTCATTCTTGATGTTTCATATTTTACATCCTATTTCTAAAAAAGCTTCACCAACTCTTTTTTGGCACAAACAGTTCTTTTTGGAGGTTAAAACTCTTTTTTCCGTTGTTTTTTCTTGTTTGGTTTTGTTAACATTTCGTGGGATACAGTTATTTGCTGGTGCCAACCTTTATGAGGTAATACGTCCAGAATCCTTTAAATAACTCCATAAAAATCATGATTGGTATAAGGCTGATTTAAAATGCCTAAGCTTGAAGATTCCATAAGAATCGAAAATGTAGTGTCATCTGTTACTTTGAATCAGAAGATTGACCTGAACGCTGTTGTTAAGGGGAATCCATTGGTTGAGTATCGTCCGGAAAAGTTTCCGGGCTTAGTTTTCAGGTTAAAAAGGCCTAAGACAGCCATTCTAATCTTCAGTACGGGGAAGATGGTTTGCACCGGAGCCAAGTCTGAGAAGGAATCAAAAAGAGCTGTTCTGAAAGTCGTAAGGGAACTGAAGAAGAGCGGGATAATCATCATTGGCAAACCTGAAATCAAAGTAGTGAACATCGTTGCCTCAGCGAATCTTTTGGGGAGAATAGAGCTGGAAGATTGCGCTTACTCTCTCGGAAGAACCATGTATGAACCCGAACAGTTTCCGGGTCTAATCTACAGAATGGATGAACCAAAAGTTGTGATTCTTCTCTTCGCAAGCGGGAAACTTGTTTGCACAGGAGCCACAAAAGAAGAAGACGTTTACACAGCGGTCGATAAACTTCATAAAAGCCTCAAGGAAAAAGAGCTGATATACTACGAGTAAACGTATTTGAAACCGTGTACGCGCATGGTTTAGATTTCCTGTTTATTGTTTGAATATTCCTTGCATATTCTCAGAATAAGCATGAAGTGAAATATTACTAATTATCTTAAGGGTTGCTCGGCTGTTTGTAAACCCAAAAAAGGGCAAATTAAGCGATGATTTTAAAGAGTTGTGGGTAGAATGTTTTAATGTGGAGACGGTGAGTGCGTTAGAAGAGCTCGTCAAAAAAGTTCTCATGGACCATAAATGTAAAGAGTACTTGGGAAAAGCGTATCAAAAGCTTTATGATAATGCTAAGGACATCGCAGAAGAGCTTGAGAAGGAAATTCAAAAAGGGAGACTTGAAAAAGAAAACGTTGATGAAAAAGCTGTGAACGCTTTCATTCAGTATTATGCTGTTGACCATGGAATCGAGTTAGACGAAAAGCTTTCATGGCACAGTTGCAGGATATGATTCCGAGCTTACAGAGAAGCTGTTTTTAAGTCAATCCTGTTTTCTTTGCTGGATCAATCAGCAATCGTGTGCATGTTATCCATGTGCAAAAGCCTCGCCTCATGCTTCGCGCTGAACAGGCTAAGGATTGTAGCTTGGGAAGAGTTCCTTAGGACCTGGGATATAAATCGACTCAGAGTATGTTTCCGCGAACATGACGTCTGCAAGAAGGTCGACGTACAGCATAATCTGTGCTATGGCGTTCGCATGGTCTCGCTTCTTCATCGACAAAAGTGTAGCGTATGCACCTGAAAGTGAGCCGTTTCCGGTTGGGTGTATCTTCGCGTTTGGGAACTCGGGGAAAATCCCCAGCTTTGTCGCATTCCTCAGATCGGTGTATGCTCCGAAAGCTCCTGCAAGGTACAAGTTCTTAACATCGTAGATGGAAAAGTTAAATTTCTTCATCAAAACCATTATTCCCCCCAAAGCGGCTCCCTTGGAGTCCATGAAATAATCCATGTCCCGTTGCGTTATCACTATATCTCGACCAATCGCCGTCTTCTCTGCTGGAGCTATAACATACTCCAGTCCATCTCTCCCCTCTCTAACGAGCCGCGTTCGTCCCGCAACAATCTTTCCCCTGAAATCAAGGACGCCAACGTGAAACATCTCCGCTGCGGCGTCGATGATGCCTGATCCGCAGATACCCCTTGGAGGTTCGTTCCCGATAACCGTGTATTCCGCCTCAAGGGATTCAGGGTTGATTTTAACATGCTCTATCGCGCCGCGCATCGCCCGCATCCCAAATCTGACGCCTGCCCCTTCGAAGGCGGGACCAGATGCGACGGAACATGATACGAGCCAATCCTTGTTCCCGAAGACGATTTCCCCATTTGTTCCCATATCAACGAAAAGAGATATTTCGTCAGAATCATACATGCCAGACGCTACTACATCACCAATGACGTCTCCTCCCAAGAATCGACTCACATTGGGAAGACAATAAACATGAGCCTCCGGATTTGTGTGGAGTCCCAGTTCCTTCGCTTTCTTTATGACCGGGCTCCTAGGAACCTTATCATTCGCATCCACAAACCAAAGATAGTCGACGTCTACCCCTGCTAAGAGATGGTTCATAACCGTGTTTCCACCCGCTGAAACGCTTGTGATTTCTTCGTTTTTGATTCCAGCGCTTGATGCAAGTCTGTTCACGAGATCATTTATGGTTTGGACGACTGCCTGCTGGAGCTTCCGCAATCCATTTTCGGCTTTACGTGAAAAAGCGATTCTTGTGATGAGTGTTTCACCGTAGGTGATCTGCTTGTTCAACGCCGAAGCTTTGCCTAAAATCTTCCCGTTCGTCAGATCGATAAGGAGCACGGCGATTGTCGTGGTTCCAACGTCGATGGCAAGACCATAATTTGATCTGGTTCTGTCGCCTGATTCAACGTCGATGATTTCAGGAGGTGTGTTCCCCCTGCTTAATGTCGCGGTTATTGGTTCTTTCATCAAAAGGAGCCGATTATAGATGTCGTCGCTAAACTTTGGGCTTGGACCTGAGTAGTCATGAAGTCTAATCGTGCGATGCTCACTGCTTTGGGCGGGCAGTAAGGTCACGAGATATTTTTTCGACTCGGGATCAAGTGTATCGATGGTCATTT
>Ga0315547_1001919_pt1 | contig 15332 bp, 16 predicted proteins | sample SalMarSW160240MG_2_FD_202542 | JGI IMG/M metagenome (GOLD analysis project Ga0315547, IMG submission 202542) | Salt marsh sediment microbial communities from the Plum Island Ecosystem LTER, Massachusetts, United States - Salt Marsh Sediment SW1601-240 ... | reverse complement strand
GGAATGCGCACTGTGCTGAGATGAAAAGAAAATTTGGGCGGCAAGCCTGAGACGCAGAAAAGCCGCTACAAGGAACGGGTTGTAAACCCTTCATCCGGACCTTCGTGTAGCTGCTTGCTAACCTTGCCGAGGGCAACTAGAATTACGGGGCTATGACACGCCCTGATATCCTTCTTCTTATCCTCGATACCCAACGGGCGGATCGCCTGGGTTGCTACGGTCACCGCACCGCAATTACACCTAACTTGGACAGTTTCTCTGGCGAAGCGGCTCTCTTTGAGCAGGCGATATCTCCAGCCCAGTGGACGATCCCCAGCCATGCCTCCATGTTCACTGGACTCTACCCTACGGCACATCAGATGACCCAATACCGACAAAGTCTCAGTCCCGACGTGCCGCATCTGGCTGAGGTGCTAAGCGCCGTCGGATACCAGACACTCGGTTTTTCCAATAATCCGCTGGTAGGAGTTCCTAAAAACGGGCTTACACGGGGTTTTGACGCCTTTTACAACTATAGTGGCGCCATGCCCGGCCTGTTGAGGCCCCCTACCCACTTGCCCTGGCCTTTGAAACCCATCGCCGAAGCCTCTACTCGTTTCTTACGCCGCATTTCCTATCCCATCCAGAACTTCGTCAGCCAATCAGAGATGGCTTTCCGCATCTCACTTAATGCCTGGTTAACGCCGTTCTGGACAAGGCTGGCGAATTTTAAGGGGCAGAATGAGCACTCAGTAAACGATATCTGCCGTTTCCTGAAACAGCGGGAAAGGACAAGGGGAAAACGTCCGTTATTCCTGTTTGTCAACTTGATGGAGACCCACATGCCATTCTGGCCGCCATATGAGTTCCTTGATAAGGTGGCCCCCTATTTGCGCAAAAGCAAAGAAGCCCGCGCCATCATGCGTACCTGGAACCGTGAAACTTGCCGCTGGAGTGCGCCACTGGACAGGCCGTTGGGCGAATTGGAACACCGCGTGCTAAGCGATGCGTATGACGCAGAGGTTTCTTACCAGGATGACTACCTGGGCCGCCTCTTTGCCGTACTGGCCGCGCGCGACAATCAAGAGAACACACTGACAATCATCTCAAGTGACCACGGTGAGGGCCTGGGTGAACACAGCTACGTGGGCCATTCCTTTGTCGCCTACCAGGAATTGGTGCACGTTCCTCTCATCATGCACTGGCCAGCGCAGATAGCCGCGGGGCGGGTAAGTATCCCGGTCAGTACCCGACGTATCTTCCACACGATACTGAACGCTACCGGAAGTCTGCCCAATACTGTGCCGGATCTGGCTCGAGCTGAAATCAACGCGCTCACGCTGCAAGAGACACTCAATAGCCGTGATCCCGAAGAGGGCATTGCATATGTTGAAGTCTACCCGCCACTCTATATTGTCAGGAAGATGAGGCGACATCAACCGGAGCTGATCGAACCATTTGGTTGCCTTTCCCTACGCCGGGCTATTGTTAAAGATAACCTGAAAATGATTCAGATCGATGAGGAGCCGAAGGAACTGTTCAACCTTGAGACTGACCCGCTTGAACTATCAAACATCTTCTCTGAAAGTAAAGCGACCGGTGAAAACATGAACCAGCAGTTGAAACGGATGATCGACCAAGTCAATCGGCAACGAGAGAACCTGACCACTGGCGCAAAGCTTGATTTAGAGAGCGACCAACAACTCATGCAACGCCTCCGGAGCTTGGGTTATATCGAATGATTCAATGCATCGGCCTGGAAGATAGCGCCCTTTCTTATCGTCGGCTTGATCGTCAGTGACACCTTGGTGCTCCTGGATGCCTAGTAAACTCTTTCCTACACCATGAATAGGATACAGAAGTACTTGAGGTTGGCAAAACCCGAGAGCTACGGCACTTTCTTTGATTTCCTTGTCGGCTACCTAATCGTCCTTCCCGTGTCTGCCTATGTGGGACATCTCGGTACGCTTTTGTTAATCTTTGTTTCCTTTACGGTCCTGGTGTACCCCGGGATATACATCATCAATGATCTGATCGATCTGCCACGGGACCGCCAACACCCTGTTAAGAAGTATCGTCCGATTGCCTCCGGTGAGATAAAGCGCGGTGTAGCTCTGCTGGCAGTGACCGCTTTCTTGCTTTTAGGCTTCGTTCTCGGGTTCCTTATCAGTCCTACGGTTCTTCTTTTTGAGATCTTGTTCGTAGTTATCAACCTTCTTTACAGTTCGCTGCTCAAGCACATTCCATACGTGGACCTATTTGCAAGTACGGTGACGCACCCGCTACGCACTATCTTCGCCATCTGCGTCTTTAGCGGTATAGGAGCGCAGTACTGGACCGCCCTGGTCAGTATCGCTTGTATGTGGCTTGTGTTTAATTCCCTCAAACGCCACAGAGAACTGACGGAGGTAGGGACCAGCCTCCGAGCAAGCCTCAGGGGATATTCAAAGAGAAGCCTCATCTATATAACTATCTCATGTTGCCTAATCCTCCTTATGCTTTTCTTCTGGTGCGATTCGCTTATCTTGCTTCTGGTAGTAGGAGTGGCGAGTGTTTATTCACTGGTTCTTTTGCTCGGATACACCAAAGGAAGGGGACGCATTGAGAAGATACTTCACTACATGCTTAATAACTAAGTTGGCGAGAGGGTCAAGCGATAGGGATGCCTACGTTCCTTCTGGCTGCCAGCCAGCTTCGGCAACCTTGAGTGTGCGAACCACCATCTTAAGAGCAGCGCGTGCCGAACCCTCCTTATTTAAGGCTCGATCACCAGACCAAAAAAGCGTTCACATGCCACTTTATCTAACACAGAAACGGCGATATATACTAACCCAACCGGCTTGTTAGTACTTCCTCCTCCGGGTCCGGCGATCCCGGTAACAGCCACGGCGATGTCGCTTGAAAAGAGTGTAATCGCGCGCCTTTGCCCACGCCGTCTCCTCAAGCTTTATCACTTTACCACAAACGATCGGGCAACCCATCGGTCCGATCGGTGAAGACGGAATCCACCACGATCAACTCGAAATCCAGATAGGGTTGCGTCCGTAGAGTCGAAAGACCCCGGAACAAGATCCCCTATTCTCCCAGGTTGGGACGACCAGCACAAGAGATCCACGGTTTGCGTGATGAAGCTATCACCATTTGTTTGAGAAATGAGGCCCGACTTCAATCCGTTACATTAGTTCGGAGCACTCGATTTGGGCGCAGTTTCAGAGCAGGTTTTTGCTTCAGGCGTTCCCAGGCGTTTGCATAGTATATTTATATATCCCAATGCATTCAGGCTCGACATGATGCCGCCGATTGTAGCAGGTTCCATTCTTCGCTTGCGCTCATTAATGCTGTACAGCTTAAAGCCATACTTAATAAGCAGTCTCAAGTACTCTTTCGGATCGATACCAAACCCCTTGAGCCCACTAGGTAAGAATTCCGTAAGGATTTTTACGCGCTTGTTTTTCTCCAAGAGCAAAGACATTCCTTGAAGCGCAGCCCACTCTGCTCCTTCAATATCCATTTTAATGAAGTCGACTCTTTGATTATGAAAATAGTCGTCCAAGCGAATTGATTCAACTTCGATGAACCGACGCCCATCACGGATGTCATATATTCTGTGAGTATCTCTATCTTGATCACTTAAGTACAATGTGCATCTACTAGTCCTATTCGATACAGCTTTCTGGACCAACACCACATTCTCGTAACCGTTCAGTCGCACATTCATTTCCAGGCGAGCAAAATTGGCCGGTTCTGGTTCAAAAGCGAAAACTCTCCCCCTCTTTCCAACAAGCTTTGCAGCAATCAATGTATAGAACCCAATGTTTGCTCCAAGATCCAGAACGACGTCACCATTCTTGATCTCCTTCCTAAGAATCTCTGTTTCAAGCGGTTCTCCCAGCCCAAAAACCAAGTTGTAGATAACATCAACTATGTTAAGAGACATTTTGTGCCCCGCTACATTTATTACTCTGGATCGTTTTCTTAAATAGGAATACAGGAAATGGTAAATGGCATTGATGGGGTATCCAACCTTAGAACGGGATAAGTATATGAATTGTTTAGCGAGTATCTGGAATATCGTTATAGGAAATCGCATGTTGGAAAACACCTCCCCATATCGTTTATAGCCAGGCTCAAAGTCATGCCGTTACACCGCAGAAGACGCGGATTAGATTCAATCGCGAGCACCTACTTGTAAATGTTGCACAGCACCGCATCCAATGTCAACCACTAACTGCCTACACACAACAATCCCTGCTGCCCATTTGCCTCTCTAATAGCTATGAACTACGGAGGACAAACATCCTCCGAACCAAAGCAAACACTGGAGGCAAGCGCCTCCGCTTTCCCTGCCATGGCATTTTCCCACGCGTCATAAGCATCCCACCCCGCTCATTTACAAAATAGCGCGTCATCTAAGTGTCATCAATGATTCTGGAAGACATTCCATATATTGTTATTTGAATATTCTAGAAGAAGCTGAAAAGCAGCCTCGGTAGCCGACCACTTGTTTTCCTTCCGGGCTCCGTCAAACCGTAAACGACGTAGCATAAGTGTCCCGTCACGCGCTGCTAGAGCTATATGAACTAGCCCTACGGGTTTTTCCTCAGTTCCCCCATCAGGACCTGCGATTCCCGTGGTCGCCAACGCGAGGTCTGCACCGAACACGCGAAGAGCCCCCAACGCCATCTCTCGGGCGCACTTAGAAGAAACCGCACCATGCACCGAGAGCACGTCCTTCGAAACTCCAAGAATGGTTTCCTTCACTGTGTTGGTGTAAGCGACGATCCCCCCACGAAAGTAAGCGGATGAACCTGGAACATCGGTGATCCGACTTGCCAAAAGGCCGCCTGTGCACGATTCTGCGACCGCCAGGGTCATTTCCCGTGCTTTTAGCTCCTCTCCCAGTCGCTCTTCAAGGCGCACGACCCCTCCCTTTCTTATGAACCCATCACACTACATCCTCCGTGCTTTCAAGCCGAAAGGCAAATCCTGGCTTAGTAATTAGATCCCTTCTGCCGCCCTCCCGCACCCATCGTGTAACGGACAGATGGAACACTCGGGATGACGCGGATGGCAGAGTTCGCGGCCAAGTCGGATCAAGTGAAGGTGAAGCCTCGCCATGAACATGGGATCGCGGGGGAGGAGCGCGTTCATCCGCTCGTGAGGGTCATCCTTTGGCCCCATGAGTCCCAGGCGCCTCGTAACACGTCGGATGTGCGTATCGACAGGGAAATAGGGCTTTCCAAAGGAGAAAAGGAGAACGATCCCCGCCGTCTTTTTCCCCACACCCGGGGAGGCGAGGAGCCAGCTCATCGCCTCGTCAAGCGAACACTCAGCGAGAAAAGAAAGATCGAGCGATCCGCGTTCTTGCTCGATCCTTTCGAGGATCTGTTTGATGCGGACCGCCTTCTGGCGGTGCAGTCCCCCGATCCGGATCGCCTTTGCGATCTCTTCTACCGGAGCCTCCTTTACCTTATCGAAGCTCCCGAATCGCGCAACAAGGGAGCGATACGCGCGATCCCGGTTTGCGTCGTTCGTGTTCTGCGAGAGGATCGTCCCGATCAGAGTCGTAAGCGGATCGCTCCTTGAACGTGTGACCTCTCCGTAGTGATCCTGGAGGCGCTCTGCGATCCAGCGGATCATCGCATCAGGGTTCATGGCAACTAGGATAGGGGAAGGAGTCCAGGCGGTGCAATTGGCTACGTCGGTGCCTTTCCCAGGCAGGAATGACTGAAGTGATGGCGTCTGGCTCTAACGGAAACTACAATGTCGATATGTCAGCACGAAAGTGAAGAGATACATAACTACGGACAGTTGATAGATGGCGAAAGCGATTGTACTATATTGCCGATGGGGATACTAATTACTGTTAGGCATCCGCCAAAAACTCATGGGGTTGATTCGGATGAACTACGGCAATCCACTCCCGAGGCTCTACGGTGAATTCTCCTCTTGGTGGCCGATTCTGTCGGCCCCAGAGGATTATGCTGAGGAGGCCGCGTTCTATCGCAAGGTTATCATCTCAGCATGTTCGACTTTACTGGAGACGTTGCTTGAATTAGGATGCGGTGGCGGTAATAACGCTTCCCACTTGAAGAAGTTCTTTCGCATGACCTTAGTTGATCTCTCCCCAGATATGCTCATCGTTAGCCGCTCACTCAATCCAGAGTGCGAGCATATCGAAGGCGACATGCGCACCATTCGACTTAAGCGAGAATTCGATGCGGTCTTTGTCCACGATGCAATCGTGTATATGAACACTGAGGCGGATCTTCAACGAGCAATCGAAACCGCGTTTGTGCACTGCAAGCCAGGTGGAGCCGCCCTCTTCGCGCCCGATCACATCCGAGAGACATTTAGCCCGTCAACGAAATACGGTGGCCATGACGGTAAAGGTCGTAGCATGCGGTATCTAGAATGGACTTGGAATCCTGATCCTAGTGACTCCACTTATGTCGTTGACTTCGCGTACCTCCTACGAGATGCTGACGGTGAGGTGCGCTGCGAGTACGACCGGCATGTGTGCGGGCTCTTCGGACGCCAGGATTGGCTCCGTATGATCACCGAAGCAGGCTTTCAAGCTCGAGCCATCCCTTTTGAGCATAGTAAAATAGAACCAGGATCGTGCGATGTGTTTCTAGGTGTAAAGCCGAGAAGGTAATCCCATGAAGCAAGGCGGATGCCTGACATTCGCTGGAACTGACCGCGCTATCGCGCGTGCAAATCGACGGCTCGTCGCATTTGTGGCGGGCCTTTACACGAAAGGCTTCAATAGGGCCATGCAACGGTCTCACCGAAGCGGCTCATTCTCGTCGTTACGCACACCGCAGGACACAGATTTGCCCCTGATAGTGTGGAGGAACTCAAACGGGACTAAACAAAAGACCACGTTGTCTTCTAGATGGATTTGAACCGATGTAAATGTTGGGGTAGCCTATTGCTGGAGGTCAATCATGAATCTGAGAGTGGTTCTTGAACACAGTGACGAAGGCGGCTACACAGTCTACGTGCCGTCGCTTCCAGGATGCATCAGCGAGGGGGATACGAAAGACGAAGCCCTCGCGAACATCCGGGAAGCCATCGGGTTATTCCTTGAGCCGGTGGATGTAGATCAGTGGCTTGAAAAGGCAGGTGAGTGAACATGAAGAAGGTAGCGCTTTCGGAAGTCAAAGATGCTCTTTCCAAGTATCTACGCTTAGCCGAGAAGGAAGAAGTCATCATCACCCGACACGGTAAACCAGCGGGAATTCTGATTGGATTTAAGTCGGAGGACGACTGGTTCGATTACCGTCTGGAGAATGATCCGCGTTTCCTTCGCCGCGTGGAGGCAGCCAGGCAAAGTCTGCGTGCCGGGCGAGGCATCCGACTTGAGGAGACGGGCAACTGAAGGCTCGCTACAATCCGTACAAAAGGGAGGATCGCGATGATCAAAGCAGAGCATGAGTGCGAGTTGATGGTGAGGCTGAAGGACGGGGAGGGGTTGATCTCTTCCTTGCAGGAACTCTCGCTCGATTCCGGCGTTCTCCTAAACGGTGTTGGGATGCTGCGCGAGCTAGAACTCGGCTACTGGAACGGGTCAAGCTACGAGGTGAAAAGGATCGCCGAGCCGGTGGAGCTCCTATCCCTGCAAGGAAACTTCGCACGCAAGGATGAAGAGCGGATCGTTCACTGTCACGCCACTGTCGCCAAGCACGGTGGAGCCGCCCTCGGGGGGCATGTGATCAAGGCGACGGTACACAACACCGCGGAGATCTTCATCCACAAGCTTGCTGGAATAACTCTCGAACGAAAGATGGAAGAGACCGGGCTTGCCGGGCTCTATCCCCGTTAACTGAAACGCTCCTCTCCCCGCAGGCCGTTTAAAAAGTCGCGCCCGCTCATTCGAGGTCGCGACTCTCGCTGAACCTCGAGAATCTCAATCAATTCATCTTTTGTCCCCACAAAAAGGCGCCCGGTCTCGCGCAAGGGGATCTCTCCGGAAAGCGTGTCGCCGCAGCCGACCCCGGTGATAGCGGTGCGATGAACCTTCACCCGCTCATTCCCCAGGTGAGTGAATGCACTGGGCCACGGGTTCATCCCGCGCACCTGGTCATGAATTTCATGAGCACCTTTACCCCAGTCGATCCGCCCATCCTTGCGAGTCAACTTCGGCGCAAGCGAGGCCACTTTCTCTTCCTGCAAAGTTGACTTGAGAGTTCCCGCCTCGATCCCATTCAGGGTGTCGAGGATAACCTGTGCGCCGAGGACGGCAAGACGGTCGTGCAACTCCCCAGCGGTTTCGTCCTTCCCGATCGCAAGTGGCCTTTCTATAAGGATCTTGCCGGTGTCCATCCCTTCATCGATCAGGAAGGTGGTGATCCCGGTCTGCTCTTCACCACGGATGATCGCCCAGTTGATCGGCGCGGCACCGCGGAAGCGCGGAAGGAGGGAGGCGTGGATGTTGATCGTCCCAAATGAAGGCAGGGAGAAGACCGCCTCACGAAGAATCTGCCCGTAGGAGGCGACAATGATCGCCTCGGGATCAGCTTTCCGCAGTAGTTCCAGCCCCTCATCGTCGTTGATTCGTTCCGGCTGAGCAATCGACAGTCCAAGCCGAGCAGCCTCCACCTTCACTGCCGGTGACCTGAGCTCGCGCTTTCTTCCGGCAGGCCGGTCCGGTTGGGTTATCACGAGAGCGATCTCGTGAACTTTTGCGAGGGCCGTCAAAGCGGGGCAGGCGAACGCAGAGGTGCCAAGGAAGACGAGCCTCACTCGTCTTTCTCCTTCTGTTTACGGTGATATTCCTTGAGCAGGCTACGCCGCCGTGCCGGGCTGAGATAATCAACGAACAGAACACCGTTTAAGTGATCGATCTCGTGCTGTATCGCCCGGGCCATCAGTCCCTCACCCTCGATATCGACCGGCTTCTCATCGAGGGTGATTCCACGGAGGTGCGTTCGCAGCTTGCGAGTAACCTCCGCGTTGACTCCAGGGATGCTCAGGCACCCCTCCACGATCTCTTCGGACTCTTGCGAGGTCTCGATGATCTTGGGGTTTAACAGGATATGAAACTCTCCGTTAAGGTCAAGGACGATGATCCGCTTGGAGACGCCTATCTGCGGGGCGGCGAGCCCGATCCCATTGGCACGGATCATCGCTTCCACCATCTTTTCAGCGATTCGTTTCGCCTCAGCGTCGATCTTCGTTAGTGGATTGGCAACACGGCGGAGGACCGAATCTCCATAAGTCCTTATTTCTATCGACATTCCCCTTGCCTCCGGAAACATCTAATTATATAGTAACCCTCGGTATGCCACAAGAGAACGAGGATATGACGATCCGGATTGAGAAGGTTCTCAAGCTTGAACGCGCGCACGGCTACAACGATGACGCGGTCACATGCGGACTGGAGAAGTTCATCCAACGCAACCTTCCCGATGCCCTGCCGCTCGTTGTGGGCTATAGCCAGAAAGGCCGCTTCGATCGCCAGCGTGCTGTCCTACGCCTCCTTAAGCACTTAACGGATGGTGCGAAGTTGAAATCAAAGGCGTCCGATCCAAGGGATCTTCTCCGGCCGGTGAGTCAGGCAAAGGGCATCGGCGCCAAGCGCGCAGCGATGTTAGAGAAAATAGGAATCGCCACGATCGAGGACCTCCTTACCTATCTTCCTCGTCGCCTTGAGGACCGCTCGCGGTTTGAGCGCATCGGGAGACTGAAGCAAGGAGAAGAGGTCTGCGTGCGCGCCGAGATTCTGGCCGTTGATCAAATCCGTATCAGCCAACGGATGAACGTAGTCAAGGCGGCTTTAGGAGACGGAACTGGCTTCCTCTACGCCGTATGGTTCAACCAGCCTTGGCTCGCCAATCAACTCCACCGTGGGAATGAGATCGACCTCTTCGGGAAGGTGGAACGGAACTACGGTGAGTTGCAGATGCGTTCGCCCGTGTGGGAGCCAGCCGGAGAGGGGATGGAGATAGGGAGACTCGTTCCAATCTATCCGGCCACGGAAGGGGCGAGCGACCGCTTCTTACGAACCCTGATTGCTCGAAACTTGGAGACCTACGGCGGCTCATTCTACGAGGTCCTCCCTGACCACATTCGGAATGAGCACGGCTTGCTCGCCAAGCGCGACGCCGTCCGCACGCTTCACTTTCCCGTAGACTCGGAGACGTTCGAAGGGGCCCGCCACAGTCTTGCCTTTGAGGAACTCTTCCTCTTGCAACTTGGCATGGCAGCGACGGCACGCACCGGGAAGGGAAGATCTCACGCCGATTCCGGGAAGCTTGTCGATTCGTTCCTCGCTCACCTTCCTTTCACCCTCACCTCCTCCCAGGGTAGCGTCGCACGGGAGATTCTCACCGACCTGCGCGCGTCCACGCGGATGATGCGCCTACTGCAGGGGGACGTCGGATCCGGAAAGACGGTAGTCGCCCTTATCGCCTCGCTGTATGCAATCGAGGCTGGTTACCAAGTGGCGTTCATGGTCCCCACCGAGATCCTTTCCGAGCAGCACGCCCTGCGGTTTCGAGCGCTCCTCGCTGACCTCCCGGTAAGGATGGCCCTCCTCACAAGCGAAGAGAAGGAAAAGGACAGAGTGAAAGAACAGTTGGCGGGTGGAGAGATCGACCTTCTCATCGGCACGCATGCCCTCATCCAGGAGGATGTTTCATTCCGTGCTTTGGGGCTTGTCGTGATCGACGAACAGCAGCGCTTTGGCGTTGTGCAGCGCTCGTTGATCGAGGAAAAAGGGGAGATGATTGACCTTCTGGTGATGAGTGCTACCCCAATTCCGCGCACGATTGCTCTCACCCTGTACGGGGAATTCGATGTCTCTCTAATCGAGGAGATGCCGCTGGGAAAGAAGAAGATCCGTACGGTGTGGATAGCGGAAAGCCGGCGGCCTGAAGTCTACGCGGAGGTTCGCCATCTCCTGGAAAAGGGAGGAAAAGGTTACATCGTCCTCCCACTCGTCGAAGAATCGGAGAAGTTAGACCTAAAGGCGGCGGTACAAGTCACCGAGGAGCTTTCTGCGGCCTTCTCGTGTTTCGGCGTAGGCTTGATCCATGGTCGGCTACCTGGGGAGGAGAGGAATCGGGTAATGGAGGCCTTCAGGGCGGGCGAGATCCGTCTTCTGGTAGCAACCACAGTAATCGAGGTAGGAATAGACGTCCTCGACGCTGACTTCATGGTAATTGAGCACGCCGAACGCTTCGGTCTGTCGCAGCTTCACCAGTTGCGCGGTCGCATCGGACGCTCCGGACAGCCCGCAACCTGCTTCGCCATCGCGGAGGCAAAAACCGACGAGTCGAAAAGGCGCCTCATAGCCTTTGCCACTCACCTCGACGGCTTTTCCATCGCCGAGGAGGACCTGTTAATCCGCGGCCCGGGCGATTTGCTGGGAACACAGCAGCACGGTTTCCTCAGCCGTCTGCGCGCGGTAGACATGATACGCGACCTTGATATAATGACCCAAGCACGGAAGGAGGCGCGGGTCCTTTACAGCGAAGGACCTCCCTCCACCCTCATGGCGGAGGTGGAGAGGCGCTTCGGCGAGATGCTCAAGTGGTTACACGTTTGAGAGCAGGAGGCTCAAAAAAAACACCCTCCATTGCCACGATGACTACTTCGAGGTTCCACGCGTCCTCTAATGGATGAGCGTCCCCACTCTCTCTCCTGAAGCGAGTGCCGCTAGCGCCCCCGATTTCCCCAAATCAAAGACTACAATAGGAAGGTCATTCTCTCGACATACCTCCACCGCAATCAAGTCCATCACTTCGTAGCGGCTGGCGAGGAACTCCTCGAAACTCAGCTCCTCCAACAGGCGAGGCTCTTTCCCAGTAGCTGGATCCTCAGTGAACACCCCCGCGACATTCGACCCCTTAGCAAGAAGATCTGCCTCGATCGCCACTGCCCTGAGGGCAGCCGCGGTATCAGTGGTCACAAGAGGGTTTCCCGTTCCACCGGCGAAGATCACGACCTGACCGTTCTCCATAGCACGACGTGCCTTTCGCGGAGAGACCGGCTCGGTCAGTTCGGTCGATATTGCCGATTGAACGATCGTCTCTCGGCCGATTCCTTCGAGGTAAGAGCGGAGGGCAAGGCCGTTTAAGACGGTGGCAAGCATCCCGAGGGTGTCAGCCTCAATCCGATCGAGCCACGGGCTCTTTGCTCCACGGATGATGTTCCCCCCACCGATCACGATCCCAAGCTCGGTGTTTGCAAGCGAGGCGATCTCCTCAGCGATACGGTGTAAGGATGTGGGGGAGAAGGCCCCCTCCTCTCCTTTAAACGCCTCGCCACTCAGCTTGAGGAGGAGGCGTGAAGGGATGTTCATCTAAGCCTCTTCGCCGATTTCGTAGCGCGCGAAGCGCTTGATGAAGATGTTCTCGCCGGTCTTTGAGCGCAGGTCCGCCAATAGATCTTCGATCGTGTGAGTGGAGTCCTTGACGAACGGCTGCTTGAGGAGACACACTTCAGTGTAGAATTTCTGCAGGCGCCCCTCAACAATCTTTTCCAGAATCTGAGGCGGTTTCCCCTCTTTTTCACCCTGCTTGCGGTAAATTCCCTTCTCCGTCTCTAGGTCAGTTTCGGGAACATCCTCGGGTGAGATGTAGCGTGCTCGGGCAGCGGCGATGTGCATGGCTAGCTCACGCGTAAACTGTCGAAAGTCGTCACTGTTAGCAGCAAAATCAGTGTTGCAAGCAACCTCCAATAGGACACCTATCTTGCCGCTATGATGCACGTAGGCTTCGATACGACCCTCAGTCGCCTCGCGCCCCTTATGGGCGAGGAGCTCTCGTCCCTCTTCACGAAGGATCTGCTTCGCTTTCTCCATATCGCCCTCTGCCTTGATGAGGGCGTTCTTGCAGTCCATGATCCCTACTCCAGTCTTGGCACGCAGTTTCTTTATATCCTCGTTTTTTATCATCATCGTTGCTCAGTTTCCTTCTTGCTCGGGTTTCTCCTCATCCACCTCTACCGTTACAGACTCCACGGGAGCAGCATCTGGAACGCTCTCTGCTGCAGTTTCCTCAACTGGTTGTTCGCTCTCAGTGATCGCCTCCTCCGCTTCGGCCACCGCTGGTTCCTCAACCTGATCCTGCCTGCCCTCACGCCCTTCCAGGATGGCGTCGGCGATGCGCGAGGTGATCAGCTTTGTAGCCTTGATGGCATCATCGTTTCCGGGGATGGGGAAGTCAATCGGGTCGGGATCGCAATTTGTGTCCACGATAGCAATAACTGGGATCTTCAGGATGTTCGCCTCACGGATGGCGTTCGCCTCAATATCGGGGTCGATGACGTAGAGAAGGTCGGGGATCTGTTTCAGGTGACGAAGCCCATCAAGGTTCCGTTGCAGTTTGGCGAGCTCCCGGCGAAGGCGGCTCGCTTCTTTATTGGGGAAGTGCTCAAGCGAGCCGTCCTCAACCATATTCTCCAGTTTCTTCATGCGATCGATGCTCCGCTTAATCGTAACAAAGTTGGTCAGAGTACCACCAAGCCAGCGTCGATTGACGTAGTGCGCTCCACAACGCTTTGCCTCATCGGCAATCGTCGCTTGCACTTGCCTCTTCGTTCCAATAAAAATAATCTCATCCCCTTGAGCGACCCTGTCACGAACCATAAAGTACGCCCTCTTGAACATATCCACTGTCTGCTCGAGGTCGATAATATGAATTCCCTTGCGCTCGGTGAAGATATAACGAGCCATTTTGGGGTTCCACTTTCTAGTTCTGTGACCGAAATGGACCCCGGTCTCCAGTAGCTCCTTCATCGTCAGAACTTCCACATCACCCTCCCAAGAATGCAATCTTTAAAGCAAGAGTATAGCAAACCAGGAACGCCTCTTCAATACGGAAAGTGCGCAACGAAGCCGGTACCAGATCAAGGTTCGATCTGCTTGTTTCTTAAGGGGCAACCCCCTTATAATGGGAGGTGGAGGCCGGGTAAAATGAGGGAGCAAGAATCCGCACAGACAGATAGAGTCTATCTGCGTGGCCTCCCCAAGAATATCGAAGCCGAGCAAGTCATTCTTGGCTCGGCGATCCTGGAACCAGAAGAAACCCTCCCCATCCTGCTGGAGAAGCTGAGACCAGAGCATTTCTACCGTCGGGCCCACCGGGTGGTCTTTCGTGTAATTCGAGAACTCTTCGAGCGGGGAGAGCCAGCGGACATTGTGGCCGTGGCCAACCGCCTCGAGGAAAAGGAAGAGATGGAGAAGGCGGGAGGCCGGATTTACCTAAACGAACTCCTCGACCGTGTAACCACCACTGCTAGTCTGGACTACTACACAGAGATCGTGCGCAAGAAGGCCACCCTGCGCGCACTGATCGAGGCCGGCGGACGGGTCGCCGAACTTGGCTACGACGAAACGAACGATACGGACGAGGTGCTCGACAAGGCCGAATCGATCATCTTCGACATCTCTAGCCATAACGGAGCTGGCACTTCCTACTACCTTCTCAACCAGTTCCTTTACGAACACATCGACGCGCTGGAGGAGCTGCATCGCGATCCGGATAGACACACGATCACTGGGCTCTCTACGGGGTTCTCTAAACTCGACGAGATGACATCAGGGCTGCAGCGTTCCGACCTGATTGTCCTAGCTGGCCGTCCAGGAACAGGGAAGACGAGTCTTGCTCTCACCCTGGCGCGGAACGTGGCGATCCGAGAGAAGGCAGCGGTGGGAATCTTCTCCTTGGAGATGGCCAAGGAGCAGCTCCTAGAGCGGCTGTTGTGTGGAGAGGCAAAGGTGAGCCTCCACCGCTTGCGCGGTGGGTATGTCCCAGCAGCCAAGTGGCGTAACCTCGCCACCGCGGCGAGCAAGTTCCAGAATGCAACGATCATCGTTGACGGCACACCAGGACTCTCCATCCTGGAAATCAGGGCTAAAGCACGGCGGATGGCAGCTCAACATGGATTAGACATGCTCATCGTCGACTATCTACAACTGATTGAGGGGGCGATCCGCAGTGACATGCGTGAGCAGGAGATCGCTCATATCACCCGCTCGCTGAAGAAACTTGCCCGCGAGCTCAACATCCCGCTGATCGCGGTCTCACAACTGAACCGGGCTGTGGAACAGAGAGAAAGTAAGTACCCACGACTTGCTGACCTGCGCGAGAGTGGGGCAATCGAGCAGGACGCTGATGTCGTAGCTTTCATCTACAGGGCAGATTACTACGAACAACCAAAAGATGTCTCCGCCGAAAAAGGAGACCGAGCAACGAGCGATACGGAGATCATCATCGCCAAGCAGCGCAATGGTCCTTTGGGAAAGTTCACTCTCTCCTTTCACAAGGCATACGCCAGCTTCTATGAACATGCATGGGAGAGTAAACCTTCTCAAGAAGAGGGACCGCCCTTCTAGAAGGCCA
>Ga0315547_1001916_pt1 | contig 15341 bp, 14 predicted proteins | sample SalMarSW160240MG_2_FD_202542 | JGI IMG/M metagenome (GOLD analysis project Ga0315547, IMG submission 202542) | Salt marsh sediment microbial communities from the Plum Island Ecosystem LTER, Massachusetts, United States - Salt Marsh Sediment SW1601-240 ... | reverse complement strand
GGACCATGTCTTTTTACTTTTTTCTCAGGGGAGGAAAAAGCCGCTGAACTGTTTTCACGCCTGAGAAAGCAAGGATTGGAGTGCTACCTGGCATCTCCTTTTCCACATACAAACATAGCTGCGGGTCTAAAGACCCGCAGGGCCAGGTAATTTAATGGCAATGGAAAGGCTGAGGCAAAAGAGATGGCTTAAGATGGCACTTTACCTTGGCATCCTCGCTGGTCTCAGTTTCGGCTTTGCCTATTTGTTTCAATACTTAATGGCTTATTTCAATATCTCGGTAGAAAGATTTGCCTCCACAGCTTATTTGCTTGTCTTCGGAATCACCCTGGTATCTAACGCGGCCATCTTGGTTCCGGTGGTATTACATGTTTCCATAATGATGGCAGTGGCGAAGATGATGATGGAGGTATCACCGTGGGGTTTTGTTCTTGTAGCTCTCGTAGCCAGCGTAGCTGGTGCCCTGGGGGAAATAACTGGTTATTACGCCGGCTACTTTGGAAAGAGAATCGTACAACTTGAGAACGCACCGGGATATGAAAGGCTTGTAGGCTGGATGGAGCGATATGGCCCCTGGGGCATTTTCCTCATCTCTCTTCAACCTATATTGCCGGTTGACATAGCCGGACTCCTGGCCGGAGCCTCTAAACTACCGGTATGGAAGTTCCTACTGCCTTGCTGGGCAGCGAAATTTATCAAGTATCTTTTGCTCTGCTACTTCGGCGAGGCGCTTTTGCGCCTTCTTCCTCCTCTACCCCTATAACGTCAGTGATAAAGAGGTCTTGTAACAGTAGCCGTCTGTTATTCTGGAATGTCCCTCGCGTTGCCCGCGACAGGGTCTGGATGTCCTGCTCCGGTCACTCCACTGGAGGTTCAGGGTCGGTATGAAAGTCGAGCGCTTTTAAAGAAAGGGCTAGTTTTTTTTCATCTGCCTTGGTTCTAACCTCTCCGTCTAATTTTGCCTTATGCAATACCTGGAGGGCCTGTCCCATCTCCGGTCCGGCGGAGATGCCCAGTCTTTTTAGCTCTTCTCCGTTAAGGGAAGTTCTTACATAGCGCAGCTTTGTGAGAAATAGTTGGAGGTGGCGATGTACCATTGAGGAGTCTGAAGCTATGGCATTTGCCTGTATCGCCACAGGCTCATATTCCCGGAGCAGATAATAAATCTCACTGGGTTTCAGGGAAGACTTGTCTAGGAGTGGAAGCCTGGTCTTGAGGCGGAGCGTATCGCGCATCGCTCGGGATAATTTTGCCGATATGTTAAGACGAGCGAGAAATTGCTCAATGCCCCTTTCGCTAGATGAATAAATAAGAAGACAGAAATAGAGCGAGGGCAATTGGGCGGGCTTCTTTAGACGGCGCGCTCTGTCAAATTTCTCAGCTATCCAGCCATCGCCTTTTTTGAGGAAGGGGCTTATTCTTTGCAGCACTCCTAGCTCGGCAAGCCGCTTGACAACGAATTCTGGCTGTTTTTCCTCAAAAATTAGTTCCAGCTCGTGCCTGATTCGGTCGCCGCTTATCGTATCCAGCATAGGAATATCCCGTTTAAGTAGCTGTGTGGTCTGTGTTTCGAGCTCAAAACCCAGCCGTTGTTCATAACGGACGGCCCGTAAAATTCTGGTGGCATCGTCGCTGAAGCTTCCGGGATGCAAAATACGAATGAGACGGTGCTCCAGGTCGCTTTTACCTTGATGGGGGTCGACCAGCTCCCCATAATCGTTTGCAGCGAGGGATATAGCCATAGCATTGATAGAGAAATCTCTACGGATAAGGTCATCCTCGAGGGTGCCCGGGGTAACCGCAGGCAGTGCCCCCGGTTTGGCATAGGTTTCCTTTCGCGCCGTAGCCAGGTCTAGGGTGAAATTCTCATATTTGAGCTTGGCGGTGCCGAAGCGGTGGTGGGCCAGCAATTTTGCCTGACTGGTTTCAGCCACTTGTTGAGCCAATTTCACTGCATCGCCCTCGACTACCAGATCAAGGTCGAAATTGGGATAACCTAAGAGCAGGTCTCGTACTACACCACCGACGAGATACACCCTTTGCCCCTGCTTAGCAGCCTGTCTGCTGATATCCTTGACTAGCTCCAGGAGTTGCCGGGGGAGATATTGCTCTATTTGTCGGGCTAAATTCATCACCTTAGTATTATATCAGCACTTCCGTTGCCGTCGTATAATGTTTGTTGTCTGCAGGGGAGAATGATATCTTTTGCTCACGAGTTAGAAACGTGGGGCATCAGTCGGTCGCCACTGGCCTAGTGAGGAGCACGACACATTTTTTAGGTTGCAGTGGTGAATCTCCCTCTGTTCCAAGGTATGTTTGCCTCCCGGTGGGGAGCAAAAGTACCATTTTGGAGTCGTGACCCAGCTCTCCTAGATTAGCCCTGCTTCCATATCCTGCTTCATCAACCGAATTAGCTCAGTATTGAATCGGTGGTGAAGTTGTTTAGCGGTGTCGCCGGGCCAATCGTAGAAGCCTTTGCCACTTTTCATTCCCAGTTCGCCTTTCTCCACGTGTTCTGCGACGGGTTTCCACGGTTCTACGCCGCGGTCTTTCGCCATACGGTAACCGAAGTCCAGCCCGATCAGGTCCATCCGCTTGAAGTAAGCAGTGTAAGTCATACGGCGACCGAAGCCGAAAGAGATAACATCATCTATGGTTTGGGGGCTGCATACCCCATGGTCTATCAGGGACTGAACTGCCTGCCCTATGGCCCCCTGAATTCTATTGCCAACAAATCCCGGGAGGTCAACGTCAATAATCACCACTTTCTTCCGCATCCTTCGCAGCATTTCTGCTGCCTTCTCTACAACCTTTCTGTCCGTCTTTTCTCCTCCGACCACCTCTACCAGGGGGACAAAGTGAGGCGGCTGGAAGTAGTGCGTTGCTACGACACGCTCGGGATGTTTGGTTGCTGAGGCGATGTCAGTAACCTTGAGGCTGGAGGTATTGGTGGCCAGTATCACAGGCGGTGGACACAGCTCATCGAGCTTGGCGAAAATTTCTTGTTTCAGGGCCAGTAGCTCAAGCACGGATTCAAGGACAAAGTTGGCGCCTGTTGTCGCATCAGCGATATTGGTGGTAGGCCGCAGTCGGGCATAGGCTGCTATAGCCTCATCGCTGGTAATTAGTTCCGTCTCTGCCATCAAATTAAGCGCTTCCTTGGCCTGCTGCATGGCCCGCTTGCTGGTTTCCTCTTTGGTATTGTACACGCTGACTTGATAGCCGAACCTAGCAAACTCCACGGCAACACCGAAGCCCATTAGCCCGGCACCGATAACCGCGACTCGCTCAATGCCTTCTTCTTTCATTGCAGCCTCCTTTGCCGTTATCCCTGTATCTGGGTAAAAGCGGTTAGCTTTCTTCGCTACTATAGCCGTGTGCGTATTACCTGTCAAATTTTCTCAGGGCACTCCTGTAAACGTTGCGTTTCATATGAGGTCAGGCAGGTGCTAGAATACAGCGAGATTATAAGAACGCTGAGTAAGGAGGTGAGATAAAAGGCATGAAGATAATAGACCTGGGCGTGCCTGTAGAGGCTGTTCCTGGGCAGGGACAGGCAGTGGAGGTAACCCACATCCCGCACGAAGAGGGTGTGGCTGGCATGCAACAAATCTTTGGGTGCAGTAAGGATGACCTTCCTCAGGGATTGGGCTGGGCGGTGGACACTTTAACTCTCAGCACTCATGCTGGCACTCATGTTGATGCACCCTGGCATTACTCTCCTGTATCGGAGGGAAAGAAAGCCAGGACTATCGACGAGATGCCGCTGGAATGGTTCTACGGTGATGGGGTGGTTCTGGACATGCGGCATAAACCGAGAGGCAGTGCCATTACCGTTGATGACCTCAAGGAGGCCCTCAAGGGGATTGGTTATACATTAAAGCCGGGTGACATTGTTCTTATTCAGACCGGAGCGGACAAGTACTGGGGTACGCCTGAGTATTTCGAAGCTGGTTGTGGTATGACCAGGGAGTCAACCCTGTGGTTGATTGACCAAGGTATTAGAGTAATGGGGATAGATGCCTGGGGATGGGACAGGCCTTTCTGGGCAATAAGAGAAGAGTTTCAAGAAACAAGGGATAAAAGCATTATTTGGGGTGGTCACTACGTCGGCATCGAGAAGGAGTACTGCCATATCGAGAAGCTGGCCAACCTGGATAGATTACCCCGGCCCTTTGGTTTCAAGATTGCCTGCTTCCCCATCAAGATAGTTGGTGGCAGTGCCGGCTGGAGTCGGGTGGTGGCAATCCTGCAGTAATAAGTGGCATAAATACTCCTGCTCGGGAACCGCGCTAGCAAACCGAGGGGCTTTGCCCATAGGTCAGCCGCCAATAGAACGGGGAACGTAATACAAGATTCCCATAACGATAGTTAAAATATTATAATTCTCTCCACTGGTGGAAGAGAGTTAGAATGCTGAGAAACATTTATAACCCTCTTTATCCCCCTTATCTTAAGGAGGATGTTAAGGGCGAGAATACCTATTTTTAGAGGGTAGCAAGAAAATATTCCATAATTCCCCCTCTTAAGGTAAGAGGGGGAAGGGGAGTTATGAAAGAGAGCTTTAAGCATGGAAGCTAAAAGCCAGGAAGGGCACAGGAAAAGACTACGGGAAAGGTTCAATCAATCGGGGCTGGCAGCGTTCCTCGACTATGAAATTGTGGAACTGCTGCTGACACTGGGGACGCCCCGCAGTGATTGTAAGCCGCAAGCCAAAGAAGCCATAAACAGGTTCAAGACCTTGAGAGGCGTTCTGGAGGCTCCTCCGGAGGAATTGCAAAAAATTAAAGGAATAGGCCCAACCCACATATTTGTAATCAAATTTATGCAGGATGTAGCCAGGGAGTTTCTCAAGGAACAAGTCCTCGATAAAACCTACTGCCGTTCCTCAAGGGAGGTCTTCGATTACCTGTACCATTCTATGCGAGACCTCAAAAAAGAAGTCTTCAAAGTCATGTTCGTTGATTCCCAGAACCGAGTTGTCGAGATTGAGGACCTTTTCGAGGGGACATTGAACGCCAGTGCTATTTATCCTCGGGAAATTATCCAGGGCGCCGTCAAACATAATGCTGCGGCCTTGATCTTTGTCCACAACCACCCCGCCGGGAATCCTCAACCCAGCGATAACGATAAACAGATAACCCAGGATTTAGTCTTCGCCGGAAATATTATGCAGATTAAGGTCCTTGACCATATCATAATAGGCGATAATAGATACTTCAGCTTTGCCGATGCCGGGCTAATTGAGGAATATAACTCGGACTTTTTAAGCCTCAAAGAGGGAAAAAGAACTTAAGCCTGAGCGAGATTTAACGACCTTAATAAGCTACCTGGGAATTTTAGCTTTCGTCCCGGTTAAATGGGCGGCACCCGTTTTGGGGATGGAGTTAAGGAATTCTATCATTCTTTTATTCACAATGTTCAAGATCTTCAAGTTTCATTGTTAATGTAAGAGGATCAATCCCCCGCACGGCCATTGTAACTTCTGCTTGGGGCACAACACCTTGCTCAGTTACCCAAAATGTAATCTCCAGGTCCATATCAGGTTGTGTTCCATTTACCACGAAACAATTCTGATAGGTGCCGGAGGGGACCACAATGTCCTCTTTTCTGATGGCAGTTATCTCCACGTTTAGCTCCGCTATACCGCCATAAGAGACCATCGAGGTGAGCTGCTCTGAGTACCCCACATCAATGTCCCCCCAGCGTTCTGGTGGTAGTAATAACGTCATCTCCCTGGTTACGTCAACAAAAATGCCTGCATCTATTGCCGTCGGAAATGGTAGAGTAGAGTCCTCGGAACTCCATCCAAAAGACGTGGATCGAGGCACTGAATCCCTGAAATCTCCAACCTCTCCATCAAAACTCACCCCGACCTCTCCGACGGTGGTATCTATGTTGAACTCTCCTTCGAATTGATAAGTCCTGTTGTCGGCTGATCCGAATTGTAGCTCCCCTACTCTAGATTCTTGGGAATAATAACCGTAAGTTGCAGAATGGATTTTGGGCTTGGGCTCCGGTTTGAGAAGTGTATAGATGCCAACAGCGGCAATAATGGCCAGACCAACCAAGGCGATTATAACTATCGGATTTTTACTCTTCATTGTAGTTCCTCCCCCTGGACAACCACATGGTATAATAACTTTCCTTAGTGTAAAAAGAATGATGATAATAGTCAAGGATGTAGAAAATGGCTGATTTCGGACGGGGGATCAAAGCTGGCGTGGCCACAGCAGGCATCTACCTAGCTATCTCTGCGATACTGGGAGTAATTTACTACATTTCCCCCCCCGTCCCGCCCTTTTTATACGGAACCGGGCTCACCCTATTCACATGGGGGGTGTTAATGGACCCCGCATCCGTGATCTTCTTACTCCTTCAATATGTAGTCCGGGGAATCGTATTCGGGGCGGTTTTCGCGGCCCTGTATAGCTTCCTCCCCGGTACTGCCAGCGTTAAAAAGGGAGTGGTGCTCGCGGCGTTCGTCTGGATACTCAGTGCAGTTGGGATTATTTACATGACCCCTGGATGGCCTAGCGAGGGCAGCCTTTCTTGGACTTATTGTGGTGGTGGAGCGGTTGTCCTGTCATCGATTTGGCCGGCATTGGCTGGCATTATATCCGCTCTGGTCTTTGGCGCACTGACCGGCTTACTGTGGGGTAGGTTTCGGGGGAAAGAATTGGCAGAAGAGAGAAGGGGGAGGCCGGTATTGCTGGTCAGCTTCATTCTGGGTGGAGTAATTTGGGCAGTATTGGCCGTGGCATTCCTTATGGGTGTGGTTATTGAAGGGGCTCCTGCAATAGGAGCATTAGGGCCTGAGTTCTGGTGGACGGACCTACTTTTTACGTCGGTTGTCTTTCTCGGACTCCCCGGCTGGGTTCTCACCCTCATCGGTTGGAGAAAGACGAAAAGGGGCGAATCTGGGCTTAAATGGGGTGTGGCTGGAGGGGTGCTTATGGCACTGACTGGTATTATGCTGCTTCCCGGCGTCCTAGCCATTACTGGCGGAGTGCTCAGCGCACGCAAACCCGTCAGCGAGTCAGTCACTGCCGAAATTAGGCAATAACGATAAGCAAATTCGTCGAATGTATGGGGGGTTAGATAATTGGTTGATTTCGGACGGGGAATCAAAGCCGGCGCGGCTGTTGCGACGGGCTACTTGGTCGTCGCCGTAATACTTGAGTTAACCGATTTCTCACAACAGTTTCCGAGTATTATAACGGCAGCCGGACTGGGAATCCAACTCGAGTCAACGTATCCTTCAATCGTGATTCTCTCGATTTGGAGCTATATGTTCCGAGGGATTGTATTCGGGGCGATTTTCGCGGCCCTGTACAGTTTCCTCCCTGGGACTACCAGCGTTAGAAAGGGAGTGGTACTTTCGGCGTTCCTCTGGATAGTTACTGTAATTGAGGTTATTTACACAACCCCTGGATGGCCTTGGCATGACGGTGGCCACTCATATACTGCGACCTATTACGGGTCAACGGTTTGTTTGTCATCGGTTGGCTTGGCATTGGTCAATATTATATTCACTCTGGCCTTTGGCGCGTTGGTGGGCGCCATGTGGAATAAGCTCAGGGGGAAACAGGTGACAGAGGTGAGGAACGGCACCGCAGCATTGCTGGTTAGCTTCATTCTAGGGGGATTGATGTGGGCACAAGGGGCTGTGGTGTTATTTATGAATGTGGTTATTAGAGGGTTTCCTATAATAGAGGAAGCTGGGCCTTTCTGGTGGTACAGCATACTTTTTGTGGCGGTTGTCTTTCTCGGGCTCCCGGGCTGGATTCTTGCCCTAGCAGCCTGGAGAAAGATAAGAAGGAGCGAACCTGGACTTAAATTGGGTGTGGCTGGAGGGGTGCTTATGGCACTGACTGGTATTATGCTGCTTCCCGGCGTCCTCGCCATTATTGGCGGAGTGCTCAGCGGGCGCAAACCCGCCACCGAGCCCAGCACCGTCGCAATTGAGCAATAACAATAAACAAATTTGCCGATGCCGGGCTAATCGAGGAATATAACTCGGACTTCTTAAGCCTCAAGGAGGGAAAGAGAGTCTAAGCCGGGTAAAGGCACCAAAATATTTGTTGAGGCCCCTGTTTAACTGGTGGACAAATGTTACTTCATTATCTATATTAGGGTACACTCCCGCTTTGCCCCGTAGGTGTGGTGTCCTTGGAATTCGTCATAATAGTGTCGGAGAGGAGTAACCTCATTTGATCGGGGTATCCATAGGTATCTGTTTTGGCTCGGACAGGACCCGATTCACGAGGTCAAGAGCAGGAATCTTGTCATAACGGGATTTCAGATTATCACGTAGTCGGAACAAACGGTGTTCTGCAGTACGGATTAATTGTCCGAAGGTGCATGCTTCAACGCGTCCATATTTGGGGTCACCAATAATTCTTACTGGAGATCTTGAAAGGCTTCTATCCAGATCTTTACCAACAACATAGGCATTGATGCTAGGATTACCATATATTACACCACTTGCAGCTAAATCTTCGACATACCCTTCGGCCTGGTTAAGCTCTTTTCGAGTCAACCGTATGTTCGTTTTCTTCACCTCAATTATCAAGATGTCAGCGAGTTCAACTAAGTCTCCTTGCTCGCGAAAATGTTCTATAGCCACTGCAGATATGGTTGAATCACTGAGACATATGAGGTCTGGACGATGGCGGCGATTGTATAGACGGCTTGTATCTATTTTAGCACCCAACAAATTCTCAAGAGCTTTCTTTACTGTACTATTAGAAGCATATTCTTCAGATTCAAACTGGGGTCCAAATAACCACCGTGCATGTGTGACTATAGGGTGGATGGTATGAAGCTCATCAACTGTTTGAGCTAGTGGACTGTTAACAAGCTCATCGAGAGCAGTGACTAGATTCAAGCGTTTGTCAATCTCCCTCAATACGACTAGAACATCGTTCAGTGACCATTCTTCCAGTAATGTATCAAGAGCTTTAATATCTTCTGGGTCAAGTTGTGAAAGCTTGGCAAGGAGTGAAACGCCAGATCTAGATTGGACTAAATTAATGACAGCAGCAGTAGCGACCTCAAGTGAATCAGCACTGATTGTCGGTGCAGCATCAGTCACATTATTGATGAACTCGGAAACTTCAACCTGCCCCAATATATCAAGTTTCGCGATTTTATCGCGGTGTTCTCGTAGCAGATATGTCTTTGTTTCCTTCGCTCTACCAGCTAAAGCTCGCTTGAGAAACTCATTTGCATAATCAGCAACTACTCGTTGAATCTTGGCTACAAGTTCACTAGTGCGGAAACCTGACCAGTCTGGAAGAAGAAAGTCTATAAGACGGTCACACTGGACAATTATAGAAAATCTCCTAGCCGGTTTTGTTCTCCCATCTAGTATGAGTTCTTCCCCGATTTGCCACGATGGCTCTCCGACAAGACGACCAGCGACCCAAAAAGCGACCCCGTGATATGCTTTTCGACGCGCCCAGCGACTGGAATCCACACAAGTTGCTTTTATATCGTATCCATCCACAGTTAAATCTTTCTGCTCTATGAAACCAGCAAGCTGCGTTAGTTTCACCGAAACACCATTAACTGAGATTGAGAATGCTGGATCATGCAAGAATCGCACCGAAAGGACCTCTCGGACTTCGTCTGGGTTCGGCAGATTGCGTTCCACAGTGACTCTAAGCTTGGTGCCCGTTGCAGAATAAGTTATATCACGCTCTTCTATAAGGCCAAATGGTTGTTGCCCTGATAACGTTCGAACAGTGAATTCCCATGCTTCATTCATTCGTTGTGTCGTAACGTAATACTTATCCGAGAAGCATAGGAGACCATGTCGCCCGGCTCCACTACGGCCGAATGCGAGACGTCTACCTTGTCGTCCTGGCGGGAATTCAGCATAAAAGCCTTGGTTTTTGACTCGATTATAACCAAGTGTCATCCAACGCTTATGAAACTCATCGCGCGTCATTCCTGTGCCGTCGTCTGTAACAGAAAGCTCATCACCATAATCAGAGGGTATTTGTATGTTGACTTTACTGGCACCGGCATCCCATGCATTAGCGACGAGCTCCGTTAGTGACACTAGAGGGTCACTGGCAATAGCACCTAGCGAATGCTGCAGATAACCCTCCTCGAAGAGGGAACCTTGAATGGGAGTCCGGTCATTGTTCATTAAGCTGGTTTCTCCTTTGAACATATACTACAATTATTGTCATGGCTGGTCAATTGCCTCATAAATATCCATCCTATGAAGATGAATCGCACCTGTGTTCTTGGGACATAATGCCTGATTTGTAGTAGGCCTAATTGGTATGGTGTCCCTGTAATACTGAGTGCAGGCATGCTCGCCAGGGGTATATCGGAAGCCTTGAGCCGCTTTTGCTGAAGTATCAACTCAACGGAGGATAATAGTCGAGATAAAAATCGTATCCCGTCCCTTCAACACGGTTCACCTCAGTACCGTCTTTCAGCAAAATAACTGTAATCGATTCACCTGGCGTTTTATTCTCTATGCTACAGGAGACTTCTATTCCCGGTATGACAAATTCAAAGGTATTCTTATTTGCCGTCATTTCGCCTTGCAGGTCGGTCGCCTCGGTTCGACTACCTATGACATATTTCACTTCATGTGTACAGAAGCCTTCAAAATCTGTTCCTTCAGGACCAATGACCTTAACAATAAACTCTGCATTTTCCCAGCTCCTGATGCCGGGACAGACGGCAAGACCAACCAAAAGGCCCACAAGCGCGAGAAAAGCAACTATTGGCAATCTTTTTTTCATATTCCTTTCCTTATTTTAATTCTTATGTGACCTAAAGTCAAGAACAAAGGCAAACTACATGGTTACATTTACCAATACACAGACCTCAAATGTTTGTTATCCGCAGCTATTTTCGTATGAATGGTGCAAGCATGGCGAAACTATAGCCAAGCTCATAATGTCGTAGAAAATTCCTCTCCCTCGATGGGAGAGGATTGAGGTGAGGGTTAAATTCTGGCATAATGTTTTAATATGTGAAAAATCAATGTATGACAGCACAATCGGGTGGGCTGCAAATTTAATGTCATTGCAGTACCGATTTAAGTCGCTTCGTTGAATCTATATTGAGGTGAGATAATTGGCTGAATTCGGACGTGGTATCAAAGCCGGGGTGGCTGTTGCAGCGGTCTACTTGGTTATCTCTGTGATACTTGCGGTAATTGGCCGCGAGTTTTGGTACCCCTTCAACTTTATATACGCAGCCGGACTCGGAATCTCTCCCGGATTAATGGATTCCCCATTCGTGATTTACTCGCTCCTTTCCTATATAATCCGAGGAATCGTATTCGGGGCGGTTTTCGCCGCCCTGTATAATTATCTGCCCGGCACTACCAGCATTGTGAAGGGAGTAGTGCTTTCGTTGTTCCTCTGGATAGTCGCTGTAATCCAGGTTATTTATACAACCCCTGGATGGCCTTGGCATGACGGTGGCCACTCATATGCTGCGACCTATTACGGGTCAACGGTTTGTTTGTCATCGGTTGGCCTGGCATTGGTCAATATTATATTCACTCTGGCCTTTGGCGCGTTGGTGGGCGCCATGTGGAATAAGCTCAGGGGGAAACAGGTGACAGAGGTGAGGAACGGCACCGCAGCATTGCTGGTTAGCTTCATTCTAGGGGGATTGATGTGGGCACAAGGGGCTGTGGTGTTATTTATGAATGTGGTTATTAGAGGGTTTCCTATAATAGAGGAAGCTGGGCCTTTCTGGTGGTACAGCATACTTTTTGTGGCGGTTGTCTTTCTCGGGCTCCCGGGCTGGATTCTTGCCCTAGCAGCCTGGAGAAAGATAAGAAGGAGCGAACCTGGACTTAAATTGGGTGTGGCTGGAGGGGTGCTTATGGCACTGACTGGTATTATGCTGCTTCCCGGCGTCCTCGCCATTATTGGCGGAGTGCTCAGCGGGCGCAAACCCGCCACCGAGCCCAGCACCGCCGAAATTGGGCAATGACGATACGCAAATAACCCAGGATTTAGTATTCGCCGGAAATATTATGCATATTACATGACCGTGTGAATAATAGTGTATGCGTGAAGATCTCCGATGATGCCGCTGGATATTCAAGGCTGAATTACTAAAGTACTAAGCATACTAGCCCAAATGTGTGATAGACACTAGAGCTTGTTCATACTATTATTGATGAAGATTGAAACGTATCACTCAATATCATTTAGAGGTGGAGTAATGCCAAGAGAAATCGATGGGAAGAGATACTACGAAACCGCAGAGGTATGTAAGAAGGCAGGCATTAGTCGTCCTACTTTGTTCCGCTGGCTCAAGCGAGGATTACTAATCAAGCTGCATAGAGATAGAAGGGGATGGAGATTATTCACCGAAGAGGACTTGAACAAGATTCAGGCGGAAGCTACAAGGATTGAAATCGACCCTGTTTTGGTAAATCCAAGAGATAAAGGAGTATAAATAAGGAACAAAAAAGTCAACTAAGGCATATGGTTGTGGAGATCCAATATGCAAATAGATGAACTTCTCAAATCGATGGTAAATAAAGCTGCTTCAGATTTACACCTCACAGTGACAAGCCCGCCCGTGCTCCGTATTGATGGCGAACTGATACCACAGGAAGATTTACCACCAATGACAGCTAACGATATTGAACTCGTCCTAGAACAAATCGCGACTCAAGATCAGAGGTCAGTTCTTGATAAAGAATGGGAGCTGGACTGTACCTATACCCTTCCCGGATTAGCTCGATTCCGGGTCAACGCGTTGCGACAGAGAGGTGTAATTAGTCTTGCCTTCCGGTTCGTACCATTTTATATCCCATCTATTGATGAATGGGGACTACCCCAAATTCTCAAAGAACTTATACTTAAGCCGAAGGGACTCATTCTAGTAACTGGTCCCTCTGGTAGTGGTAAGTCAACTACCCTGGCAGCGATGCTCAGTCATCTTAATGATAATGCAACACGAAGTGTTATTACTATTGAGGATCCTATTGAATTTGTATTCCGCAACAAGAAATGCCTCATCCGACAGCGGGACCTAAGAGATGACACCAAATCATTCGCCACCGCAGTAATACATGCTCTCAGACATGATGCGGATGTAATAGTCATCGGCGAAATGCGTGATCTGGACACGATAAGTGCGGCTATCACAGTTGCTGAGACAGGACACCTGGTGCTCGGTACGCTACATACTGTCGACGCTTCCCAGTCTATTGACCGCATAATTGACGTATTCCCTTACGGTCAACACCAGCAAATTAGAATACAATTGTCACAAGTAATAGAGGCAGTAATATCACAAGCTCTCCTCCCCCGTATTGATGGAGGACGAATAGCCGCCTTTGAAATAATGTTGGCCAGCGCGACAATCAAAACAAAAATCCGTGAAGCGAAGGCCTTCGAGATACCTGTTACCATTGAGGTGAGTACACCAGAGGGGATGCAGACTCTAGATCAGGCGTTGGCTGATTTGGTAAAGAAAAATATAGTCAAGCTAGAAGATGCCTTAATGAAAAGTACTAATCCGGTGAAATTGCACCGGTTTCTTCAATCCCAGGAGGAAGTAGTCACATATTGAAACATTATCGGTAATATTGTGAAGAACTAAGAAGGCGTTGAATGGACAAGAAGAAAATACTCATAGCTGATGACGAAACAGGTATAAGACTAACAGTAGGAAGGATACTGGATAAGGACTATATCGTCCTTGAAGCAGCCAATGGTGAAGAAGCAGTAGAAATTGCTAAAGGACAGAAACCAGACCTCATCCTTATGGACCTTATAATGCCAAAGATGGATGGTTATGCCGCTTGTTCACAAATCAAGGCTGATGAGGCAACCAAGGGAATCCCAGTGGTTATACTTACTGCTGTCGGACATGAATTCAACAAGAAGTTTGCTACGGAGATGGGAGCTGAGGGATACATAACCAAGCCATTTAATATCCAGGACCTACTAGACGTGATTACCCCTCTACTGGTTAAAGCACTCTAGAGTCATAATATTACCATGTAGACTCTGAAAACCTAACCTTCTGAAGATAACCCAATTCAACAAAGCTCTCTAGCATTATTCGCTTCCTCGCATTGTTAGGCTTCCTTTTATAATTTCAGGCGGAGGAGCCTCGTGACTACGCTTCATCGTCGACGATAAGCAATGTTTCTCGCTGGCTAGGCATACCCATATTACTCCCTTTTAACCATTAAAATGCTTTTCTCGTTGGCGTTAGCTTGCTTTATAGTAAACTCTTAATATGAGCGCGACTTTTAATGGGTAGTTCGATAATAATAGTAGCTCCCTTACCCAATTGGCTCCTGACATATATCTGCCCGCCGTGCTCGGTCACTATGCTGTGGCAGATGCTCAAACCAAGCCCAGTCCCCTTGCCCAATTCTTTGGTGGTGAAGAAGGGGTCGAATATCCGATTCAGATTTTCCTGTAGGATACCCGGGCCATCATCAGCGATTGAAATCCTCACGGTGCCGTTATGTTTTTCGGTGGTAATGGTCAGGGTCCCCCTGCCATGCGCCTCAATCATAAAATATTCAGCGTTGATAATTATGTTCATAAAAACCTGTTGCATCTGGAAATAGTCGACCATGATTTCGGGAAGCTCTGGGTAAAGATGTCTCTCGACATCTATATTGCTTTCTTTGTGTTTATAAGCACGTATGTCCAGCACGCCCTCGATAATGCTATTTATCTGGTCAAGCTGCTTCACAGGTGCGTGCTTTCCGCCAAAGTCAAGGAGATTTCTTGCCACATTGGCAGCACGCTGAGCCTCGTTGTTAATAAGCTTCAGGTCTTCACGGATGTCGTTAGGGACCTCCTTCTCCATAAGCAACTGGGATAAAACGATAACGCTCGTGAGTGGGTTGTTGAATTCGTGGGCGGTGCCAGCTGCCAGTTCGCCAAGGGAAGCCAGCCGGTCAGTGCTCATAAGCCGCTCATTTTGTTGTTTTTGTTCAGTAATGTCTCTGGTAATGATGATGTGACCAAACAGATTGCCCTGAGCATCCTTCAATATGTTGGTACTCAACTCACCAGGAAACTCAGAACCATCTGCTCTGAGCAGAGTGTATTCGACGCCGCTAATTGCTCCCTCTTTTATAGCTTTGTTCAAGTTGGCTGCTATTCTCTTGTGCTCGTGGGGAGCAAGCAGTTCAAAGACACTTTTCCCCAGAAGCTCATTCTTGGAACTAAATCCGTGCATCTCTACCGTTCTTTGATTTGCCTCGGTGATGATACCTTCTAAATCAATAACTGATATCCCGTCGATGACCGACTCAAATATTTGCCGTAACTTTTCTTCCGAATTCACAGTGTTTCCTCCATCTGCTTGCG
>Ga0315547_1001913_pt1 | contig 15350 bp, 15 predicted proteins | sample SalMarSW160240MG_2_FD_202542 | JGI IMG/M metagenome (GOLD analysis project Ga0315547, IMG submission 202542) | Salt marsh sediment microbial communities from the Plum Island Ecosystem LTER, Massachusetts, United States - Salt Marsh Sediment SW1601-240 ... | reverse complement strand
CATGTCTATCTCTTTGAATAATCTGTGTTGATATCTCTGCAGGTTTTAGATCAAGATGCTCGCAAACATATTTTTCTATTCTTGGGGGAATATTGGCAAAGGTTCCTACAGCCCCGGATATCTTTCCATAGCTTATCACATCCAGAGCCTGTTTGAGCCGCCTGAGGTTTCGTTGCATCTCGCTATACCATACAGCCAGCTTGAGGCCAAAGGTGATGGGCTCTGCATGGATTCCATGGGATCGCCCGATCATTGCCGTATTTTTATGTTCAAAGGCCTTTTCCTTTAAAACATCCATAAGGTTGTGAACATCATTTATAATGATCAAGAGCGCCTCTTTGAGCTGAAGCGCAAAGGCAGTATCCAGGATATCAGATGATGTAAGTCCCATATGAATAAAGCGTGCATCAGGTCCAACAGACTCCTCAACATTCGTTAAAAAGGCAATCACATCATGCTTTACTGTTTCCTCAATCTCCTTGATCCTGTCAACAGAGAAACTCGCTTTTTGCTTAATAGTTTCAACTGTCTTTTGCGGGATCATCTCCTGTTTGGCCATGGCCTCGCATACAAGAATCTCGATTTGAAGCCATTTGTCAAAGCGATTCTGGGGCTCCCATATCTTTGCCATCTTGGCACGTGAGTATCGCTCAATCATGTAAGGACCTAAAAATATATTGACTATTTATTCTCCTATAAGCTAATTTTCTGATAAAATCAAGATAAACGGAGGATAAAAAGGGTATTTATGCAGGGATAATTTGTTGCTAAATAGTAACGAAGGATTTATTCTAACAGGGCCGGCGAGACTATATAACGAGGTAAATGTAAAAAGGAGAGGAGAATGACAAAAAAAATATCTATCTTTTTAGGAATCCTGTTTTTTCTACTATCAGGATCTTCGATTATTTTAGCCTCTGAGGGGCTTACCCTGGAGGAGAGCATTAAGATAGCCTTAGAGAAGAGTTTATCTATCTACTCAGCAAAAGAAGAGATAAAGGCAAAAGAATTTGAAGAACTCTCCACAAAGGCTGATTTTTTGCCAAAATTAAGCACCAGCTACACGTATACCCGTCTTGATAATGATACTATTAATGATGCCAAATATACAACGTATCCTTACAACCCTCTAACCGGCTCTTATTCTGCAAGATCGGTTTCTCCATTAGACACTAATACGTACCAATTTAATATAACCGTCACTCAACCCCTGTTTACAGGCTGGAGGCTTACCATATTGCGGGAGATAGCAGCATTAGGGGTAGATACAGCTAAGATCCAAAAAGAGACTGCTATTCAGGATTTGGTATTGAATGTCAAGGAGGCCTATTTTGGGATTTTGAAGGCAGAGAAACTGGAAAACGTAGCCAAACAGGCAGTAGAGCAACTAAAGGCCAATTTGAGAGTATCTCAAGCCTTTTATGATGAAGGGATTATAGCGAAAAATGATCTCCTGCAAACCGAGGTCCAGATGGCCCAGGCGCGTCAGAATTTGATCAGGGCAACGAATGGTGTAGAAATTGCGAAGTCCCTGTTTAACAAGTTACTCAGAAGAGAGCTTAACCAAGGGGTAAAAATTAAAGATATACTCGATTATTATCCCATAAGGTTGCTTCTTGATCAATGCATGGAAAAGGCGGGGCAAAACAGGCCAGAGATAAAAGAGGTATCTCTAAATGCTATGTTTGCTGAAAAAGCCATAGGTTTGAGTAAAAGCAGCTATTACCCATCAGTGACGTTAATTGGAAATTATCAAAGAGAGACCGATGATATCCTGTTAGATTCCAGTCCGGGGGAAGATCCTGATAACTGGACAATAACATTAAAAGGAGAATGGAACTTTTGGGAATGGAGAAAGAAGAGGTATGATGTAGCTGCCGCCAGGGCTAAACTGGCAAAAGCCAACTACATTTTAAAAGAGATTAAAGATAATATTCAGTTGGAAGTAAAGGGAGCCTATTTATCGTTAAGGGAGGCAGAGAAAAATATCCAGGTGGCAAAAAAAGCTGTGGTTCAGGCAGAAGAAAATTTCAGGATGAATGAAGAAAGATACAAACAACAGGTTGCCACCTCCACCGATGTCCTGGATGCTCTGACCCTTCTCACTCAGGCAAGGACAAACTATTTTAATGCCCTAAGTGAGCACAATATTTCCTGGGCAAGGCTTGAAAGGGCTATGGGGATAGGATACAAAGTCAAAAATTAGTAAGATGAAGAAATTTACTAGTGTTCTTATATGCAAAATAATGCCTCTCCAATCTTGATGAATTCGTAAAAAGTCAAATCGATTTAACTTATTGAAATAATGCAAAATAGATGTCATTTTTACTTGTCTTTTGCCTCACTTTTTGCTATAAGAAACTCACATAATCAACCAAAATGACTTATTCCAGTGCGACTAATATTGTATTGATCTCAAAAAAAGGTTCTTACCTGGAAGAAAAAAATAACGAAAACCCTGTTTGGCAAAACAGATTCGTATCTTCTTACGAAAAAAACTTCCAACTCAAGAAGTGTTAAAAGGAGGTTGAAGTGAAACATGTGACCTGCTGTCCAAAAGCCCGCCTTATATTTATCAGTTTATCTCTAACGATTGTGACCTTATTGTATTTCAATCTTAGTGAATCGGTAGAGCCCTTTTTAAAGGTCATCAATCGAAACGGGAGGATAGTCGGCAAAGTAGCAGCAAATGGTGAGGTTCTCAATAATGCAGGGAAAAAAATCGGCCGCGCCGATTTAAAAGGAATCGTTTATAATAGGCTGGATAGAATAATCGGAAAGGTGGATTCAGGCGGAAATTTGTTTAATGTTTTCGGGAAAAAGATTGGAAAGATCGATGCAACGGGTGATGTGTTCAGTCTACTCGGGACAAAAGTGGGGAGTGTAGAGGTTAATGACACGCTTATTATGAGCGGCGGCGGCGCCCTGATATTTTTCTTACAGCCGGAATAATCTTCTTATCTCGTTAACTAATCTTCTCCACAATCACATCTTCAACTTCTACGGCTAAGGATCTTTGAAGTAGCTCTATTGATATGACCACCTTGTCCGCTTTACCCTTATGTTTAATATAAAATCCAGTCAGTCCTTTTAACGGCCCTTCCATAATCATAACCCTGTCACCTTCTTTCATATAGGCCTGGTTCCTCACGGTCCTGTCAGTGCCATGTAATGTCTTAAGTGATGCTATCTCTTCATCTTTTACTGGAACAGGCTTTCCTTGAATACCAAGTATTCTAACAACTCCATAAGTCTTAATTATATCCCAGTATTGATTTAGATTTAGATCTGAATGCACAAACACATAGCCCGGCAAAAGAGGGACCAGTATCCTTTTTCTCCGATCTTTTCTCCTGCTCATGACCTGCATTTTAGGGGTAAATGCCTCAATCCATTTTTTCTTCAACCCCTGAAGGACAACATCCTCATGCCGGCTCCTTGAATGAATAACATACCATTTTTGTTGATTTTCCGTAATTTGATCATTATTGATCATTAGTTATCTTTCATTTGTACTTATTTTTTCAAGCAAATTAGATCTTTGCGCAAAATTGAAATCTTTATACCCTATGGCAGAATGATGAGAGTTTCATCATCCTTTAAGTCACGTTTCAAGAGTGTATCAAAAGAATTCCTATGAAATATACCATTTCGTTTTAGGCCCTCTTCTAATACAGACATGATTACCATTCCCTCTATTGAACGATTTCCAATTATCATATCAATATACTCCATGAGATAAAGACAAGGAGTACCTAACGTTCAAAGCGCCTAATGTAACTAAGATCATTAATGAACCAAGAAAGATTAAGCGGATTAATAATTCGAGGGATTTTAATCTCATCGAATTAAATGCCCAAATCTACTCCAATGAGGCCAAGACCAATAAATAATAATAGCCTTCCCTTTGAGCTTATTTAAAGAAACAAAGCGCCAGTATCTGCTATCAAGACTATTATCACGGTTATCACCCATAACAAAAATGGAATTTTCAGGAACAATCACAGGCCCAAAATTTTCATGTTTAACGTATTCATCCAATATATAATGGTTGGATTTATCAAACAATTCCAAATATTTATCTGCCAGAACAATATTTTCATCTTTATACTTTCCAATATATTTTGTCACGGTTTTTTCATCGTTCACATATAACACATCATTTTTTATCTCGATCTTATCTCCCTCAATGCCAATAACTCTCTTTATAAAATCTTTTCTCTCATCTCTTGGCCATTTAAAAACTACTACATCTCCTCTCTTCGGTTTTTTAATCTGTATTATATAATGATCAATAAATGGTACCTTAATTCCATAGATAAATTTATTTACTAAGATATGGTCTCCAATAAGAAGTGTTGGTTTCATAGATCCCGAAGGGATCTTAAAGGCTTGAATCACAAATGCTCTAATGAAGAGTGCCAGTAAAAGAGCTATTATGGCTGCCTCTAAATATTCCCTAAAGAGGCTCTTTTTCTTCTTTTCTCTCGTTTGTTTTTTTCTTTCTAATTTTTTATCCAAATTAACTACCTTTCTTATACCCTATTTGTTTAATTAATTTAATGTAACAATTACTTTTTTGTAAAGTAATTTCTCAAAATAGGCAATTTCAAGAAATAATCAAAAATTTGTTAAGTATTACATCGATATCTTCCCTGTATATGACTACATGTTGTGTTAAACCTATAAATTACCACTATATGGCTATAAATTGTGGTAATTTTACTTAATTTATTAAAAATACTTGACATATTAACCTATATATGCGTTAGTATAGAAAAATTTTTCTAATTATTCATTGATTAATATCAAACTTTTTTTGGAGGAATGGGCAGTGGGTCAAAATACAGTAAAGAAAATACGAGAAGAACTTTTACTAAGTAAGGCGGAACTGGCAAGAAAAGCCGGTGTTTCTCCATTAACAATTGATAGGATTGAAAGAGGAAAAGATTGTAGAATGGAGACAAAGAGAAAAATTATTTTGGCTCTTGGCTACAATTTAAGTGACAAAGATAAACTTTTTATTGATGAGAGATAAATCTTTAAGAAATTAGGTTTCCAATGCCCATATCAGCAAAAAATAGACTTATTGGGATTGATATTGGATCCCACTCTATCAAGATTGTCGACATTGACGACAGCAAAAGTAGAATGATCTTAAAAAATTTTGGCATGATAGGACTCCCCCAAGGCTCTATAGTGGAAGGTTCTATCAAGGAAATAGAAGTAGTTTCTTCTGCCCTAAAAAACCTCCTAAAAAATCTAAAAATTAAAAACAAGAATGTGGCCACATCTATATCTGGCTATTCAGTTATTGTCAAAAAAATTACAATGCCCAAAAGAAAAGAAGAAGAATTAGAACGAAACATGCAAAGTGAAGCAGAACAATACATTCCTTTTGACATTAACGACGTAAACCTGGACTTTCAGATCTTTTCATCAGAAAAAGAAGAGACAGAGGGCGAGGAAAAAGAAGAGTTAATGGATATCCTTTTAGTAGCTGCAAAAAAAGATATAGTGGAAGAATACATAAGCCTCCTTCACTTAACAGAGCTTAATCCAATGGTGTTAGACATAGACGCCTTTGCCCTACAAAACGCCTTCGAAATCAGCAATCATGAACAATCTGGCTGTCACGCCCTGGTAAATATCGGCGCTCAACAACTTACGATAAATGTCATTAAAGATGGTGCTTCCATATTTACCAGAGACTCATCCTATGGTGGATCACAAATCACAAGCGTGATCCAACAAGAATTAAACGTCCCTTATCAAGAAGCAGAAATGATAAAATTGGGTGCTAAACCATTAGAAACAAAGAAGAGGCCTATAATTGAGGAGATATTTTCATCAACGGTTACAAAATGGGCTCAAGAAGTAAAGAGGGCCCTTGATTTTGTGGCAACTACTTTTATAGACGTAAAAGTTGAAAATGTCCTACTTAGCGGAGGCTCATCCTTGATAAAAGGGTTCAGTAAATATCTCGGCCTGGAAACAGGATTAAAAATAGAGATGCTCAATCCTTTTGGCAATTTGGAGATAGAGGAAAAATTATTTGATGCAGAATACTTAAATTATCATGCCCCAATGGCCGTTGTTTCTATTGGTCTTGCACTGCGGAGTATAGGTGATAGATGATCAAATTTAATCTTTTTCCTTTCAGAGCTGCCAGAATAAAAGAAAATATAAGGCGACAAGTAACTATCTACATCCTTTCTATTATATTTCTTACCCTGGCAAGTAGTTACTTCTATCTTGATCTCAATGGCAAGGTAAAATCCTTGAGAAACAAGCAAGATGTTAAACAAAAAGAGCTGGATTCCTTTAAAGATACCAATGTAAAAATAGCGGCCTTAAAAAAAACTATCGCTGACGTCGAAGTAAAATTCAAGACAATACAAAGATTAGAAAAAGCCAAAACTGGGCCAGTCAGGCTCTTAGATGATATAGCCACGAGCGTGCCAGAAGATAAGCTATGGCTCACCACTCTTAAAGAACAAAAGGGAACGCTTATTTTAAACGGAACAGCGATGGATAACGAAACAGTTGCAGATTTTATGAATAGATTACAAAATACAAAAAGCATAAGCTCCGTTCAATTAGTCAGAACAAGGCAGAAGAAAATACAGGGAGTTGATTTGAGTCTTAAAGATTTCTCCCTGAACTCAAAAACATATACCTTTAAAGAAAAAACTCTCCCTCACGCAGGCAAAAAGAAATAGAGAGGAAGATAGGGGGCTATGGCAATCGATCTAAATACCTATTTTAACAAGATATCCAAATTGAGGATGATACACAGGGTCCTCATCTTTGCAGGGACGGTTGTTCTTATTGTAGGTCTCTATATTTGGCTCGTACACATCCCGAAAGCAGGTGAAATAAAGACTATAAAATCCGAACTGGATAGATTAGAAAGGAATATCAGTCTTGCCAGGGTCAGGGCAAAAAATGTGAAAAAACTTGAAGCTGACCTTGCCAAATCCCAAGGAGATTTAAAAGTTGCCATAAAGCTTCTTCCTACTACAAGTGAAATTCCCAGCCTTTTAAAAAACATTACCAAACTTGGAAATAATTCTAATTTGGAATTCCTCCTGTTTAGTCCCGAAAAGCAGGTTTCAAAACAGTTTTATGTGGAGATCCCGGTAAGCATAGAGGTGCTTGGAGGCTATCATAATGTTGCTATGTTTTTTGACAAGGTTGGAAAGTTAGACAGGATCGTCAACGTTAATAATGTTAACATGACTCCAATAGCTGAGCTGAGCACTACCCTTAAGACTTCATGTAAAGCTACTACATACATGTTCAAAGAGGTAAAAAAGACCGAAAGTGTACGAAAAAAAAGGAAATAGCATAATCCTGCTTTTGATATGTGGTATTGTGGCTATTCCTATTCTTTCAGGAATGACTACAGCTCAAGCGCAAGGAAAGGTTACCTTTAAAATTCAGAAAGAGAAAAAAAAGGCCGCTGAGCCATTAAAAAAACCTGTGGAGGAAAAAAAGACTCCTGTAGACATAGAAGACAAGGTAAAAGCAGCTTATTTTTATGATCCTGCTAACAAAACAGACCCTTTCAAATCTTTTATTGTTGCAAGAAGGGAGTTACAGGAAAAAGAACAAGAGAAACCAAAAACCTATCTTGAGACCGTTGACATTTCCCAATTGACCATCTCTGCCATAGTATCAGGAAGCAAGGGAAATTGGGCCCTTGTTAAAGATTCAAAGGGAGATGGTCATGTAATTAAGGTGGGGACCCTTATAGGAAGAAAAAGTGGTCGAGTAACCAGGATCCTCGAAAAAAAGGTCATTGTCACTGAATCGGATAAGGATATTATAGGTCGTGAAAAAGTGAAAGATATCGTGATGAAACTCCCCTCCATAGATTAGTTTAACAAAATTGAAACATACAGGAGAGCCGGCATGTTTTATAAAAAAGACCCGAGAAAAAAAAATATTATCTCTCTATTAATAACGTTCGGTTTGATCTATTTTGTCTTTAGCTGTGCCCAAGCACCTGTAAAAAAAGAGATTGCAGGGAATATAGAAGAAAAGCCTGCTCAGATCGAATCAATAAATGTCATCTCTGACCCATCTGATAAAAGGACAACGATTGAAATAACCAGCTCAAAACTTGTCCCCTATGCTGCCTTCAAGCTGGTTCAACCATTACGCCTCGTTGTGGATTTTAATGCGCTTCCTGCTCAGGGATTGACTGGCCCTGATGTCATTAATGACAGGCTCGTAAAAGATATCCGTTTTGAAAAAATCAAAGACAGTCCTCAATCCACCAGGGTTATTGCCTTTTTAACCCGGGATGTAGAATATAACGCCAGGGAAAAAGATACAACAGTAACATTTCTGATTTCTCCGAAAGAACCTGCTGAAATTGTGGAAAAACAGCTTCCTTCCATGCCGGCAAAAAAGGAACAAATAGTAGCGAAAGAACCCCGCCTGTTCTTTTCGCCTTCTAAAACAAACCTGAATCAGATACTTGGAGTCGATTGTTACATGCTTTCAAAAGGAAAATCACGGGTCACTATTACCACCACCAAAAAGGCGGAATATGATTTAAGTCGAAAAAACTCTCTTACCTTGCTTTTAGAGATACCGGATGCCTCTATCCCATCCGAACTGACAAGATATTTAAACTCTTCCCTCTTTAAAGGTGCGGTTAACCGGATTACGCCTATTGTAAAAGTTGCTGAAAAGCAGGTTAAACTGGAAATAGAATTAAAAGAAATGGTCCCCTACCATGTGATGCAGACGGATAAAGAAATAAGGTTGGATTTTAATAAAACATCTGTCAAGCTTCCTGCCAAGAAAATACCTCAGGCAAGGCTAAGTAAGGCCCTTGTTAAACCAACGGAGGTGACCCCTGAGGTCAAACCTGCGGTTGCTCCCCCTCCTGAGGACCCTGTAAAGCTAGAGGAATTGCCCCCTGTAGGCCAACATAGCGCTGATAGTCATACTGCTACCGCTATAGGCACAACCCATAAGCAACCCAAACAGTATACAGGCGCAAAAGTAACCCTTGATTTTGCTAACGCCGACATAAGAAATATCCTTAAACTGATCGGAGAGGTGAGCAAACTAAATATTGTATGGGGATCAGAGATAAAAGGCACAGTCTCGATGAGATTAAAAAATGTCCCATGGGATCAGGCCCTGGACATATTGCTCGAGACAAACAATCTCGGTATGAGAAGAGATGGGAATATTATTTGGGTAACCACAAAAGAAAAGATAAAGGCATTAGAGGAAGAAGAGGAAGAGAAACGGAAGGCCGAGAAGGAAAGAATAAAGGAGAAACTGGCTGAACAGGAGACAGCAAAAGCATTAGAGCCACTTATCACCGCATACATTCCAGTTGATTTTGCAGATGCTGAAACAGACATCAAACATCATGTCGAGCGCATCAAGAGCGAACGAGGAAGCGTTAGCATTGATCCACGCACAAATACAGTTATTATTACTGACATTGCCTCGATTGTTGAGAAGGGAAAAAATATTATCAAGAGATTGGACACCCCGACAAAACAGATCATGATAGAGGCCAGGATAGTCGATGCCTCGGAAGATTTTTCACGTGACCTTGGTGTTCAATGGAGGTCTCTGAATGGAACTCAGCCAGGTGTTAATAGACTCTGGCAAAAAAGAATAGGCATGGGCTGGGGATCAGATCCAACCGCATTCGGCCATTATCAGGACCAATCTTTTGGCGGCTCCTTTTCGAGCAATGCCCCGGTTGCCTGGGTGCCAAATATTGGTCTCCGTTTTGCTACTCTTACCAACAGAGGATTAGGAACCCTGGCCCTGGATGCCTCTCTTGCATTGGGGGAAAGCGAGGGCAGTGCAAAGGTTATCTCGGCTCCCAAAGTCATAGCGAGTCATAATAAAGAAGCAACCATCAGCAGGGGGTCTACTTTTTACTTGCCTGCTGCAGAAAATGTTGAGCCAAAAGAGGTAGAAGCTAAGCTGTCTCTAACGGTTACGCCTCGTGTAAGTCCTAATAATTATGTAACCATGTTAGTAACTGTGATAGACGAAACAGAGACTGCAACTGGAAAAACTGGAAAGGATATAAAAACCGAATTGATAGTCAAAAGTGGCGATACTATTGTTATTGGGGGTATTTACGAGGAAACAACAGCAGGTGATGAAGCTGGAATCCCAGGGTTATCAAAAATCCCCTTCTTAGGTTGGTTATTCAAGGCCCAGAAAAAGGTACATTCAAAAAGTGAGCTCTTAGTATTCCTGACACCAACAGTACTTACTCATCTTCATGAGACGCAGAAATAAGAAAGGCATTGTATGGTTAATGACATAGTAGAGGCGTCATTGGGAGGGGCAATCCCATGAGATTGCTTGGCTCCCGCTCGCCTTTCCTGAGCTCTCGCAAGAAAAAACTCTTAAATATGTACTTATTCAGGTCATTCACTATACTAACCATTTCTCTCTCTGTCCTCCTGATAGGATGCGCTGAGAACAAGACATTGCTAATTAAAAAATCGCAGGCGCTGGAAGACCTGGGAAACTCTCTTATTCAACAGGGAGATTTGAGAGGAGGCCTTGAAAAATTATTAGAAGCAAATAAGTTAGAGCCTGAGAACGCCAACATACATAATGAATTAGGCCTTGCGTACAGGGATTTGGAGGCATATCAAAAATCTCTTATTCACTTCAAAAAGGCCCTGGCCCTTAAGTCAAAATTTTCAGAGGCCCAAAACAATTTAGGCACCCTTTATCTACTCCTTAAAGAATGGAATCTGGCTCTTGACTGTTTCCAAAAGGCCGTGAGCGATATTTTATACAGGACACCACATTATGCCTATAATAACATGGGATTGGCTTACTACAACAAGGGAGACTACCAAAAGGCTATAGAAAGCTACCAAAAGGCATTACGATCGTTTCCATCGTATAGCCTTTGTTATGAAAATTTAGCTCGCTCCTACGAGGCTACAAATCAATGGGAATCAGCCATTGAGGCATACAAACAGTCCATCAATTATGAACCTAATTACCCAACGTCTCATTTTAATCTGGCAAGGCTCTATCTTAAATTTAACCGAAATGATGAAGCGGGAAAAGAATTAAAATTAACCATAGAAATTGACCCGAAAGGATTTTATGGGAATGAGGCAATCCGGTTACTAAAGAGTATCGAGTAGAAAAAAACCATGAATAAAAGGAGCTTTCCCTGAGATGAAAAAAAAATATGTTCGCTATAGCTTTATAAGTATTTTTGTTCTTTGTGTCTCTGCCATCTTTTTTTCATGTGGAAGTGGCCCTGGTGATACCGGTATTGGTACAACCGCAACGATTCAGATCGAGTATCGTAATATCTGTAATACTTACGGTTGTGAATCTTACTCTATCCCAGCAGATGGTTTTAGCTCAATACACATTAAAGGCAAATTAAATGATAGATCGGGAGATCCAGTCTATACATTGACACCTGTTACTTTTACAACGACCCTGGGCCACTTTCCAGGAGGCGCAACGAGCTATTCAGTAGAGACGATTGATGATTCTGGTGAAGTAGAAGTCTCCTTAATGGCAGGAACTACGTCAGGTGTGGCATATATAACATGCGTATCCAATAGCGTTACGCAACGAGATTATGTGGTTTTCACTGATTGGGAAACCGTTGATGTTATTGGCGAAACTGCCGCAATTACCCTCACAGCTGAGCCAACCAGCATTCCGCCAGATGGTATCAGCTCTACAAAGATTACCGCTACATTAACGGATCTCACTGAAGAACCGGTCACAATGGGAACCTATGTATCCTTTCACACAGACAGCGGCAAATTTCGGAACAATAGTGTAACCTACACAGTACAAACACCAGACGAGACTGGCATCGTAAGTGTGTCTTTAATAGCTGGAACTGGAGGTAATGATGCGAATGTCTGCGCATACTCCAATGGTGTTACTCAATGTATTGCTGTTGAATATACCTATGAAGAGGAGGAAGGAGAGTAAATAAGCCCACAGAGGCCATAAAAGTAAGTTTTATCTCGAGATCGATTAATACGATTTCGCTTACTGCAATGCTAAATGATAAAACGACGCTCGTTCAATCATAAGCATTATCAATACCGCGGTAACCGGTTCAAAAGTAACCAATTCGGATAGAAGCAACACATCCCTAATAACTAAGGTTAGAAGGTAATAGCTCAATAAACAGGGGCAACATTTTCGTACACCACCTTTCTGGATTCCTGCTCCCCGCTTTCGCGGGGACAAGTTTACCCCTGCGGAGGCAGGGGCAGGAATGACATGGGGTTAGGTCATTTCGTCATTCCCGCGCAGGCGGGAATCCAGGGACTTTACCCCTTTTTATTGAGCTATTACGTTAGAAGTTTGAAGCAAAACGACAATGGAGCAAAATGCTAATCAACACCCTTTATATGAAAGAAACTTGAAACTTGAAACTTGAAACTGGAAACTAGATAAGAAGGCATCCTACCTCCTTATTAAATGAGTAACGAATGACGAGAAATTCTTTCATGCTTCGTTGTGGCCGAAAGGCCATGTGAGTTCATTAGAAACTAATAATTTCTTTGATCTCTGATATATTTTCAATGTGTCTATATGCCTTCAGAGCCTTGTTTTTATAGGCAATCAGAGAAACCTCCGCAGCCTGGCAGACCTCAAAATCAACCTTAGAATCTCCTATAAACACGCATTCCTCTGGCTTAATACCAAAAAAATCGAGGATCTTAAAGATAGATTCCGGATGTGGTTTGGGTTTTTTTACATCTAATGATGAAACAACAATATCAAAATAGTGACTAAGTCCGTTTATCGCGAGAACCTTTCCTATAGTATTACTCCGATTGGTTGCCACTGCAAGACCATAATTTGGTTTTAGAAAATCCAGCAACTCTTTCAGCCCTGGTTCAATAACCATATCCTTTATAAAAGGAATATAGTCAAGCGTTAACCGATATTCCTGGGCCTCGGCCACATAAGGGGTGCCTTGAAAGATATGATTTAATGATTCCACTACAGTATGCATGTGAACAAAGTCTGTATCCTTATCTATGAGTGGAGGGAGGCCGAAATGGAACAGAATATGGTTATAGAGATTAACATTGGCCTTCCGCGAATCAAACATAACCCCATCGCAATCAAATATAATTACTGATACACTCATAGGTTTTAAAAGATACTGATAGTTAGCTAAAAGATCAATCAGAACTTGCAATAAGCCCATTTTTATGTAAATTTAGCACCAGGGATTAGCCGCAGATTCACGCAGACAGACACAGATGCAATCGCTTCGCGAAAAAGGGTATTAACAACATTACCTACACTATTGATGGCGCTCAAAAGCCTGCTCGCCAGTGGAAATATTGGTTTCAGTTAGTTTGCGTCAACCTGTGGTTTAGGCAAAATTTTAAGCACCTACTCAGCAAATGACCCCGACGCTTCGCTTCAGGGTTATATATGAAAGAAACTATGTGATTGAACCTGAGCAGTCACAATTTTAATAACTAAGGAACAAATGGAAATAAAATCAGATTATCTCATCATTGGAAGCGGCATTGCTGGGCTCAGTTTTGCTCTCAAGGCAGCACTGAGAGGAAGAGTTACTATAGTAACAAAAAAAGAGACGATGGATGCCTCTACCAATTATGCCCAGGGTGGCATTGCCTCAGTGTTAGACCCAAATGATTCATTTGATCTTCACATAAAAGATACATTAGAGTCTGGCGCTGGCCTCAGTAATGAGCAGGTTGTTCGCATGGTTGTAACAAATGGGCCTGATATGATTAAAGAGCTTATTGCTCTTGGGGTTAAATTCTCACACGATAACAGCGCACAGGCTGACAAATTAGATCTCACCCGCGAGGGCGGGCACTCCAGAAGAAGGATTGTCCATGCTGAAGATCTTACCGGGCAAGAGGTGGAAAGAGCCCTTATCCACAATGTAAAAAAGAATAAAAATATTCAGATCTATGAAAATCATATGGCTGTAGACCTGATTACTACATCCAAATTTATAAGAAGAAGCCTCTCGGCGAATGAAACCGAAGAGACATGCTGGGGCGCCTATGTTTTGGACACACTTACAGGCGAGGTAAATATCTTTCTGGCCCGGATAACGGTCCTTGCAACCGGGGGAACAGGCAAAGTGTATCTCTACACCACCAACCCTGATATTGCTACTGGTGATGGTGTGGCTATTGGTTACAGGGCCGGCGCAAAGGTGGCAAATATGGAATTTATACAATTCCATCCCACATGCCTCCACCATCCGCTGGCAAAGAACTTTTTGATTAGTGAGTCAGTCAGGGGTGAGGGAGGTCGATTAATTGATAAAAGGGGCAATCATTTTATGGAAGGTTATGACCCTTTACAGGATTTAGCCCTGAGGGATGTGGTGGCACGATCAATTGATGCTGAATTAAAGAAGAGCGGCGATGAATGCGTTTATCTGGATATAACTCACCGGCCTCCGGATTTTATCAAAACCCGGTTTCCACACATCTACAACAGGTGCTTGGAGTTAGACATAGATATTACTAAAGAACCAATTCCAGTCGTGCCGGCTGCTCATTATATGTGTGGTGGCATTCTCACAGATACACAGGGCAGGACTACTATACCCAATCTTTACGCAATAGGCGAGGTAGCGTATACCGGTCTACATGGCGCAAACCGTTTAGCCAGTAATTCTCTTATCGAGGCGCTTGTTTTTTCACGATTCGCCTTTGAAGACAGCGCCAGGCAAATTACGGGTAAAGCAGATTATCCATTCCCGGAGGTTCCTCAATGGGACACGGGATCAGCAACTGACAGCGATGAATCTGTGGTCGTCTCCCATAACTGGGATGAGGTAAGAAGAATGATGTGGAACTATGTGGGCATAGTCAGGACAGATAAGCGATTGGCCAGGGCCAGGAAGAGGATAGAGGTTATCCAGCAGGAAATCAGAGATTACTACTGGGGTTTTACAATCACAAGGGATTTGTTGGAACTGAGAAATCTGGCAGCTGTTGCAGAGTTAATCATCACCTCTGCTGCCATGCGAAAGGAAAGCCGGGGCCTTCATTATAATCTGGATTACCTGGAAAGGGATGACAAGAACTGGCGCCATGATACAATTATTTAGGAAAAAAGATAGTTCACAAGCAACTTAACAACATAACCTTAATCACCTTGAGAAATTAGTTACAGAGCGGGCCAAAGAACTTACGTCTACCTCCTTAGATAGTGCCTGACCGAAAACCCCCTATTTGCGGATTCTGGCCAAGCGGTTAGTTGAGCTGGTTTATGCTTTAATTAACATAAAACCTGAGTCTCAGGCAAATATTTGTATTTTCTATAACGTTTATAGA
>Ga0315547_1001912_pt1 | contig 15352 bp, 15 predicted proteins | sample SalMarSW160240MG_2_FD_202542 | JGI IMG/M metagenome (GOLD analysis project Ga0315547, IMG submission 202542) | Salt marsh sediment microbial communities from the Plum Island Ecosystem LTER, Massachusetts, United States - Salt Marsh Sediment SW1601-240 ... | reverse complement strand
CAAACTCAAAGTGTCCTATCTGGCAGGTAAACTTTTCGCCGTCCGGGTGGAAATAAACCGAAATCCATCGGATGTGGTGTTCGGTTGTATTGGGATGAGCTATCTCTTTCCCCAGGGTCACCTTCACTGGAAAAAACTCACCGCCTTTCACCTTGTCCGCACACTCTATTACCGGGACATGCTTCTCCATCTTCCAGTCCGCCGTCTGAAATAGTTCTCCAAATTGCTTCATTTCGTCCTCCTTTCATTATTATGTTCGTTACGTGCTCTCGATTATCACCTCTCGGCTTAAATGCCGGTTGCGTACCCGGGTGCTCTGACCATTAATACCGGTACAGGACTGCCCCTGAAAACTCTGTCGGCAACGCTGCCCTGGGTCCACCGACTGATGCCGGAGCGACCATGGCTGGACATGACGATAAGGTCGCAACCGGGATGTTTTGCGTAAATAACAATCTCCCCGGCAGGGTCACCAAGAAGCACCTCCGTATCTACCTTGATTCCTTTAGCTTCCATTGCTTTAGCTATTCTGCCCAGGTACCTCTGTGCCTGCTTCTCTTTCTTGCCGACTGCTTCAGGTACAATTCGCCGACCCGTTGGCTGGCTAGAGTCTGCCAAGGCGCTATAGCCCTGAATGCGCTCAGTAACGCTGACCAGGATTACCTTTTCTGTGCCACAGCCTTTAGCCAGCTCTTCTACATGGGGAAGTGCACACTCAGCCAACTTAGAGCCATCTAATGGAACTAAAATTTTCTTGTACATCTTTAACCTCCCTTTGGCATATCCTGACTCAAGTTAAAGCCTCGATTATCGCCTTATTGAATTTCGGCAGGTCAGCAGGTTTACGCGCGGTGATGATATTGCCATCTCTGACCATCGGCTCATCAACCCAGATAGCGCCGGCATTTTTCAGGTCTACCGCTATCGAAGGCCATGAAGTTACACGGCGCCCTTTGACTATATCGGCTGAGATAAGGAGCTGGGGCCCGTGGCAGACTGCGGCTATTATCTTGCCTTCAGCATGTGCCTTTCGTACCAGGTCAACCATCGACTGGTGCAGGCGCATCTTGTCCGGAGCATAGCCGCCGGGGACAATTATGGCATCAAATTGACTGGCTTCAACCTTATCGGCAGTTGTGTCTACCTTCACCTCGGCCAGGCCTCTCTTTCCCTTGTAACTTTTCTTTGAGCCGCTGCCCACAATCACCACCCTGGCGCCGGCGTCTTTCAGCGCTCGCAGTGGTTCCGTGAGTTCAGAGTCTTCAAAATTCTCCTCGGCCAGAATGGCAATGCGCTTTCCTGCAAGCATGTGTTATCTCCTTTCCGAATTTATCGTCTTTCTCCTAGTGTTAGCTTTTTTCACCTTCCCTTTGCGTGGTGTTGAATTACTTGAAGTAAGAAGGTCAGGCGGAATCTCATTGTCTCGAGTCACCAGCAGATGCAGATGCTCGGTAATGCCATCAATGCATCCGAGGACCGGCATTATCGCTTCAGCCAGGCTTTGCCTGTCTGAAGCTTCAACCGTGGCAATGATGTTGGGATACCCGTCCAGCCGGTCAGCAAGAATAACCTCTGCCCTGCTCCGCAGCAATTCAACCGCGCATTCACAGTTCCTATCTACAATATCAAGTAACATGTACGCCCTTACGCTCATTTTCTGGCACCTCTTCATTCTCCCATGATTTCTGGACGATACCACGCTGCGAAAGGATAGAATAGGAGGCAATTAGGTTACCTCGGAAGCCTGATGTGTCCGCATGAGGCAATACCCTGGAATCACGCCCTATCACAGTGTGAGATGGCACGGTAATTCCTTTTCCTAACACAGTAATATCGCGGTTGCCTGACAGTGGAGACTTCCCGAAGCCGATATAGCAAAGTTTGCCTATGCTTACTCCTTCATCGATGATGCAGGTATCAACCACGCTGTGATATCCGATAAAGGTGTTGGGCATTAGCACTGAATTCCACACCTCGGCCTGTGCATCAACCCAGACTCCCGGCGATAGGATAGAGTTCTCCACATATCCCTTAATTACGCAACCAGGACTGACTAAGCTATTTACCACCATGGCTTGCTGAGATATGTTGGGCGGTGGCAGGTTCAGGCGTTGGGTGAGAACCGGCTGTGTTCCGTCGAGGTTGAAACGAGGCTGTGAACAGACGAGCTCCATATTGGCGGCGTAATAGGCCTGGGGTGTGCCGATATCTTGCCAGTAACCGGTAAATTCATAGGCATTGACCTTGTCCTTTCCCAGCATGCTCGGAAGAATGGCATAGCCGAAGTCGTGTGGCGATTCCGGTTGGATGGCATCCTCCTTCAGATGCTGCGCAAGGACATCCTGGTTAAAAACGTAAATGCCCATTGAAGCCAGGTTGCTCCTGGGATTCCTGGATTTTTCCACGAAATCCAGGACCTCATTACCATCACCCAGGGCGACCGTGCCGAAACGATGAGCATCTTCAATAGGCACTTTGGTGACTCCTATGGTTACGGCAGCTTTGGTCTGCTCGTGAAAGGCAAGCATCTTGTCGTAGTCCATCTTATAAATATGATCGCCAGCGAGTATCAATACATTTTCTGTATTGAGTTTGTTCAAATACGGGAGGTTCTGGAAGACGGCATCTGCAGTGCCTTTGTATGAGCCTGATTTTGGCTCTAGGATGTGGAATGTCTTGCCGGAATTTGTTAAGCTCCACTGCTTGAAGTACTTCGCCATATAGGACCTGTGGTAGTCAGTTAATATGGCCATATCATTGATTCCAGAGTAGACGCAATTGCTCAACGTGAAGTCAATGACCTTGAATCTCCCGGCAAAGGGTAACCCCGGCTTTGGCCTAACTCGGCATAGAATATCCATCCTCTTGCCCCGCCCACCAGCCATAATTACAGCAACTGTCTTTCTCATACTCATCCTCCTTTCCCTTGGTCGTCTCCGCTCTCAAATGATGTGGCACAGAGTATCCATCCTCTTGCCCCGCCCACCAGCCATAATTAGAGCAACCGTCTTTCCCATGACTCATCCTTCTTTCCCTTGATCGTCTCCGCTCTTAAATAATGCTGAATCACTCAATATGTCCGATATGTGCGGCATGACTCTGGTGTATCACAATCATGAAACTTCTGTTTACCTTGTTGCTTGAACATGCAAGTTTGCATTAGAGATATTCTATAAATCAGGCAATGGAAAAGTCATAAAATGCGGGTGGAAAAAGTTACAAAATTATGACATTTGGGAGGATATTGGAGAGGCCGGGCAGAAAGACTTTCAGGTGGACTGCAGGTCTATGATGTAGCCTGTCTTGGGTATGGTGCGAATGAGCTTGGGATTGTCGGGTTCACTTTCTATCTTTTCTCTTAGCCGGCTAATCCACGTGCGCAGTATCTGAACATCGTCGCGATACTCAGGCCCCCAGACTCGTGTGAGAAGGTCACTGTACAGCATAAGGCTTCCGGCATTCTGGGCAAGCTCACTGAGCAGAAGCCACTCGATGCGGGTCAAGCGAACTTCTTTCCCCTGCACAATGACAAGGCGCTTTTTGAAATCAATGACCAAATCGCCCAGAGAAAGTTGGTCACGGATTTTCCGTTTCTCATCTGGTGACAGACGCCGCCTCACCGCTTCAATTCGCGCTATCAGTTCATCGGGGCTGAAAGGCTTGGCTAGATAATCATCGGCACCAAGGCTAAGCCCCTTCACCTTATCTGCATTGGTTCCCTTGGCGCTGAGGATGATAGTCGGTACCGGGGAAAATGTGCGGAGCTCCTTTAATGTCTCAAAGCCGTCCTTTTTGGGCATCAAGATATCAAGCACCACCAGGTCCGGCTCCTGCGCCTGCACCTGCTCTAAAGCCTCTACTCCGTTGCTAGCGATAAGAACCCCGTAGCCTGAAGCCCTTAGCTTGGAGCTGAGGAAGTTAAGAATGCGCTGCTCATCATCGACTATGAGGATACGAAACTGTCTCATGACATTGTCCTGTACACGCTCATTCGCTTAAAATAATATCTGCCAATGCAAGTAATGTCAAACATATCCACTGTTCTTGTTGACTGGCAAGCAAGGCAGAACTAGAATATAGACAGTTGGCCTGATTAGTAGGCTGATGCAAGGAGGATGCCAATGGAAGATGAACTTAGAAACAGCGGTATTGATGTGATTGGCGGCGTGCCCTGGGGTACCCACTTTTGCCAGTTCTATAAGACCAAGCAGGATTTAATTGATATACTTGTCCCTTACTTCAAAGCCGGTCTGGAGAGTAATGAATTCTGCATGTGGATTACATCCGAACCCCTTATGGTAGCCGAGGCACAAGAGGCCATTAGAGGAGCAGTTGGCGATTTTGATAAGTACCTGCGCGAAGGACAGATAGAGATAATCCCATACAACGAATGGTATCTGCTGGGGGGCACTTTTGATGATGACCGCGTGCTCGCCGGCTGGGTCAGCAAGCTAGAGCAGGCTCTGGCTAGAGGCTATGACGGGCTGCGGCTGACGGGCAACACGTTCTGGCTGGAGAGAAATCACTGGCAGGCTTTCACAGAATATGAGTCAAAGGTGAACGACGTAATCGGCAAGTATCGGATGATGGCAGCATGTACCTATAACCTTGATAGATGTGACGGCACCGCCGTGATCGACGTGGTCAAGAACCATCAGTTTGCCCTGATTAAGCAGGAGGGAAAATGGGATATCATCGAAAGCACTCTCTACGAGCAAGCTAAACAAGCACTATTAGAGAGCGAACAAGACCTGAACCGTGCTCAGACTGTAACTCATACCGGTAGCTGGCGTCTGGATGTCCAGCGCAACCAGCTTCTGTGGTCCGACGAGACCCACCGAATCTTCGGCATCCTCAAGGGAACGCCTATGACTTATGAAACTTTCCTCTCAAGCGTTCATACGGAGGACCGGGAATACGTTGACCGGAAATGGATGGCGGCTCTTCACGGCGAGCCATATGATGTTGAGCATCGTATCATTGTGGGCGACGAGGTAAAGTGGGTTCGTGAGAGGGCTGAGCTGGAGTTCGATTCAAAGGGTGAGCTTAAGGGTGGATTCGGCACTGTTCAGGACATTACCGAACGGAAAAGAATAGAAAATGAACTCAGGGTCAAAGACTATGCTGTAGCATCAGCTATCACTGGCATTGCCATCGCGGATCTGGATGGCAATGTGACTGATGTGAACCTCGCCTGTCTCAGCATGTGGGGCTACGAAGAAAAAGAGGTGCTTGGTAAGTCTGCTGCCAACTTCTTTGCAGATAAGAAGGGGTTTGGTGTGGCGCTGAAGGTAATCTTGAAGGAAGGTGTGTGGCAGGGCGAAGGCAAGGCCAGGCGGAGCGATGGGTCGACTTTTGATGTACAGGTCTTGGCAAACCTGGTTATCGATGCTGATGGCGAACCCTTCTGTATGATGGCTTCCTTTGTGGATATCACCGAACGTAAAAAACTTGAGCAGCTTAAAGATGAGTTCATTGGACTCGTATCCCACGAATTGCGGACACCATTGACTGTAATCGGCGGCTGTTTGAGTACTTTACTCACAGAGTGGAACCGCTTGTCACCAAGCGAGGTACAGCAACTCTTCAAAGACGCCCTTCTGGAAAGCGAGTCTCTCTCCCACCTGATAGAAAACCTGCTGGAGCTTTCACGAGCCCAGGCTCAGCAACTGTCCCTTTATCCGGAACTGATTGACGTTGAAAGCCTGGTTGGAGAGACAATAGCTAAGATAAAACGGCAGGCCTCTTCGCATCAGTTCGTTACCTCTATTCCCGATAGGCTGCCATCAATAAACGGTGACCCATTGAGAATCGAACGCATCCTTTATAACCTTCTGGACAACGCAGCCAAGTATTCTCTGCCGGGCAGCCAGATAAAAGTCTCAGTCAATTCAGAGCCGGAGCGTCTGGTCATAGGGGTCAGCGACCGTGGTAAGGGTTTATCCTCCAGCGAGCAGGCCAGAATCTTCGGCCCATTCCAGCGTCTGGAGAATAGCAGGCCCGACCAGGCCAGAGGGGCTGGACTCGGCCTGATGGTCTGCCGGAGACTGGTGGAAGCGCATGGCGGGGAAATATGGGTGGAGTCTAAAAAAGGTAGAGGTTCAACCTTTTTCTTCAGTCTGCCCCGTAAGAAGGGCACGGATGCAGGTTAGGTCAGCCTTGAGACAGCAAAATGGAACTTATTATTTTTGAACTGGCCCAGATGCTATATAGAGTAACCCTGGCTCCTGAAGTCATCCTTGCTAAAAGATGGCGTACACCCTAAAATAATAAGTGAAAGGCTGGGTAACGCCAATATTGGCGTTACCCTTGCTGCGCCAGCATGGGCCGCTAGCTCAATTGGCAGAGCAGCTGACTCTTAATCAGCAGGTTCAGGGTTCGATTCCCTGGCGGCTCACGTTCAACCCCACCATCATTTGCTAACATTTTGCTAACGGACACCCTCGAGTTTTCGTTATTAACTTCTTCAAAAATCCTATCGAACCTCTCAGCTGCAGCCTCTTGTAGTCCCGGAAGTACGTGGCTATATGTATCCAGCGTTATGCCAATATTTGCGTGTCCAAGACGCTCTGATACTACCTTGGGATGTATACCTGCCTTTAACATCAACGTAGCATGAGTATGCCGTAAGTCATGAAGCCTGATATTCGTTAGCCCTGCTTTTCCTGCTATTCTATGAAAAGCTTGTGTTACCACATCCGGGTCTAGCGGCCTGCCATCAGGCCACGAAAAAACAAAGTCCTCGTCAGTTAGAGGATTGCCCATCTGCTTTCTCATAAGCTCTTGGTCTTCTCTATATTCAAGTAATAAAGCAGCTAGCGATGGTGATAAAGATACAGCCCTTTTGCTATGCAAAGTCTTCGGCTCTTTTATGATGAACTCTTTATGAATTCTATATGCAGACTCGACTACATGCAGTTCAAGCCTAATCAAATCAATATTCTTCCACCTTAGAGCAATGGCTTCACCTCTACGAAGCCCGGTATAGAGCAGCATTGCAAATAGAGGATAGTACATCGTGTTACTGGCAGTATCTAAAAGCCTTGACGCTTCGTCGGCATCAAGCACATTTATCTTTGCTCTTGCTACTCGTGGTGGTGTGATAAGCTTTGCCACATTACGGACAACCAACCCCATCTTTACCGCTTGGTCTAGTGCCTTGCTCAAAATGCGGTGGTGGTAGAGAACGCTTCTGTTTGATAAGCTGCCTTTCCCATCAACACGCCCCTTCGCCAGCTTGTCAGCGTAGTATGACTGTATTTGCTGTGGTTCGAGTCTTGACAATGCAATCCAGCCAAGCCCCTCTTTTAGATGATTGTCTATTATGGAACGATAACTCACGTATGTCCTCAGAGTTGTGTTCATGATTACAAAGCTTTCACACCACTGGTCTAACCATTCACCCAGGGTAAGCTTGTTTGGTTTAACGTAAGACCCATTTTCAAGCGAAAGCAGCACTTCACGCAAGGCACGCTCAGCATCCCTTTTCGTGCCCTTTACTGTTTGCGACTTCTGTCGCCTTTTGCCTGTTAAAGCATCCATCGGTAAATCATAGACTATTGTCCAGCTACCTTTTGCTCTTTGATAGATATGACCTTTCATTCCCTTACTGCCTCACTCTAAATAGACTAATTCTAATGATTAACGAGTACGTCTACTATCTATTTTGTCAATCAATCTGATAATCAATTCAAACACTATTCCACCAAGAAATCCCCAACCACAACCATACAATACTGAAAACCAATCTCCTCTAACGAGGGCGATTATAAGCCCCACTATAGCTCCCACTGCAACACCACCCCAGATTGCCCGTGGGAGCTCACCTAATATCCAGAGAGCATACAACGGCCAAAATATACACCCCATCGTTCTCTCTTTATCGTGACACACCCTTTTCTAGCATTTTCTCTAATGCTATTTTTGGTATTAACAGCCTCTTGCCAAATCTTATCACAGGAAGTTGCCCTTGTTTTACCAATTCATAGGCAAAATTCCTTGATATACAGAGCTTTCTAGCCGCTTCTGGCACTGTCATACAGTATCTTTCTTCACTGAATTCCTTCCTCATCTCTTCGCTTCTCTTATCTCAAACTAAACTGAACTGCCCCATTAGATTTTGCACTATCGATTACGAAACCGCCTTTCATAAGATTGAACTCCAATTCCTCCAGATTCTCTGCCTCAACAACCTGCCATCTTTGCCATTCCGATTCTCGCTTTTCAATCTTGGATGAGAAGCCTCTGGAAAAGCCATACATCCGGCATTTACCACTCCAAAGCAAGGCAAGATGCAGGTCCGACCAGCCTCTCATTTTTCTCAGATACTTTGAGATATAAGCGGCGCAATTAACCTTGATTTTCTTAGGACTTGCCACGTTAGCTCTACCTTGTCGCCAATTACCATTGATAATCTTAAGTGGTGCCAGCCATCTTAGATTTGGAAAGAGAATATGCGTGTGTGGATAACCGGTTTCCTTTTGTACTTCTACAACCCACAAATAGTGTAATCTTCGCCAGCCTCGTCTTTTCCTATACTGGTTTACCGCATTGAGAAACCGCCGGGTATCTCTGCCAAAACTAGCCCATGCCTCTCGCTTTCCAATTCTCTTCGGGTCATAAGTTAGCGTTACCATTAGCCCTGGCACCTTCTCGTATTTACTGAGCCGCCTCCGGATTTTTCGTGACATATATAATCGCCCATCGTCAAAATATCTGCTTTTGCAACTTGTGGGCATAATCTTCAAAACTGAAGGCTCGTCTCTCTTATTCAAAACGACATGTGTCATACCAATACGTCTTTTATATTCCAAGAAGTCCCACATTGCCAACAAACTCTGTGCCCAGTAAAGCTGACCGTTGACATTATTCATATTTAGACAAGGAAAGAAGGAGAGGCGGGCGAGTGGCTACCGCCACCGCCCTCGCCAACATCGCTTCGCACTACTCGTTCATTCACTTTAGTATCCTCGGAACCACTCAATGTCGTAATCATATACGACACCATGCTCAGGAATTTCAGGATATTCAGGATGATGCTTTCTCACTTCATCCCAATCTAGTGTATCACCAAGGTTACCTCTACACCCTTCGCTCGGACACTTTGGTGGAATATCCATCTCGTACTCCACGTGATTGATTACCACCTTCTTAGGCTCAACTTCCTTATAATCGTCAATCAAAGCAGCCTTGCCGCATAAAATACATAACACATACTTGTCAAACCCACGAACGTAAGTGCCTAATGACCTTTCAGGCTTAACTTCTATAATCCCATTTTGTACAGCGATCACAATTGCATGGGCACGGCTAGTGGCTTCAAGCTTTTGCATTAGATTCCAGATATGGTTTCTCACCGTATTTACACTTACACCCAGCCTCCCAGCTGCCTCATGGTTATTTAATCCCCTTCCGATAAGTGCTAAAGCCTCAAGTTCACGCCTTGTTATATGCATATTGTTCTTAATAATGAAACCACCATCATCAGCTGTGCCTCGCCTAACATTGATTGTCATTTATAGCTCCCTTAGAACCGTTAATATGACTGTATACAGTCATTATGATTGTACCACCTGTCATTCACCTTGTCAATAGGCAAAAATACCAATTTAATCGTTGCATTAATACGCACAAATGATGTATATTGTAGTAAATATGAAATTAAATTACATAGATATTAAGAACTTTAGATCGCTTCACAAAGTTAGAATCGATATGGATCCACCTTGTAGAATTCTTGTTGGTATCAACGAGTCTGGAAAATCGAATATCTTGAAAGCACTTGCTCTTTTAAGTGATAATTTCAATCCCCAAAAAAAGAATGACTGTCGAGAAGCATTACCCAATGAAGACCCTATTCGTGAATCCTATGTTAGGTTCACATTTAAATTTGAAAAAAACGAAACTGATCAAATATTTGAAATTATTTTAAGCAGAATACTTGCGAAAACAAAGAATCCCGAAATTATTTCTGCTGGTGGCACGAAACAGTCTTTGAAAAAAATTTGTACTGCCTTTAATGAAGCCTTTTATACAGTAAATATACTTACAGAACAGAAGACTGTTGGCTATCGGAAATTTGGAAGTAACTACAAGCTCCTCCATGGATGGAAAAAACCGACAAGTACGTGCCCGCAGGATTATAGTGTTGATATTAAAGGTCAACTACACCTACTTACTAAATACGCTCTCATCCAATCTATAGATATACCCAATATTCCTGAAAAATATCTGCAAAACGCAACGATTGACGACTTGATGATGATAATTCTTGATGCAGTTGTAACGATTACACGTGAAAACCTACCTAAGACTTTATTTTGGGAATATAACGAAGATAATCTTTTACCACAGTCTGTCAGTATTGCTAACTTCGCGAATAAGCCTGATTCATGCCCGCCATTAAGAAACATGTTTGCCTTAGCTGACATTGATGATATTAAAGCGAGTATTGAGGATGCGCGCAAAGGAACGGACAACCAATTTCGAAATTACCTAGATCGAGTTGCAAATAAGACGACAGAGCACTTCCAATCAATCTGGAAGGAATATGGAAACATAGAATTCTCGTTAAGCAGAAACGCCGATCAGATTAATCCCGGAGTCAAAGAGAGGAATATACATGACTTTGCTCGTCGGAGTGATGGCTTCAAGCGATTTGTTACTTTCTTACTTATGATTTCAGCTAATGTAAGGACACACGCCCTCCATGATACACTTTTGCTTATTGATGATCCTGACGTCGGCTTACATCCATCTAGTAAGCGGTGTCTTCGAGACGAGTTGATTAAGATTTCAGAGACAAACCATGTGGTATATAGCACCCACTCAATATTTATGATTGATCCGGGAGATATCGCCCGGCATTATATTGTAAGAAAGGAAGACGAGATAACCTCAATCGAACCGGCGAAGGAATCCAATATTGCTGATGAAGAGGTGCTTTATAATGCTCTCGGATATTCTGTATTTGAAATTTTGAGAGAGAAAAATCTTATCTTTGAGGGGTGGAGGGACAAACGCCTATTTAAAGTTGCTCTCGAAGATGCCCCTGTTGATTTGAAGGAAAAATTTGAAAATGTTGGTGTTTGCCATGCGAAGGGAGTAGGTACGATAAAGACGATTACATCGATGATAGAGCTTGCGAGACGAGAATGTCTTATCATAAGCGATAACGATAAGCCAGCAAAAGAACAACAAAAAATATATAAACAAGAGAAGGGATTTGGCACATGGAAAAGGTATCATGATATTGACTCAAGTATCGAAGCAATTACTGGAGAAGACTTTATAGAAAATGTTTTCATCGCAGAACAGGTGAACCATGTTTTGGCCGATTCTGGTTTATCCATGCCAGAGTTCAAGGAAACATTTTTACCGAGCAATAACAAGTTGTCTGCAATAAACAAATGGTTAAAGGATAATGGAATGACTGTAGAGCAATCAGCAAGCACCATCACCAAAGTTAAAAATTCTATTTTTGAAAATTTAAGCCCTCAAAACATAGAGGCCACTTATACAAAATTGTTAAGTGGAATATCACTATAGCTTTGTTTTATTAGATCATTCGAAAATTTACTTCTAGTTAATCTCTTATATAAACCTTGCGATTGCTAACATTTTTGCTAACGAACTTTTCACCACAATAAATAACAAGATGGTACTAAACAGCACCACCTGAAGCTAAATCGCCAATAAAAAGGTATCAGAAATTACTTTTTTTCACGTTCAGGGACAAACCTTTTGTATCTCTTAATCAGCAGGTTCAGGGTTCGATTCCCTGGCGGCTCACTTTAGATACCGCATTACCCTCGAATTATTATTCCAGTGACTTTCCCGCCTCTACTACCCCTCATCATTCTTCTTGCGGCACAGCACAGCCGATAAGCTTGTAGGCTAACTTAGCCAATAGGAAAGCGCAAGAACCCGGCCCCTCCGCGGGGCAAAATTCCATTAAATCGAAGCCCACTATATGCTTGTGAAGGGCAACCGATTGTATTATGTCAAGGACTTGCCGCCAGGACATGCCATCGGGCTCGGGGGTGCCTACCGCCGGCATAATGGAAGGGTCTAGAACATCTGCATCTATGGTGACATAGACATCTTCGCTAAGCGAGTCCACTATCTGGTCTATGGAAGCTGCATTCGATGTCAAATCAGACATATAGAAAGGCGTCAGCTTGTTTTGTGTTAAGAATTGTTTTTCTTCCCGGCTAAGGCTGCGCACTCCTACCTGGGAGATAGGGCAAAGCTCAAAGATACGGCGCATAACACAAGCCTGGCTATATTTAGTCCCCAGGTATTCATCTCGAAGGTCGGCATGAGCATCCAGTTGCAACACAGAAAGTCCGGGAAATGCCTCCTTGAAGGCTCGAACTGCCCCTAAAGAAAGGGAATGTTCTCCACCAAGCAAAACTACGAATTTCTCCTTCTGTAATAAGCCTTTAATCACCTGATAGACTCTGTCAATCATGTCCTGGGGGCTGCTCAGCAGGGGTTCCACCTCAGGCAAGGTAGAAATACCAACTTTATATATCTCGCGGTCTAGCTCTAAATCATAAAGCTCTAAATACTGGGAGGCGTCGATAATAGCCTGTGGGCCATGGCGAGAGCCGCCTCGCCATTCGCTGGTGCTGTCGTAGGGGACAGGTAGGATTACAGTCCTGGCTTGCTTTAAATTTGAATAAGGTGGTTCTAATCCGGCAAAGACCCGAGGTGGCAGGAATGTCCCTTCACGCCAGGAAGCGAGGGGCTCAGGGTTACAGTCGCGGTCATTCATGGTAAATAAAACTTTGGGGGTTAGCCCAGCACTCAGCACCTTGGGTGCTGGGTTCTGCTTCGGGCCATGCTCTATCAATCAGGCAGGTTCGTAGTTTAACCAGCTGGAATCCCTCTCGGAAATCTTCTATTGCCTTCTCGGTATCGAAATCCTTGCAAGAGAAAATGTCTATGTTAACGTAATTCTGCTCAACAAAGGTATGGATGCCAATATGACTTTCCGCTATAAAAACAAATCCTGATATTCCCCAATCCTCTAACACCGGTCCCATGTATTTGAGCACGTATGGCGGTGAAATCCTGGTCATTCCAATCCTGGCGGGATAACCCTCCAACCACTTCCGAAGAAAATCTTCGTCTCGGAGAATTTTTTGGTCGCTGGAATAACCATCTATAATTAAGTGCATCGGACCTCCTCGAGCAGCATCATTTTAAAATATTAGCTGCGAGCCCTTCGCTCCCCGTCATTCTGACCCTGAACCCTTCACTTTGCCTGTCATTCTTAGCAGAGCAAAGAATTTCCCTGCGTTCAGGGCAGGCTTCGTGAGGAAGAATCTCGCGTCGTTCGGAATGGGCTCAGCGAAGCAATCTCAATTAGCATTTACTTACTGAGACGCCTAGATACCTTTCTACTATTGCCATAGCGCAATATTTGCCACACATGCTGCAAGTCGCTCCGCTAGCAGGTACCTTACTATGGATTTGCTGCGAAAGTTCCGGGTCCAGAGATAGTTTAGCCTGGGTTTTCCAGTCAAGAGCCTTGCGCGCCCTGGACATTTGTTCATCCCACTCCTTAGCGCCTTTTACGCCCTTAACAATATCGGCAGCATGAGCAGCTATGCGAGAGGCGATTACCCCTTCTTTAACATCCTCTATGCTGGGGAGAGAGAGGTGCTCAGTGGGAGTAACATAGCACAAAAAATCTGCGCCGGCAGCAGCGGCAATTGCCCCCCCGATAGCAGCAGTTATATGGTCGTATCCAGCGCCTACATCAGTCACTAGAGGTCCGAGGACGTAGAAAGGCGCCCCACGGCAGAGGCTTTTTTCCAATTGAACATTAGTGGCGATTTGATTCAATGGCAAATGCCCGGGACCTTCTACCATGGCTTGAACGTCAGCTTCCCTGGAGCGCTCCACTAATTCACCGAGGATAATTAACTCTTCGACTTGAGCCCTGTCGGTGGCATCAGCTAAACATCCGGGACGCAAGCCGTCGCCTAAGCTCAAAGTGAAATCGTATTCAAGAGCCATGTCCAGCAGGCGGTCATAATATTGATATAAGGGGTTTTCCTTATCATTGTGGAGCATCCAACCGATGAGAAAGGCTCCTCCTCGAGATACTATATCGGTTGTCCTGCCCTGCTTTTTAAGTCTGGCCAGAGATGCCTGGGTCACTCCGCAATGGACGGTCATAAAGTCAACACCGTCCTTGGCATGTTCTTCGATTACAGCGAAAATGTCGTCCACACTCATGTTTACGATAGCTCCACGATTCTCAATAGCTGCAATACCCGCCTGATAAATGGGCACCGTCCCCACCGGCACGGTGCTAGCGCTCAGAATAGCTCTCCTGATAGCTGAAATATCGCCTCCAGTGCTCAGGTCCATCACCGTGTCGGCACCAAAGTCGATGGCGGCCTGTAATTTCCTTAGTTCCATGTTCAAATCACAAAAGTCTGAAGACGTGCCTATGTTAGCATTTACCTTGGTACTCAGCCCTTTGCCTATGCCGCAGGGGGCTAGGTTTTTGTGATTAACGTTGGCCGGAATTGTGATTTCACCATTAACCAGGCCGTGGATGATAAAATCCGCCTCCACCCCTTCTTTTTCGGCTACGTGCTTCATCTGGGGTGAAACAGTGCCCTTTCGCGCTAACTCCAGTTGTGTCATCTTCCTAAAAACCTCGCATAAGTTGGAACGAAACTAAAGTATAAAACAGGGCGATTGCCAATGCAAACGCAACACCAGCAATAACAGGACATGCAAAAGCGAAGAACCAACAGGCAGATTCAAGACAAAGCCCTTAAGGTTTGCTTCTGGATTTTGAACAGTTTAGCTATCCCTTGCTGGGCTAAAGCAAGCAAGGCATCGGCAGTGTCCTTAGAGAAAGGTTTGCCCTCGGCAGTTCCCTGAATTTCCACGAATTCATTTTTGTCGGTCATGACCACATTGAAATCAACTTCAGCCTGGTAATCTTCTTCGTAGCAAAGGTCAAGTAGTATATCGCCATTCACAATGCCCACGCTGGTAGCTGCTGTCATTTCAGTCAATGGCATAAATGGTAAAACGCCCTGTTTTCTTAAGTTATGGAAAGCGTGATAAAGAGCAACGTATCCACCGGTGATAGCTGCTGTTCTTGTGCCACCGTCTGCTTGCAATACATCGCAATCTACTACAAATGTCCTTTCTCCCAGGATAGCTAAGTTGGTCACTGCCCTTAAACTGCGACCGATCAGGCGTTGGATTTCCTGGCTTCTTCCTTCTCCCTTGTTGCGCGGTGTGCGAGTAACTGTGGAGCGGGGCAACATAGCATACTCCGCAGTAACCCAACCCTGGCCACCACCTCTAAGAAAGC
>Ga0315547_1001910_pt1 | contig 15373 bp, 8 predicted proteins | sample SalMarSW160240MG_2_FD_202542 | JGI IMG/M metagenome (GOLD analysis project Ga0315547, IMG submission 202542) | Salt marsh sediment microbial communities from the Plum Island Ecosystem LTER, Massachusetts, United States - Salt Marsh Sediment SW1601-240 ... | reverse complement strand
GTAGTTCATAAGACAAATGCATGAACGTGTGTCCTTCATCGGATAGAATCCACTTTTGCCCCTCTTGTCTCAATATGACTACATAGTGGTCACCATCCGTGAAGGTAAAAGGAACTTGTACCAAGTAACGATTGATTCCAGCACTGGCTAGGTCAATTTCTCCACAAGCGGATTCCTTGAATGCTTGAATAATATCTTGTGACACCATTTTAGTTGTCTCCAAACATTGAAAATTGGGTAATTGGATTTGGAGGCAGAACAAACCCTGCATCGCGAATCATCGCATCTTGAGCAGTTCTAATGTCGCTATAGTCATTGGTTTGCTCTGCATAACCGTCTATCTTTAATCCTGCTTTTTGGTATCGCTCCGTTGCTAAGTGACGATGAAAGCAAATAGGTAATTCCGCATTGGGCAAACTTAGCCTCTTTTCGTATTCATTCGTATGTCTTGATGGGTGAGTCCCGTTGTGTCTCCTTATGACATATTCACTACCGTCTACATCCTTGAAAACCAAGATGACTGAGAAGTCGAGAGGAGACAATCGATTGTTACGAAGAACCAGAATGAATTCATGGCCGTTTGAAAGTTGCAAAGATAGAGCTCGTTGGCTAAAAGCCTCTTGTGCTTTTAGCGTCAATCGAAGTCGATTTTCCCAATTTGGCACAAGTGGTTTCGGTTCCGTCAATAATTGTTGTATCTCTGCATCACTAAGAATTCTTGACATTTCAATCTCTATACCTATGCTAGCAAGAGTATAACGTAGGCAGGTAGTTACTTGCAAGAATAGGTGATTACATGAGAAGAAGGGACAATTACCATCCCCTTTTTTCTATTTCTGGTAGAAGCTCAGCTATAGTGCTCATCCTTTTACCTCTGGATAATGGTCTCCACTGTGTTTGAATATTATAATCGGGAGATCCGAACAATGAGATTTACGGTTTATTATTTGTTAATTACACCAAATATATCAGGGCGCTGGCGAATCTGTTCCTCCAAACCTTGCTCAAAGCGTATCGTTATGACCCGATACCCGCGATCTTCCAAAGCCTTACGTACCCTCTCGTCGCGTTCCGATGCCATTGGGTGGTCGTGGCTGCTCCCATCGATGAACACACAAGCGCCAGGCACGGAGCCTTGCCCATAATAGAAGTCAGGCTGGGCTGGTACTTCTGGACTCGGTCGGTTTTGCGCTGCGTCTGGTAGGCGATATCCTGCATTGAATACAAAGTCTAGAAATTGTATTTCAAGCCCTGACTTCGGATCGGTGATACTTTTTAACCACTCATATTGCTCATTCCTGCTTCTGGAGGTGGCAACCACGGTTGTGCTTGACGCGAGACGAAGCAGAAAATCTTTCACCAAGCGGCGGTCTAATAGGCGATGCTCTGGCTGATTGGTATAACTTAACAAACACTCATAACAAGCAACTGTGCACTGACGACGGCCATCAAGTCCTTCCTCTTGCCCTGTTTCAGGATTAAAATGGCAGATCCGGAGTGCCTGATTAGCTATCCTTGCGATAGCACCTGAATCCTCCATAAGTAGTTCAGAGACTCCGGTTCCACCTTCTGCAGCTTCCCAGAACATTAATCGGCGGTGTTCGTTTTCACCAATGAGTTCTGCGGCGACCTCTTGTTCTTCAACTTGGTGTACGAATTGGATACCTCGCTTTAGTGCATAAAGCAAAGTCACGAGGAATTCTTCACTTGGTTCGGATACTGTGGGTCGCATTAATAGCAGATTACGGTTATCTGTTACGAACGGCTTAACCCCCGTCATCGGTGCTTCGTTCCTAGCTTCTTCTTCTCCCTGCGTCAGGTCTACATCACGGCGACCCCAGCGTCCTGTCTGAGTCTCTACACTGAAACCATCATGATTGCCTTGTCTCCATCCATGATTTATTCTCCAAATACGTGCGGCTGGCGCATATAACACTTCAAGAAGAGTGTCTCCTTCTTTACTTTTAATATCTGCACGTCTTAACTGTACCGCAGGAGAAAAGCAAAAATGAGTAGTAACGAAGTAACCACTCCGTATTCTCTCTTCCTCATCGGATGAAATCCTCTCGACGGAGCGTGTCCTTACCGGTGGTTGCTCCAGCAATCGTTGTGGAAACTCGGAAGTCGAAGCGTCTAATCGAGTCCCACAGCACTCGCACAAGTCTGCTGTTACAGAATCATCGTCATGAACGTACCCGCATACATTACAGATGTGTGCACGCCTAAGCCGCTCTTCGATCCCAGATGTAGGCAACACAATGGAATCCACACGATATTTTCGACCTTCATGATAAACTACATTACCAGGTCCGAACTCCGTCAGCCCTAAGAAACGTGGCCGATCTATTGATCGCGAAGAGTTATGCACACTTACTAGCGCCCGCACTGGTAGACGGGGGAAATTATAGCCGGGTAAGAAACCTTCTGAAGCCAAATAACGGTAGGGATAAAAATCAGATTCCTCTATTCTCTGAGTGCGGTTGAGAAGTAGGTCAATTTCGCGCCGAGCCTCACGTTCTATTCTTTCGCCTTCCTCACGTTCCTGTCTAGTGGCTCTCGGAGCATCCCTGAATCTTTGACCTTGCGCACGTATATTGACAGCAGATCGATACATCTCTCTCCACCGTTCAAATGATTTGTCGAACTCCTCCGGCGCTTTGCGAATGATACTCTCCAGCCAATTCTCACTGAACCACCAGGAATCTCGTAATTCAGGGGCACGCTCAACTATTTGTCGGGCAGCCACAATAGCTTCTTGTTCGAATCTGGACCGATACTCACCCTCAAGAAAAGCTTTTTTATCCGCCAAAATGGCGAGACCTGGATTCTCAAGGTCTAAAATATCTGCAACACTACTTCCAAGTGACATTCCAACTATTGAAAGCCAAGCAGAGTAGATGTGAGCTTCAACTAGTTCACGGTTTCGTAGGTCCATCCTGGATGGCTCTACGGCGCCTGCAATCATACGGGTCCTATGTCTGAAAAAGTATTGATCATGGTGATTACCCTGAACTGCGAATGCGGCTATCAAGGCGGGACGTCCGCCTCTTCCAGCTCGTCCGCTCCGCTGTGCATAATGTGCTGGTGTGGGAGGTATGTTGCGCAGATGTACCGAATGTAGGTCTCGGATGTCCACGCCTAACTCCATGGTAGGTGAGCAAAAAAGAGCCGGCAGTTTCCCTCTGCGGAATAATTCCTCGCGCTCAATACGATCAGCCGCATCTACCTGCCCGGTGTGCTCATGGCTTACCATGCCTCTTAATCTTTGAGCTGTTTGAGCATATAGCCCGGTAAAGTATCGATTTGGTTCCCGCCCTCCTATTTCTCTCCTGAGATAAAGCGCCCGAGCTCTGACAGGATCCGGTGGCATAGCTTGACCATTACCACGTGTCCACCTCAACGCTCCGGCCATCACTCTGACGCCACGCTCCTCTTGCCTGCGATCGCTTATCACAGTGAGAATATGCCCGCGGAGTTGAGATACAATACCAAGCACCAATTCCTCTACTTCGGAGGCGGATAAATTGTGATCAATCCCCCATGTGCGACCTGACCGCAAATAACGGCCAACGGTGGACCTGGCACCTAGTCGTCTCATTCGTAATCTTGTCTCTCGTTCATCCGGTTGCACATTAGGGAGTAAAGCTAGACTCTGAGTCCTCAAAACATCTCGTTCATCTAGCGCCCACGGTTCTCGTAGCCACTGACTGGCATTCTTTGCAAGCCTACGAGTAGCTTGCTCGGTAAGTGCCTCTACTTCTATCGCAAGTTGCATGCGTAAATGGTCAAGTATAGCCTTTAACACCGATTCTCGCCGTTCTGGTGTGCTATCTGCAATAGCAGGTAGGCCATTCCAGCGAGAGACGTCGGCTGCCAACTCAGTTAACCCCTCATACTCAATTCGTAGAAGTCCAACTTGCTCCAGATTGGGTTGTGCTACCCGCCACCCACGGCTAAGGTCTTCCAGCACACGATATTCAAAAAGGTCTACCATAGCCCTACGTCCTTGTTCGTAGCCAGGTCCGGAGGCAACGGGTTCTTTCAAGAAGTCTTCGGGTGACATTTGTAGCACTTCAAATATGGCGGGGCCCAAGCGATCAAAAGTTATGGATTGGTTTTGATTAAGAGCTTCTACTAATCCTGCTCTCAACTGTGCAACCTGTACAAAATCATTGAGGTGGCCAGCTTGAAGGGAAGCGTCCTGACGGTTATCAGTAAAGCTCAGTATCTTAGCCTCTTCTCGAGGCACTTCTTGCGAAGTCATTCCGGAAACAGCGGCGTTTACCACAACAGTTGTCGCGGTCGAACGGCCAGTCTGACTCAGAGATGATAGTTTACGATAATCTCCATCCCGAAGGTCGTATGCCGCGCGGCAGCGTAGACAGATCATCAACGGTCTTGGTTGGAACCACCCCTGAACGCCTGAACCTTGCTCAGGCTCGTTTAACGAGCCGTCAGGAGCGGCACGATAGCTGGTGGGGCGGTGCTCAGAATATCTAGGTTTAATACGCAATCCGCTACGCAATTGATCAAACCAGAACTCTGGAAGTTCATCATCTTCTCTGGACCAAAGCTCGCCATTTTCAATAGCGAAAAACCCACTTTGCCCTAGGATATCCTCGTCCGAGCCACTAACCATTGGCGAGCGAGGAATCAACTTTTCCTTGCCTTCCTCCTCGATTCGAGAAACCAGGTAATACTCCTGTCCGCATTCACGGCAGAAAGCAAGTGGAAACAACAACCTCTCTTCATCAGCCTTATATTGTCCTTCCATAGTGAGGTGCCGAGCTCCCGGTGATTCCAACGTCGCATAAACGCTGCTGCCAGAAGAAAGGAATTGATGCAGACGAAACGCAAAGATTGGTTGTCCGGGTATCAGATAGGCTTGATTACCTGCATCGAGAACAGCCTTTAGCCGTTGACTGCAAAATTCTTTATCAAGGCCTGTCTCTCTAGCCAGTCTGTCTACGGCGTTGGCAAAAGTCTCTGGCTCTCGGCGTGCAAGACGTCCTTCTTCAGTAGCTAGACCGAATGCTTCTTCGAGCCAGGCTGATAGTGGGTGACTAGTAACGGCATCTACAGTTGGAGCGGGAGGTTCCATTTCTACCGCTCGCCTTAGCTCATCCTGATTTGCTGGCACAGGCACTTTTGCTACCCTTTGCAATGTTTCATCAACAACGTTCTTTGCTTGCACGGTGACACCAAACAATCGCGTTCCCACATCTGCCACTGCCTGCCGACGTTCATCCCTCGTTCCCTGCGTGGTCATAGTGGCGCTCGTGCCGATAACCTGCAAATCGTGACCGGCTCTCTGCTGAACACGCCGGAGAAGCATGGCTACATCAGCGCCCTGACGACCCCGGTAGAAATGAAGCTCGTCCATTACGAGGAAGCTGAGGTCTCTAGTAGCCGTAGCAAGAAGAGACCTCTCTGTTGGACGGACAAGCAGGTATTCCAGCATGACGTAGTTGGTCAGCAATATATGTGGTGGATCCGCTAGAATACGGGTACGGTCTTCTTCTCGCTCTTGCCCGGTGTAACGGTCAAAGCGTACCGGTGACTCAGGAAAGCCACTGGCATAAGACTTCAAAGCGTCTAACTGGCTGTTAATGAGAGCATTCATTGGGTAAACGATAATAGCCCTGACCGAATGGTTCTGGGGTTGTGCTCGAACAATAGAATCATATATCGGCACCAGGTAGGTCAAGCTCTTGCCTGAGCCTGTACCTGTCGTGACTATGCAGGGCTCGCCTCGTTGAGCTATATCCAAAGCTTCCCGCTGGTGGCGATAAAGACGGATGTGTTCGCCAAAAAATCGGGCTGTCTGACGCTGGATAATGCTGGCTTCTGCCAGTTCACCCAAAGTCTTGTCCATAACGAAGGCTGGATTTAGCTGTAGAACTGCATCCGGCCACAGCTCCCCAGCCTCAAGCTGCTGACGCACGAAATCGTTGATGTGGGGGTCCAATACCCGCACAAAACTCTCTACGTACTGGCGGTACTCGTTTACCACGGTATCTCTGAGTCTAAAAACATCCATATGGACCACCTCGCTTCATCTGGCGATAGACCAGTTCTTTTCGTTTATTTAGCTGTGGCTTTCTGCAGAGCTTGAAGCAAACTCCGTCCGCGTTCGTCAGGTATCTGTTGAAGGGCTCGTTGTAAAGTAATCCCCTGACGGTCAACTGGAATCCGATTATCTTCCCACTTTTTTATGGGAATGTATTTGATATCTTCGAAATGTATTTTTAGTGGCCAAAGCAGTTTGCCCTCTTTTATCTCTTCCGGCCAGAAGGGTGACTGGTTCTTTTTGGTCTTTACTACGACGCCTGAACCGATAACGCCCTTTACTGGAGCTGTGGCATAAAAAAGAATGTTGTCTTTGGGTTGCAAACGAGCCCAGAATTTTTCATAACGGGTGGAAAGACTCCACATTTTGTTTGTTATCCCTATTTCCCAATTGGCCGGTGGACCGATTATCAGCCAATGCGCCATAGTGTTACCCTCCTAATTTATCTATTTTGGTGAGCTACACATGGGTCTGCTGGTGGCGGATTGAGGCGAGTCTGATAGGGTTGTCCCGTGCGCATAGCCTTCATCATATCATCAAAAACTTCAAGGATGACTAACTTCGTTCGATACTCGTCGTATTGTTCTTCATCCTTGCGTTTCACTAAAGGAAAGGTGTCCATAATATAGTCCACGTCTTCACGGCCTATTCCATAAAGGTGGAAGAAGGCTGCATCTATCTCGCAGCGGATCAAGAAACGCCTTTCTTCGTCCCACACGAATGGTGATCCGCGATACCCCAAGTCCTCGGCAAACTGTTTAATGTCCCAGGCGGTATAGACGAGCTCCAAAATACGGCAGACTATCCAGTCATATACAGACTGAGTAGAGGACCAGGGACAGACTCTGTCGTACGTTGACGGTTCAATGATTGGCAATTGTTCCACGAGGAAAAGACTTAAGTTGACTCCACCAATTTTCTGTCGAACGAAATAATCACAAACAAATGAATTCAAATTGGCTAAAAGCCTCGTAACAGAGTTAGCGTAGTTCACTTTGGGATAGATCACATTCATGGAGTGCGCGATTCCGCTGAAGGGCACTATTGATGCAATCAGGGTTCGTTCATTAGTTGGGCTCGTCACGCATTTATAGGCAAGTATGCCACTAACATCTGTGACTCCGACCCGCTGAAGACTATTCACAACCTGATCATGGTGTATCCAATACTCAGGTTGTGGGTAGTAATCAGGGTCTCGATGTTCAGATAGGCTCGTAGGAGAAGGCTGACCAGCACGATTTAAGTTTTCCGATACTATTCTGACACTTGACGCTCGATGGTCATAGGCTTGAACCATTTTACCTTCGTATAACGTGAACAGACCGGGACCGGGTTTCATACTGAAACTACCGCTGTCATGAGACATATTGATTAGATCAGCCATAAGTACCAGGTCCCAGCCGTTTTGCTCGATTTCGTGGTTAAGTAATATCGGTATGCGTTTATGGATATCTTTTGCCAACTCCGCATCACGCTTGGAGCGGAACACAGGACATGTTCTTGTATTAGGATTTATGTGTGCAATATCTTCGCTATCCAGCCTGAATCGACAATCTTCGTTCCTTAGCTGCTGAGTTCGATGCAAAAAGAACGCAAATTCTATGGTTTCCTGCTGGGATTTGTCTCCCGAGACAGTTAGAAGGCAGAATCTGTAACTACTGTGAACATCGGGGAAAATCCCCTCACGATTTTCGAAGTCATAAAAAGCGACCAACGATCGGCTTGATACCAAGTCACTAAAGAATAGTCTAAAAGTGTAGTCCGTTCCGATGCTGGTTGGAACAAGTACACCCATTCGACCTGACGGATTCAGCAAATGTCTATCGTTCTCGGCGAACAGCGCGAAGAAGTTCATTCTACCCGTTGCCGTTAATGGGAACCGGCCACTTTCCTTTGCAAATTTAGCGAGACTATCAACTCTTCTGCTTTCAGCAACAAACTTCAACCATAGTTCAGGATTGTTTCCGTCAAGATCAGCGATAGCATTCTTTCTACGGGCTCCAGACAGATGTGCGATCTCGGGATCTAGATTCTGGAAAAACTCGACTTCCTTCATCTCGACCTTGTCCCAAGGCGGATTACCCAACACCACATCAAAACCACCACGCTCAAATACGTCCGGGAATTCCAGCGGCCAATGGAAGAAGCAATACTCTTGGGAGGTTGCTGCAGCTTGTCCCACGAGAACAGGGTGGGCAGAGTTGGTTTCAAGGTGCTTTCGGATTGTTCCAGTGGTTGGCGCACCTTCCATGTGTAACGCATCCTCCTGCTGGAGAGGCATAAAGAACGCCGCTGTCCACAAGTCACATGCTATCTTTAGTCGCCACCAGTCAGAGTCCTGTTTGCGCAGGGAGTTATAAAGACCTTCTTTCGCATTCACCTCGTCAGGCGAACGCTCTTCCAGGGTCCCTAAAACTTCAAAATCCCCCGCTAGACTATCCGTAATTCTGGCGATAGGCTTGGATTCGCCCATAAAAAGTTGACGTTGACGCTTCTTCTCCTCGTGGTTACGCTTCTCGTAATATGTGGCTGCCTGCTTATCGTCACCCGGCACCGGCTGGTAAGCCCCCTCGGGTACGCCGTCGTCCAATGCCTTCAGGTCAGCTACACCGACCAGACTATCTCCACACTTGATATGATGGTCAAGGAAACTCAAAGGCAGGCCGGCGCTATGGCCTTCTATCCACAAGGCTACTTTGCACAGGTCAACCGCTAAAGGGTTCTTGTCAACGGCATAGACACAGGTGCGGATTACGTCACGTAATGCGTGGCGATATTCTTCAGGTGAAGGCTCCTGCCCATTACTACGCACTGTGCCGAGTTCTCGGGCAATACGCCGAGCGGCGGCCAGAAGGAAATGTCCTGAGCCGGAAGCGGGGTCGCAGACACGAAGTCTTAACAAAGCTGTCTCCTGCTCTTCGCGGGTTTTTAGAGTGCGGAGACGTTCCTGTATCACTGGCACAAGAGCGCTCTCAATAAGCTCATGTACCAGCTCAGGGGACGTGTAGTAGCTACCAGTTTGCTTACGTTCGATGCCGGCTACCAGGTCAAATTGGGGAGGCTGGAGGGCTACCTGCGGATGAAAATCAAGCAGACTCTCATACACAGAGCCGAACTCCTCGACGTCGAGCCCGGCATAATTAACTCGCCGTCTTACTCCTCTGTCATCCCGGAATGTAGAAAGCTCCCTTAACGCCTGTAGGAGGGCATCATTAGTACAAATTGCCTCCTCGAGGTCAGGACAAGACAGGTGGCTGAATAGCTCCCCGTTCAGTGCCGAAAGGCTGAGCTTTTTCGCGGCTTCGTTATCTCTGAGAATGCGAAAGGTCTGCCGGAGTCCCAACCATAAGTCTATATTCAAGTCACCAGCAAAGTAACGATCAGCTCGTTCTCTCAACCGCGCAATACCGTAGTATCTGGCGTAGATAAGTTGGCGTTCCGCTGAAGCCTCTTCAACTGGGAATATGAGCTTCCTCTCTTCGGCGACCATGAGAAAGAGAATGCGGTAGACTAGATGTAGAAGCTGGCGGTAATACGCTGACGAATTAAGAGTTTTGCCTTCTAAGTTACGGCGTAGCAGTTCATTTCTTGGATAGGAGACGAAAGCAGTACCCAAAATACGAAGTGCCTCCTCGACACCGTCGCGGAGTTTTTTCCGTACTCGGTCGCCGTCCTCAATTCCTTGTTGATAATATCGTTCTAGTAGACACTCGTGTTCATCAACCCCCTGCTTCGGGAAACGAGTTATATGAAGCAGGCGGTAGAGGAGGACAAACTCGCTGTAGAGATTTCCCGTCAGCATGCCTTCTATATCGAATTCAAGGTATGTGGGCTTTGAAAGGCGCGCGATATTCCGTAAGAGTCTTAGCCTCTTGCCGTTAGTGACAATACCCCATAATGCATCAGAGTGATTCAGATAGTCCTGGACTAACCCATGAGGACTGCGACGACCGCTGCTGTCCCGACGATCGAGCTCCTGTTCAATGGAAACTATGTGTACAGGTATTGCCTCAGAATAGTCACCTGCCCGGTGAGATATAAAGTACTTTTCAGTGCCAACTTCTGCCGACGCTCGTTGTACAACCAGGTTTTCGAATCCCAATAATTCTGTGAACTTGGCAACCCAGTCTTCGCGCGTAATAGTGGTTCGGCTCTCATGTGACCTCTCAAGTCGACGTTGGAAAGCATCCCAGTATGACCTGGCATCCGAAAATGCTGACTGGATTTCATCAGTGATGCGTCTCGACCCATCTATCCCAAAATCACTTGCCTTTTGTCCGGGCAGGTTATTGTCACCAGCTGCGATTCGGTCAAGTAAATCAGCCGGGAAAAGTCCACCTTCAACTGCCACGGATACGTACGGCATTATCTGCTACCTCCGACTGGCACCAGGACATAGCATCCCAAGACATCCGGCGGTGTGTGGGGCGTAACCTTTAGAGGAGCAGTCTTTGTCTGAGTTCTCAGCCTCGCGTGAGAGTCCTGAAGAGCACGTACCCGCTCCTGCAAAATTGACTCGTACCAAGGGCCTTGAAGTATGCCCAAAGCCCAAGTCACATGCCTTTCCCGTTCAGCTTGAGGCATATTGGCTACAACCTCTGCCCGCGAGAGCAATCTTAAGCCTTCTTCCTCCAATGGTCTTAACCATTGAATACCTTTATCATCATTTCTGAAAGCCGTTACCACTATCTCTTCAGCAAATTGCTGGGTCGCTTCCTCGAGTAAATATCTCAAACGAAGAACTACAGCCGCTGTGCGGACACTGACTGAGGTAGTATAAATGGCTCCGCAACGAGCAAACCTGGGGTCTTCTCCTTTGACAGCTTGACTAATCACGGCCTCGCTGAGTGTTGCGACAACCGGATGGTTACGTCCGAGAAGCGTTACTCCATCCTGTGGTATACCAGCAAAAGTCACCTCCATAGGGAATTTGAGATAAGGAGCCCCAGCGCAAATTTTCTGGAGCAGGTCGCCTGGGTGTAACTGAAATACGCCCTTCCGGCTTGTTTCCCTCAAGTTTCCATTGAATCGCTGTATAGAATTGGCAACAAAACGGCGAACGTCATCCGAGCTCCCAAGAACCGGGCCTATCTCTTTCATCTCTCGAGCTACTTCGTCCGGCTTGATACCTTGCTGTGCAAAGAAAGCTCGCGCCCTATCCTCCCGCTCAGCTGCTTTGTCCCATTCGGCGTGGAGACTGCTCACTTTAGGGTCAGTGAAAGCTAACTGAAGTTGCCGTCCCCCTTCAGCCCGTCTGAGGAGGACACTATCAATAATTGCCTGCACAACTTCCTGTGACTCAACTGGTACAGGCACGGAAATACCAAGACGACGTCGGATCACCTGAGCTTTTCGGATCAAGACGTCCAGTACCGTGAGGTCTATTGGGTTGTCTGAACCGTATAACAAAATCGTTTTTACTGTGGCTCGTTTTTGACCATACCGGTCAACACGGCCCTCACGTTGTTCAAGTCGATTCGGATTCCAAGGAAGGTCATAGTGGAGCACGGCATCAAAATTTTCTTGGAGATTGATGCCTTCACTGAGACATTCGGAAGCTACCAGGACACGTAGAGGCTCGTTAGCAAGGCTTTTAACGATTTCATTGCGCTGCTCACTATCACCGTCATCACCGGTTACAGCAACCGCGCGTAGATTGGGATATTTCCCCTTTAGCATGTTCTGAAGTTGCTCAGCGACGTATTTAGCAGTGGCAATGAATCGGCAATAGACTATTGGATGGTAACCATCTCTTAGTAGTCCATCAACCGCCTTCTTTGCCTCAATGAGCTTAGTATCGTAGTCAGACCCGGCTAGTTTCCTTGCGGTATTCAGGAAACTATTGAGCTTCTGGATATCATCTCCGCTTAAAGCCATTGCGGGATCGTCCAGTGGAGCTGACGGAACATAATCTGAAGGCTCAGCCTCGTCAATCGAGTCCAGTATTTGAGCGCCAAAAAGACCATCTTCACCGAAAGTTTCTGCCGACTCTCCACGTTCCTTGCTCTTCGAGCGTTCCCGGAGCATCGCTTCTGCAGCAGCCGGGCTGGATAATAAGCAGCGAAGTATTGCGATAGCCGCCCAATATCGCACGCGCTGTTGTTGCTGTCTCATACTGGTACCTTTGGAAACAGATTCTCTACAGTACGAGAGGACATCTTCAAATAGTTTCATGTACTGTGCGGATAGATTATATGAAAGCTCTTCAGAGATGCGTTCTGGGAAGGGAGTATCTTCACCGAGCCAATTTTGGAGGTCTCTGCGACGACGCTGCACTATATAAGGGACCAATTTCGGACGAGGCAAGTCAATTTCTTCGGGTAGGTCAAAAGAAGAATCGAGTAAACCTAAGAGAGAGCGAAAGCTTTCTTCTATCCCACTATGCGGAGTCGCTGTGACCAAGATTAAATTTTGGCTCGGAGATTTGCTCAGTTCTCTATCCCCGCGGGGTCTTGCGGCCGTGTGAGCTTCATCAACAATAATCAAGTCAGGTGCATTGTCTAAAAGCATCCGTTTATTCCGGTCGCTTTTTATATAGTCAATGCTTACTACCAAATTACGATAGTATTGATAAATGCTAATATCACTCCTTGGTAGTTGTCGTTCAAGTCGAGCAATATGCGAAGGTTGAATTACTGCGGCTTCGATTCCAAACTTATCGCGTAATTCCTGTGCCCACTGCTCACACAAATGCGGAGCACATAGAACACAGATCCGGCGGATTTCCCCGCGATCTATTAGTTCACGCGCAATCATTGCGGCTTCTATTGTCTTACCAACGCCAACATCGTCTGCAATCAAAAGCCGAATAGGTCTCATTTTTAGAGCCATAATAAGAGGCACGAACTGGTAAAGGCGAGGAATAACAGAGAGTCGCCCCATTGAGCGGAAAGGTCCGGCGCCATTCCGCAGGGCCAACCTTAACGCGTCTCTCAACAAAATTGCTCCGGTGAAATCTCCGGCGCGGTTTGAATTAGGAGGAGGATATTGAGACATGCCGATAGCATCCTGTTCTAATGGCAAAAAGACGCCTATGGCTTCCTCATCGGTTCCATCTACAGGGCGTAAACGGATTACTTGGTTCTCTTCCTGTAGTACTACTACCCAGTCTCGCTCTCTTGACCGAACAAGTGCCCCTGGACGATATTTGTTAATATCTGTCATCTTTACGATTCCTGTCTCGCCTTATTTCTTCGACGGTGCGCCCTGCTCCTCTACCCATTGGTCGATTTTCTCTTTTCTGAAGCGCCATCCACGCCCAACTTTTGATGCTGGAATCTTTCCCTGTTGTGCAAGACGGTATATTTGGTCTTTGCTAAATTGAAGATAGTCCGCTACGTCCTTAACGGTCATCCACTTATCAGTCATCGAAGCCTCTTCTTTTCACTCCATACTAATGGTGACTAAATATACATAATAATTCCTAGATTAGCCTAATGTTAGGACAGTGCCTACGGAAAGTCAATATAGAATAGATATCAAAGAAAAAGGGGACCAGAATTATTTCCTGGTTCCCTTTCTAATGAATGGCTGTATGCTCAGAATAAGCTGATGGTCTTGACCAAGCATATCGAGTAAGCAAACGAAAGAGGCAGATTCTGTCGCTCTCTCTTGACTTTGACGCTCCCGGTGAAGCTCCCCGCGGATGGTAGCAGTCGTGGTTGGCTGCCGAACAGCCGTGTACATCTTTACGAAATAGGCTATGGAGAACCCAGATTTGGCCGAGGCACCTCAGGCGTCCCCGCACCTGTTGCGTGTAAACTCTCGCAATATTTAAGAAGATATTGCTTCGCGCCTGCAATATTCTCTCTATGCTCCTGAAGCTCCGAGTCATCAAGAATCTCCGCCTTAAATTGCCCGTCCTTACCGCGACTTAGTCTGGCGATTTTCACCGGAGCGTTCACTCCCCCAGGATTGACTGTCACCGCATGGTCGAGTGTCCATGTAGCAGCAAAAAGCCCATCGGTCAGTGGGGGTGGACCATTCTTCCACAAAATATCTCGCATGAGAGCCAAGAAAGAGTCCGTAATATGCTGAGTACTGCCCATAGAGCAATACCAAAGCTGATTAGTTTTCAGTTCGGGCTGGAAATCGGTGACTGCGAATTCACAGAGTTGCGCTTTGTTCTCAGCAACAAAAGCTACCAATGCCCCGTAGTTTCCTTTCTGAACGTAAGTTGACGCAAAATCATCAAGCGCATTCTTACACAGCGTTTTTGCCTTATGTAGCACGGGGGTAGGATTTGAAAAGACTTTCGCGTCCCAAGCTTTCTGCGCTACGTCTGTGAAACGCTGTCCCAAACCGACTTGTCCAGTTCCAGCAATGATAACGGAGTTCCCGACAATGATTAATTTCTCTGCTGTTTGCTCTATCGTTCTGGTTTGACCAGACGTCAAGGTAAGAGCGCTATCGGTCCCGATTATTACTCCGTCCGGGCATAGAATCCCTACTACTGCTGTCATCTAGCACTTCTGGAAGACGCTGTTTTGCCGCATTTCTGGATATGCCGCATAGATCGCGGAAACCAATTCCGCGAATGGTAAGGAGCGTATAAATTGCGAGACTTGACTGATGTAATCTCTGGCTTGTTTAGGTAGAGATTCCAGGATCTTCTTACCGGCTTCCAGTCCTTTTGCAGTCAATTGATAACTAAGCCAATTGTTTTGAGGAATTATGACAACGTCACTTTCCCCCGCCAGTTCGGAAAGCTCACTATAGACCGTCTTATCGAATGGGCCGTAATTATAGGGCTGGAAATCAAATAGTGGGCCTCCCACTAAACTAGGTATTTCCCTGTCGATCAGAAATAGAAGTTTCTGAACTTGTACAGGTGTGTGCAAGACTCCGTTCGAAGAGGCCAGCGCGGCTAATATAATCTGCTTTTTGTTCATTTCGCCCCTCCCGTTAATCTCATCTCAATCATACAGCGACAGAGGTTGAAAAGTAAAGTGGCTTTTGTTGGGCTGGTATCACAAGAGAGGATAGACCCCGTGCAGCTTTTAGTGACGCTCCCCGCGGACGGTACCAGCCTTAACCTGGTGTGGTCAATCGTGAGACGGGCAGTCGGCTAACTACCCCAGCCCATCTCGGACACTATGGGACGAGGTTTCAGACTCAGCCTCCGAAAACCGATGCTCTTTAAGTTAAACAATTGTGACAACCGGTGGGTAACATTCGCTTATTTCGTTATCTTCGGAGAAAAAAAGGGCTAGGCATCCCGATACCGGGAATACCCAGCCCTATCTATTCTAACGTCTAGTGGCTATTGTCAGTAAAGACCTAGCTTTTACCGATTCTGAACAT
>Ga0315547_1001909_pt1 | contig 15375 bp, 13 predicted proteins | sample SalMarSW160240MG_2_FD_202542 | JGI IMG/M metagenome (GOLD analysis project Ga0315547, IMG submission 202542) | Salt marsh sediment microbial communities from the Plum Island Ecosystem LTER, Massachusetts, United States - Salt Marsh Sediment SW1601-240 ... | reverse complement strand
TTGAACTTCATGACGGAGGTGGTCTAAACCTCATGGTTATTCGGGATACCCAGTCGTCAAGAAAAATTGATTTCCTGGGTAGTGGGGAGTATTTTTTCTTGACTTCTGGTTTCAAAGATGTGCAACAACACTGCATCTAGCGAGAAGTCATAAAACAAAATTTCATCCCACTCAAATTGCTGGTAATTTAGAATTTCGGTTTCATTAAACCTTCCACTGGTGAGAACTTTTCATGCTGATTTTTGAGATCGCTTATTTGTAGGTGGGTATATTTTAGGGTCGTCTGCAAGCTCGCGTGTCCCATGATTTCCTTGACCGCGAAAACGTTCGCCCCGTTGGCGATGGCCTGGGTAGCGAAGGTGTGTCGGAAGATATGGGGAGAGCACTTCACGCCGTTAAGACCAGCCTCCTTCGCCAGGCGCCGTATGAACTGCTGGACGCTGCTGATCGAGACGTATTCCCCACTACCCGCCGGAAACAGATAGGGGGAGTCTTTGCAGTCGAGGTGCGATCGAACATTATGAATATAACGGGTTAACTCCTTCCTGGTCAACTTCGAGAAGGGCACAACACGTTCCTTCTGGCCCTTACCCAATACGGTGATTAGGCCGTGCTTGAGGTCGACGTCGTTCATCTTGATCTTGACCGCCTCCGATACACGCAGCCCGGTATCGAGTAATAGCATTAATAAGGCGTAGTACCTGGCCCCGATGGCTGTACTTCTATCTATTGCGGCGAGTAATTTTTTAAGATGATCGATGGTGAGAGTCTTTACTACGTACTGAGGCACCTTGGGTAAAGGGAATCCAGCCAGCATGTTCTTCTCGACATAGCCCTCATTAGCCAGCCAGCTCCAGAAAGCCTTGACGGCCCGTACATGACCTTGAACGGAGTAAGGGGACATTTTCCCCCTCTCCGTCTTAATGTGCACGTTGTTCTCCCACCTTGCACTTTTTTGAAGATGCTGAATATAGGCCCTAAGTTCCTCCTTTCCTAATTCACTAAGAGGCTTGGTCAGATTCTTTGATTCCAGGAAGGTAAAATACCTGCTTAGTATTTCCACATACCAGGAGATGGTCTTGGGGCTGCGATTCATCGCCTGCAAACTGGGCCCGTAGTGCTCCAGTAACTCTTTTACGGAGTCAACCGGGAGACTAAATACATTCTGTGCTGTCGTTTCCATAGCCGCTCACACCGGTTTAAAATAAAAAAGACGGTGAATAGCACTTTATGTGCTATGTCACCGCCCTTTTAATATCTACCGCTTACCTGGTAGAAAACCGGCTTAAATATTCAGTTTCAAGTATTATAGCAATAATTGGCCAGCAGTGCAACTAGCTCGATATGGCTTTTGTTATTTCTTGTTAAGTTTTACTTTATCTTTGGTATAGCCATCTTGAAATTTAAAAACTCCTCAACGGCTGCTTTGCGCTGCTCTTGGCTCCACTCGAACTTGGTCACGAACTCGTCCTTAAGGCAGGGGGCGAGGAGTGTGGCGAGCTTTAACCGCGCTTCCTGCATATCTGCCCCATATTTAACGGGCTCGAAATGCCATATAGGTATCCTGCACTCGTAAATCAGCTCGTTATCGACGGTTTTTACCTTCGCCGGGTCGATGCCGAGCCTGTGCTGCCGGACGTAGAGCATTAGCCTGGTCAGCTGGTCGATGTCGCTGTCGGGTACACTCTCAGGCGCCCGCAGGAGCTCTAATATCAAGTGGGAGACGCCAATGATGTCTCTGTGGCCGGAGATGACGCTCTCCAGCCGTGCCATCTCGTCCTCCTGCTCTTTGAGCTGCTGGCTGAGCACCTCTTTCTTCTGCTCGTTCTCGAGGATTGAGTCCAGCAGCTTGTTGTTAACGGCGCCCAGCTTGTTTACGCTGGACTTGAACTGTGCCTCTTGAGCGGTCAGCTGGTCGATCGAGCTCTCGATCTCCTTCTTTCTCTCTCCCAGCTTTTTTAAGTAGGCCGCGCGCGAGCCGATGCCGGAGATTTCATTGGTAATCCCGGCAATATCGTCCTGGGTGAGGTCCGCCTTGGTAAACTCCGACTGCAGCAGGCTCACCACTAGGTTGACTTTCTCCCAGGAGAGCTGGTTCTGGGCCATGTACTGATTGAACTGGGCGTCGATTCCCTTCTTCTGCTCCTGGTACGTTTCCTGGGCCGTGGCGATGGCCTCGTTGAGGGATTTGAGGGTATCGCCGGCCTGCTTTTTCTCCTCCTTGATCCGGGCTCTCAGCTGATCCAGCTCCTCTTTTTTCTGCCCGATGTCTTCGTCCAGCTGCTTCGAGGCGTCCAGCTTCGCGTTGTAGTCGGCTACAACGTCCGCGTAGCTTAGTCCGCTGCCGGAAGTAAATAGAGCCAACTCGAGGGCGGACTGGACGAACTGGTTGCTGGAAACCTCCTTGGAGGCGATGTTCTGGCATATGTCCAGCCACTGCTCCAGCTGCTCGCCACTCACGCCCATGTCCTGGAGCTTTGTGTTCAGATTTACATAATTTTTTAATGCGGAGACGGTGGTGTTGGCCTTCAGCATGTCGACCACCAGGGACCTGAGTTGGTCGATATACTCCGTCATCCCCGGCGGCAGGGGAAGGCCTCCTTCCCGGAACTCGTTCACGATGTTGACCACCGACCCCTTGGCCACCCCGGATTGCTGGGCGATTTCGTCATAGGATAGCCCGGTCAGGAAAAGCTTGACGACCTTGAGTTTCTGGGTTACGGTTAATTCTTTCACGGCACTACCTCCTGTTAAAATTCAGGCTCTGTTTATGGGTAATTCAATATGGTTATTTGACCTTTTGACTGTCTGACTGTCTATTTGACCGGCCTATCAGGTACCAAATATCCATAGGCTCTGACCTCCTTTTTATTGTTAACCCTGCTGGCGCAAGGACCTGTAGATAAGGCTGCCAGACGACCGGGCCAGGTTATCCACGGGGGAGAAAAGCTCGTGCTGCTTCTTGATGTCAACGGCGAAAAGGCTGAGGTAGAGGCGAACCGAGGACAAGCTGCTGTGCCCCAGTATTTGCTGCAGGCTGAAGATATCGCCACCGTTGAGGAGATAGTTCTTGGCGAAGGTATGCCTGAATGTATGCGGCGAGCACCTCGTGCCGGTGATGCCGGCCCTCCTGCCGTAGCGGCGCAGCATCTGCTGGACACCGTTCCGGGTCAGGGGCTGGCCCTTGTCATTGAGCAGGAGCCCGGTAATATGCGTTGAAATCGGCTCCGGGCGTGATGTATGGATGTATTTCCACAGGGCCTTCTGGGCTACGCTGCCAACCGGCACATAGCGCTCCTTGCCCCCCTTGGCCTTCCTTATTTTCAACATGCCCTCGGAGAGGCAGACATCGTCAAGCTCTATGCCGACCAACTCGGAGACCCTCAGGCCACAGTCAAGCAGCAGGAGCAGAATGACCATGTTACGCATTCTGCTGCCGTTTGAGGACAGGCAAAGGCCCAGGAGGCCCTGTATCTGCTCCTCGGAAAAAGTGGCCACTACTTTGGTCTCTGCCTTGGGGACGGGTATCTTGGCCATCAGGTTAGACGTGATATATTCCTCCCGCTCCAGCCAGGCGAAGAAGGCTTTCAGTGTACGCACGTAGCCCTGTATCGTGGCTGCGGATAGCGGTCTGCCGGTCCGGGGCGCTCTGGCTTCCTGCTTCAGATAGAGGATGAACCGGCGGACGCAGTTCCTGTCCACCCGGTCCACGCGCGTCGGCAGGCCGCTTTGCTCGAGGAACCTACTGAACCGCTCCAGGAAAGAGGTGTACCACTCGGTGGTATTGGGGCTTTTTCCCTCGGTCTGGCAGGACAGCCTGAACCCCTGGATGAGGTTTGCCAGTTCTAAAACGCTGGTTTTCATTTCGGCCTCCTTAAAAATCAGGTTGACACGACATTTACAATCAGGTTGACAACTTTGCTGAGGCAAATAAAAAATCGGCCTCTTTTAAGGCCGATTCCAGCTATTTTAGCTTCGATTTTAAGTTTCAAGTAGGCCGTGCAGGTCTCGAACCTGCGACACCCTGATTAAAAGTAAGAAGCCCGATGTGCCACCTCATCCCTCCAGATAGCATTTAGTATTTTCCTGTCTGTCAGCGGTAGGGATTTCGTATCTGGAAGTATCGGCCAGTACCGGGCAGTGGTGAACAGTTTGTCGGCAAAATGTCGGCAAAAATGGAAGACATTATGCTACACAGTTCGGTGTACCTTTGCGGGTCTGCGGTAGAGCGAGAATGGTAGATCTGCGAAAAGGAAAGTTTTAGGTCGCGATGATTTAATTTGATAGTGGGTGGTGAATTAAGTTGGTAAACGACAAAAGGTTGGTGATTTACAGGTTTTTTTACCCGCCTTTGAATAAAGTTTCTGGCATAAATGAAATAAATACCCTGAGACTTTTTGATGGAACTTTGAGGGGGATTATGCCCTGGTGGGAGTAATGTTCCAGTGGCTTTCAGTTATCTCAAAGCTAATTTGTTCAATACCCCATAGCTAGGTGCTTTTTCTATGTCCGTATGCCTGCCCCTAAGCGAGGGTGCAATTAAGTAGCAAGAGTAGACAATTCGCCAGCTTGAGCCTCGAATTCACCTCAACAATAAGATGAAAAGTGTAGTGTATCGCACTTCGTGGCTGTTTGTTACCTGGCATGTTTTCATCCTTGCGTGCCACAATTTTTCATTATTGTAGAATAGTACTATAATAGCAAAATGACCGGTGTAATATGGCAGATCTCCCATATGGCTTCGGGAGAAGCTTAATGACGATATATACACCAGCGAACATAAGATAGCTCGTTGAGTACCTCTGAAGACGCCTAATGAGCAAAATCGCAATTGAAAAATATCCCCTTAAGAAGTAACCCTCTAGCCAGCGAATCTGGATAGGGTAAGCTAGAGACTAGAGAGGTGTGCTGACCGCAAGGTACGTTTCAGGGCAGATTTACCTCAGTGTATGGCAGCGTTAATTAATATGGTTAAGGATAACTATAGCTAAAGTGTCAGGCTCCAATTCCGACGTTGATAAAGAGCATGCGAATTCAGATACGGCTGGCGGGCCTTTTTACTCTGCAAATAAGATTGGTACCTTTGAGTCACTACGCATCCGCAACTTCCGTTTTTTGCTGACAGGAACCACCCTCTCCAATGCAGCCCAGTGGATTCAGCAGGTCACATTGAGTTGGCTTATCTATGACCTGACAGGTTCGGGCACAATTCTAGGTAGTATCAATCTGGTCCGGGCGGTAGCAGCGCTGGGCATAATACCTGTAGCCGGGCTCTTGATAGACCGCCTACAACGCCGCAGACTTCTCATAATAGAGAACAGCTGGTTGTTTACTATTACCCTAGCACTTGGCCTCATGCTAATTTTTGGCCACAGTAATATCGCTTACCTCTTCGTCTTTACCTTACTTGCCGGCATGGTTCAAACAGTAGACCAGTCCCTCCGACAGGTTCTTGTCTTTGACTTGGTGCCGCGTTCTCATACACCCAATGGCATGGCACTTGTCCAGACAGGATGGAGCCTGATGCGTTCGTTCGGACCCGCGATAGGGGGTTTTCTCATACTATGGTTTGGCTCCGGAGGTAACTTCCTAGTCCAAGCCGGCGTATACGCCCTAATCGTCATTACCATTATTCAAATTCAATTTCCAGCACGGAAATCGAGCATACCTCATGACAGTTCTACGCTGGACAACATCAAGGAGGGCCTCAAGCACTTGATGAAGAACCGCGTCACCCGGACTTTCATGATGCTGGGGTTTGTCATCCCGCTATTTATCGTTCCTATATTTCTCATCCTGCCCCCGATTTACGCTGTGGAGGTCTTTGGTGATACATCAGGTATGGTACTGGGATTCCTCATGGCGTCTGTAGGCGTAGGCGGTATTGCCGGCGGTTTCGTCACCGCCTCTCTAGGCCACATGGAGCGTAGAGGCCTCCTGCAGCTCATATCTCTTTTTCTGCTCAGCATATCGCTGATAGGCTTTGCCTTTAGCACAATTCTATTAGTTGCTCTACTGTTCCTGGCACTGGCGGGATTCTTTGAAATAATTTTGCTTATAACCAACCAGACCCTAATACAGCTCTCCATACCGGATAATTTACGGGGTCGAGTCACCAGCGTTGTCAACTTGAATATGGCTCTGGCACCCATGGCCGGTTTAGTGGCCGGGGTTGGCTCCGACCTGCTAGGAGGTCCGAAGATGATTACCATTATTCTCGCTGGCGTTGCCGCCGCTATCGCTGTTATTTTCCTTATTTGCTCGCCGACTGTCCGCAACTTTCGGCTGAGTCACGCGATTAAGCCGGACTCGGCGAAGCCACCCGCAGGCTCCGGCACCTAGCAGACTACAAAATGACGAAATGTTACCTGCGATAACCCACCAACGCCACTTCCCTTTCGATTGTCTTAACTACAGAAGCAAGTAGACTTTATTGGATAAAGGATTTATTCGGCTATCTGCCATACCTTAACTTCGCATATAGAAGCGTAACGGCAAAAAGGGCCGCGATTGCATTCCAAATGATGACCGGGGCGAGACCCAAAAGAATCCCGTAAGCTAACCAGAATAAAACCCCGAGTAAAAGTAACGTGGTAAAAAGTGCGCTTATTTCACGTGCACTTTTAAGCTTGAAGACACGAATGATCTGCGGGATAATACTACATGTTGTAAATGCCCCAGCGACAAGACCTAGGGACTCTGACAAAATCAAAGCTGCACCGCCCTTTTATGCTTTTTAAACATTATAGCACACGCTTGTTGCCCAGCTATCGTGTCTATTCTAGCATTCTAGGGAGGGGGGGCAGGTCAATTGAGCAGTGGCAGAGAGAATATAACCAGATCCGACCTCATAGTGCCCTCGTATACCGCCCGCCTGCTCCTGAAGCCCAAAGACGGGTAACTCTAAATCTATAGGTGGTATCATTATCTATAAGTGGTATCATTATTGGGGGTGGGTCGATAGGATATGATAGGAAGGTAGCGATGAAGGCACAATTGATCATCACGCATTCTGGCAGTGCACATTTTGATGAAGTGGCAGCCGTCAGTCTGATTCTGGCCGTATATGTCGATACGGAATTCCGTATCGAGCGGCGCGAGCCCGCACCGGCGGAGTTGGATGATCCGGACGTGTGGGTGGTAGATATCGGTGATCGGCATGAGCCGGAGAAGCATAATTTCGATCATCACCAGTCCCTGGGCTACCCGGCGGCGTTTGTCTTGGTAGCTGAATACCTGGGGCTTGTGGAGACCATGTCCGTCATGCCGTGGTGGTATTTCAAGGACGAGGTTGACCGCTTCGGGCCGGTAAAAAGCTCTGTAAAATATCATGCCGGTGATGACCTCGTAAACCGGAATCCGGTGGAAAGCTGGCTGGTAGCCAGATTTGCTTCCGGGCCGGAAGCATGTCTCCTCCTGCTTAAGGCTTTTGGTATTCATATTATCGGGGAAGCCCGCATGCTTAAAAGCCAGATCGATTTTTGGAAAGCCAGCTCCAGGCTGGTAATTGCGGGGGTGCCTGCCATTATCGGGGAGACGAGGGAATCCGCCGGACTGGAGGAATTTCGCCGCCTGGAAGAAAATCCGCCCGACATTGTTATTTCCCTGGACCGCCGCAGTGAAGGCTGGCGTCTTTTCCGCTACGATGGAACACCTGTTGATTTTAACCTAATTTCAAACCGCCCGGAAATTGCTTTCGCTCACAAAAGCGGGTTTATGGCCAAAACCAAAGAGCGCCTTGCCATAGATGATCTCATCGCCCTGGTGAGCAAGGCTGTCATCGGTCCTTAATGCAGTGTATCGGGATTTAGGTAAGAATGGAACAAAATATGAATACCACCCCTATCAATCCTGAGATGCTGGTTGATTTGGTGCGCATGCGGATGCCTTTCGGGAAATATAAAGGCCGCACCCTTTGTGATCTGCCTGAACCTTATCTGGCACGGCTTCACCGGAAAGGTTTTCCTCCGGGGAAAATTGGCATACTATTGTCTGCTCTTTATGAAATCAAACTTAACGGATTGGAATATCTTCTGAAGCCAATCAGGAAAAATCAGCCGTGAAGCAGGCTGGAAAAATCAAACGGTTATTTACGACTCGGCCTTTTTGATTATCACCTCAATATATTTCGGGGTTCTTATCAGTTCTTCTTTCCTTGCCTTTGGCAGCTTCTTAACCTTACTTTCCACACCCAGTGCTAGGCTTCTGCTACCTAATTTCTTTTGGAAAACCAACATCAGAGGTCCCCTGCCTCGAAGGTACTTTGCTCCCGCGCTATTGTTTTCCTGGTGCTCCGCAAACCTGCGGGCAACATCAGTCGTAATTCCGGTATACAAACTTCCGTCGTGACATCTAATCAGGTATAAGTGCCAATCCAACATAATCTTTGTTATTAAGTGTCTGACCCGGGTTGTCCGGGCGGGGACGCATCCGCCCTCATTGACAGAGAAATGCGTTTACGTTCCGGATCGATCGTGAGTACCGTGACCGTAACCTTTTTATTGACACTGACTACATCAGCCGGGTTTTTTACGAATTTATCAGACAGTTCGCTAATGTGCACGAGCCCATCCTGATGCACACCGATATCAACAAAGGCTCCAAAATTGGTCACATTGGTCACTATTCCGGCCAGCTTCATTCCCGGATTTAGCCGGTCAATCGTCCTGATGTCCGCGTCGAAAGCGACCGCCTCAAACTGCTCACGCGGATCACGCCCCGGCTTGGCCAGCTCTATCATAATATCCTGCAGTGTCGGCAACCCATATTCTTCCCCAATGTAACTCTCCAGATTAATCCGGTGGCGCAGATCGTCGCGGCGCATGAGGTCTGCCACCCTGCAACCCATGTCCCTGGCCATGCGGTCTACTATATGGTAGCTTTCCGGGTGCACGGCACTGGCCTCGAGGGGATTCTCGGCATGGTCAATACGAAGGAACCCGGCGGCCAGCTCAAATGCCTTCGGGCCCAGCCGGGGTACCTTCTTGAGGTCTGCGCGGCTGCGAAACGGGCCGTTCTCATTTCTGTGGGCGATAACGTTTTTCGCCAGCGTGGGACCAAGGCCCGAAACATAGGTGAGAAGCTGTTGACTGGCAGTATTTACCTGTACACCAACCTCGTTTACACAGCTCATGACGGTTTCGTCGAGATTACTCTTGAGCCTGCCTTGATCGACATCATGCTGGTATTGCCCCACCCCGATGGACTTGGGGTCAATCTTTACCAGTTCTGCGAGAGGGTCCAGGAGCCGCCGCCCGATGGATACCGCCCCGCGCACGGTGATATCCTGGTCGGGGAACTCTTCACGGGCGACTGCGGATGCGGAATATATCGATGCGCCGCTTTCGTTGACCATGACGACCGGCATTTTGTCCGGTAAGCTCAGCCCGCGGATGAATTCTTCGGTTTCCCTACTGGCCGTTCCATTACCGATGGCGATGGCTTCGATGTGAAATCTTTGTATGAGGTCGAGTATCGTTTGGCTGGCTTCCCGGCTCCGCGCCGCCGACTGACCCAGGTAGATAACGGCATTGGCTAAAAGCTTGCCCTGAGGGTCCAGGCAGACTACCTTACAGCCGGTCCGATATCCGGGGTCGATGGCCAGTACCACCCGCGGCCCCATTGGCGGAGCCATGAGCGTTTCACGCAGGTTGCGCGCAAAGACACGGAGCGCCTCGTCATCAGCGCGCTCTTTAGCCTGCTGACGAATATCAGTTTCAATAGATGGCGCCAGTAACCTCGGATAACTATCCTCCACAGCCAGAGCTACCTGTGCCGAGGCGTCGCCAGTACCTTTGACGAAGTGCCGGTGCAGGAATGACAGCGCTTTTTCTTGAGGCGGTCTTATCGTGATTTTCAGGAACCCATCGTTCTCACCACGTAACATGGCCAGCACCCGGTGACTGGGAACATGGGCAACCGGCTCCTGCCAGTCAAAATAATTGCTATATTTGATACCTTTGCCTTCTTTACCTTTAATCACGCTTGACTGAATGATGCCTTCCTGGTAAAAAAGCCTGCGTATGCTCTGCCTTGCCCGGGTGTCTTCATTGACCCACTCGGCAATGATGTCACGCGCCCCGGCCAGGGCATCCTCGACCGAACCGACGCCCTTTTCCATGTTAACGAACGCGAGAGCTTCATGAGACGGATCAGCAACCTCCTGACCCAGTATCAGAACGGCGAGAGGCTCAAGCCCTTTTTCTTTAGCCATGGTGGCCCGGGTGCGCCGTTTGGGGCGGTAGGGAAGGTAAATATCCTCCAATGCGGCCAGGGTCGCCGCCGATTCGACAGAATTGCGTAACTCGGCTGTGAGTACATCCTGTTCTTCAAGAGATTTCAGTATCACCTGACGCCGGCTATCGAGCGCTGCCAGCCGTGCCAGGCCGTCCCGTATTTCGCTAAGCACCACCTCGTCAAGTGACCCCGTTTTCTCCTTGCGATAACGCGCAATGAATGGAATAGTCGCTCCCGCATCAAGCAGGGATCTGACAGCCTCTACTTGCCGGGGTGTGACTCCCGCCTGGTTAGCAATGGTCATGCCATGAGTTTCAAGCATAATATTTTTATCTCTAGGTGATGGATATCAACAATTGTACTATAGAGTTCCTGCGCTCTTAAAGCAACTGCCATACGTCGAACACACAACTTTATTAGGGAGTATCCAGTTATATCTGCTATAATTATATTGTGCCCCGTGATATTGCGCTTTATATTCATGTGCCTTTTTGCCGCCATAAGTGCTCCTACTGTTCCTTCGTATCATACGATTACCGTGAGGCTGATATTCCCTTATACTTGAGTGCCCTTAAAAAGGAACTGATACGACGGGCCGGTGGAGAATGTATTCGCAGTATATATTTTGGCGGAGGCACTCCGAGCTTGCTGTTAGTTAAATATGTAGGTGACCTTATATCCGCCATCAGTTCGCTGTTTACCGTTGATGAAGCAGCTGAGATAACCATTGAGGCTAATCCGGAAACTATTAACAGGGCGTACCTTACCGCTATCAGGGAACTGGGAGTTAACCGATTGAGTCTAGGCGTGCAGAGTCTGAATGACCGCGAACTGGCGCTGCTGGGACGCATTCATACGGCGGCTGAGGCAAGAGATGCAGTGCAACACGCCCGGGGCTCCGGGGTTGATAATATAAGTATAGACCTTATCTACGGGTTACCGGGTCAGACCCTGTCCGACTGGCAGCAAACACTGGACGAAGCCATAACGATGAGGCCGGAGCATCTTTCGCTCTATTCTCTCACTCTGGAGGCGGAGACACCAATGTGGCGAGCGATTAAAGCAGGCTATTTGCCCGAGCTTGACCCGGATATGAGTGCTGACCACTGTGAACTGGCCGAGGATTTGCTGGCTGCACAGGGCTACAGCCACTACGAGATATCAAACTGGGCAATGGCCGGCCGGGAGTGCCGTCATAATTTAACTTACTGGCGAAATATGCCCTACCTTGGTGTGGGTGTTGCCGCTCATTCCTGTTTAGGCGGTCACCGCCTCGCCAATACAAAGAGTCTGGATAAATATGTAGATGGATTTTCGGGGGAAGCATTACCGGTGCCGGAGCTGGATGAGGAGATTAACCATGAGCTGGAACTGGCTGAAACGGTCATACTCGGCTTGCGGTTGGGTGAAGGAATCGACCTGGATGATATTCATCGCCGCTTTGGCATATATATACTGGTACATTATCGTCCACAGGTCGAAGAAATGGTTGACGCCGGTCTTCTAGAGCAGGCCGACGGGCATGTAAAACTCACGCGCCATGGCCGGCTGCTGAGTAACGAAGTATTCTGGCGTTTCCTGCCGGGGTGACTGCGGCTAGTAAAACAGTGGCAAATTTAACCGTAAGAGGTGGCTGAACTTATATGGAACAGGCGCTTACCCGTAATTTTTGTATTATTGCTCATATAGACCACGGTAAGTCGACACTAGCCGACCGGCTGATTGAACTAACCGGAACCATGAGGCGTGATGAGATAAGCGAACAGATGATGGACAGCATGGACCTGGAGCGAGAACGGGGCATCACTATCAAAGCTAAGGCCATCCGCCTGCATTATAAAGCCGATAATGGCCAAACCTATCGCCTGAATCTTGTCGATACGCCGGGGCATGTCGACTTTTCTTATGAGGTTTCGCGTACCCTAGTGGCCTGCGATGGAGCCGTGCTGGTTATCGATGCTACGCAGGGTATCCAAGCGCAAACACTGGCCAATACCTATCTCGCCATGGAACATAACCTGGAGGTAATACCTGTCATTAACAAGATTGACCTGCCGGGGAGTGAACCCGAGCGTGTCCTGGCAGAGATTGGGAGCGTGCTCGGGTATAAAGAACAGGATATACTTCTCTTGAGCGCCAAGACCGGACAGGGTGTACCGACGTTGCTTGAAGAAATCGTCCGGCGCATTCCCCCACCCAAAGGCGATGCCCAACAGCCGCTCCGGGCGCTTATCTTTGACTCGCGCTACGATGCCTATAAGGGTGTCATCGCTTATCTGCGTGTCGTGGACGGTCGTATCTCTAAAGAAGACGGATTACGCCTGATGGGGCAGGGCACCGAGATAGAGGTACTTGAGGTCGGGTATTTTGCTCCCGAACCATGCCCGGCACCGGAGCTGACAGCCGGGGATGTCGGTTATATCGCAACGGGGCTTAAAAGCGTGGAGGAGTGTCATGTCGGTGATACAGTGACCTCGATACATGGCGGTGCCACGGAACCACTTATCGGATATCACCCCCCCAAGCCGATGGTATTTGCCGGTATCTACCCCACCCAGGCAGAGGATTTTAATGAACTGCGGGAGGCTATTGAAAAATTAAACCTTAACGACGCCTCGCTCTCTTATGAACCGGAGTCCAGCCCGATTTTGGGCTACGGCTTCCGCTGCGGCTTTCTTGGTTTGCTGCACCTTGATATCGTGCGCGAACGCCTGGAGAGGGAGTTCTACCTGTCGCTGGTAGTTACAGTGCCCGGAGTCAGTTTTATTATCACAAAAACCAGTGGACAGCAACTCACCGTCACCAATCCGAACCAGTTCCCGGAACCCACAGAAATCGAGAAAATAGAAGAACCCTGGGTGAAAATATCGGTTATTATACCATCAAGCTTCATCGGTGCTCTGATGGAGCTTCTCATGCAATCCGATGGAGCCTACAAACAAACGGAGTACCTGGGGCAATACCAGGCCGGCGGAAAGCTCGGGCAGCGTGTTCGCCTTGAGTACGAAATGCCCCTGCGCTGCATGCTGACCACCTTCTACGACCAGATGAAAAGCCGCAGCCGTGGTTACGCTTCGCTGGACTATGAGCTTATCGGTTTCCGTGAAGCCGAGCTGATCAAGCTCGATGTCCTGGTGAACGATTTGCCGGTGGATGCCTTCAGCCGTATCATAACGCCGGAGAAAGCCCATGAGGTCGGCAAGGCGATGGTGGCCAAGCTCAAGGAGGTTATTCCACGCCAGCTATTCAAAGTGCCGATTCAAGCAGCTGTCGGCAGCCGCATTGTGGCCAGAGCGGACATAGCCGCCAAGCGCAAGGATGTTCTCGCCAAGTGCTACGGAGGTGACATCACCCGCAAGCGCAAGCTGCTGGAGAAGCAGAAAGAGGGCAAGAAGAAGATGAAGTTCATCGGCCGGGTGGAAGTGCCCAAAGAGGCGTTTCTGGATGTGCTCAAGCTCGGCTAGGTGGTACTAAATATGGGGGCACCCCAGTCAGCGATAGCCCAAATAAAAAAGTTACCGCGACAAAGTGATTTATGGCCGGTTTCATGATTATCCAATGTTGGGAGGCGGAAAGATGACAGACCAAGAAGAACAATCACTAAAAGAGGCCAAGCGAAAGGAAAAGCGTGCTACTGAGGAAATTGAGCAATTAGCTAGAGATCAGGCAAGAAGAAAAGCTAATTTAGCTAGAGAACAGGCGATAGCTGAAGCTCAAGAGGCAAGAAAGCTCAAGGCCAAGAAGCAATCACGAGGGTAAGTAAAAATGGTATTTGGCAGTGAAACAAGTTAGTTCTAGTATCACTTTCAAATACCCTTTTTACTTAGAAGTAGGCTAGTAAGAAAGAAGGATAAGATTGCAGTTAGTCTATTGGATTTCTATCTCGCTTCCCGGACTGCACTGGAGATCCAGTGCAACTCTGCCAAAATCAGGTGTAGAAAATGACATTCACCAATCCGATAGTGGGTGGGAAATTAGCAAGCAAGGGGAGGCAAAATTACCATGAAGACCGATGCAGAACTACAGCAGGATGTTATGAATGAGCTTAAATGGGAGCCGACTATTAAAGCGATGGAGATTGGGGTTGCTGTCAAAGATGGTGTTGTGACGCTGAGTGGCTATGTCGATAGCTATGTTAAGAAGGGGGCTGCCGAGCGCGCCGCCGCACGAGTTTTTGGCGTCAGGGCGGTGGCTGAAGAAATCCAGGTCAGGTTGCCCGGCTCTCAGAAGCGGTCAGATGAGGACATCGCCCGGGCGGTGGCAAATGTCCTCGAGTGGAATGTCTTGGTGCCCCATGACCGCGTCAAAGTGCAGGTGCAGGACGGGCTGGTTACTCTGAGTGGCGAGGTAGACTGGGGGTATCAAAAATTTGCTGCCGAGGAGGCCGTGCGCTACTTCATGGGAGTAGTATGGTTCAGTAACCAGATTATGGTCAAGCCGACGGTCAAACCGCAGGATGTAAAGGACAAAATTAAAAGCGCATTTCAGCGCAATGCCCTGCTTGATTCGCGGCGAATCACAGTAGAAACTCGCGGCGGCTGGGTGATTCTCAGCGGCAGTGCGCGCTCCTGGGAAGAGAGAGCAGAAGCCCAGTGGGCGGCCTGGGCCGCACCAGGCGTGTTCGAAGTCGAGAACAATATCATAATTAGTCCTTAGGCAGACAATAGAAGGGGGAACTGATATGAAACAAGATTCTAGATATATCCGCTGCACTTTCTAGCGAATTGTGTGACCCATGTAGTACCGTTTCGCTGCACGCTAGAGCCTAAGTTACTGCCGCCTGCAATTACAGGCGGCACTGATGCTTTTCTGACTCTTCCCTTATGAGTATCTTATTCCCATTTTATGAGTTTTTAACGGCGCGTGCGTTATCCTATCAATAGGTTAAAAAAATGGACGCAATAAGCGGTTACAGGAAAGGAGACAGTCCAATGAACGACAAGCAGAAAATCCTAGTTGCCGATGACGAACTCTACATCAGACTATTGGTAAGGGATATCCTGGAGCCAGAGTTCACCGTCATAGAAGCCAGCAACGGCGAAGAAGCGGTAAGCGCCGCCCGCGCCGAGCAGCCCGACATGGTCCTGATGGACATCCTGATGCCAAAGCTGGACGGCTACACCGCATGCTACGCCATCA
>Ga0315547_1001908_pt1 | contig 15376 bp, 14 predicted proteins | sample SalMarSW160240MG_2_FD_202542 | JGI IMG/M metagenome (GOLD analysis project Ga0315547, IMG submission 202542) | Salt marsh sediment microbial communities from the Plum Island Ecosystem LTER, Massachusetts, United States - Salt Marsh Sediment SW1601-240 ... | reverse complement strand
TTTTCATTAATAACCAAGAACATCGAGAAGAAAATAAAGAGTAGAACCAAGGTATTCACAACATCCTTGAAAACTACAATGTATCTTTTATCAGAAATTAAAAAAGCACCGATCAGGATTATCGAAAGAAGCAGAATAAGAAAAAAAGAACGGGCATAAGCCTTAAACGTTTTTCTGAATCTATTCCAATAGTAAATCACCATATATGGAAAAAAACCAACGGATAATGCAATAAATAAATATTTTAACGGAGGAATAGAAGTTCTGAATACATAACAGAGAATTATAATATTAATTATATATATCTCAACAAGTGTATTCTTCTTCAACTTCTGCAATGCAATTTTCATATCACTGAAGTTTCTCAGGTTCTTTTATTATCTGGCCAATTTCAGTCATCCCAATCCGGGTTTATTCGTCTTTAACTTCAGAATAATTTTTAAGATGAAGGCTGGACATGCAATTACCAGGAGATTGGGTAGAATTGCTATTAAATACCTCCAGTCCGAGAAATATTGCTTTTTTATCTTGATCCTATAAAACTGTCCCCTCTTTCTTCGTTTAATAACTTCGGCGTCAAATCTCAGGTAATACAACTTTTCATTTATATTATGAATAATGGCACCCTTCGAAGTAGCTCTTAACCATAAATCCATATCCTGGGAGTTTTTATAATATGGATTATAATATCCGAATTTTTTAAAGAATGCTATCCTGAACATTGTGGATGGATGAATTACATCAATTCTCCTAAGTAATTGATTAAAGTTTGTACGAAGCGCTACATATTTTTCTCCAATTATTTTGCTTTCATTATTAATTAAGAATGCCTGCGTCCCTACTAAATCAACTTCAAGATGATTATTTAAATAATTTATTTGCTTTCGAAAGCGATCAGGATGAGCTATATCATCAGCATCCATTCTTGCCACAAAATCATACTTTTTCTTTTCACAAATATTTATTCCATCATTTAGGACAGACGGAAGGCCTCGATTTTCCTTAAAGGCAGTTATAAACACAAACTTGCCAAAGAAAGATTCAATGATCTTCCATAATAATTTGTTAACTGGTCCATCCACTAATATGTAGAGATCAAACTCCTTAAAAGACTGTGCTTGCAGGCTATCAACAGCTGCTTTCAGCAATTCTTCGCTATCATCCTTATATACAGGTAATAAAACTGCTAACTGATTCATATAATCTATTAACTATAAACGATTATCATTGAATTGTCAGTGTTGTTTTAGTAATTTATTATACAATGTTTGATACTTGTTGGACATGATATTTGCTGTGAAGTTTTCGGCAAACACTTTCATGAAGAAATCCCGGCTTTCATTCAACTTATCCCTGGTCAAATTCTCAAGAATTGCTACAAGTTCATCAATTTCAAATACATCAAAGAATGGAAATGGACAATGGTAATCCTCAAATATCTCAACATGTGGAGGAATATTAGATAAAAGTACTGGCAAACCACAAGCAATGGCTTCGAGAACTGAATTAGGCAAACCTTCAGATTTAGAGGAAGATATAAAGCAATCTGCCGCCTTTAAATATTGATCCACATTAGTAATTTTGCCTAAAAATTTTATTTGATCACCAAACTGAATCATATTCTTACATGATTGCTCAAGTTTACCCGTACCTAAAAAAATCAAAACTAAATCATTTGTTGATTCCAATCGCTGAAATGCTTCAATTATCATTTTAGGATTCTTCCTTGATGAAAGATGTCCAACAGAAACTAATAGAATTTTATCCTTCGGTAAACCCAGTTCCTCTCTTAATGACATCCTTTTAGTATTATTGACCAAGTAAAATTTATTCTCATCTACACCATTTTGAATTGGTGTTATTTCTAAATTCCGTTCTTTTTTTAATCTTTGAGAAATACCATTGGAAACAACCACTGGTCCATGAATCCTAGCCAGGACAAATAAATGAATTCTTGCCATCAATCTTCCCGGAAGCTTCCCATATGTCATAGGATAATCATCGAACGGGTAATTACGCAATGTGGCAACTGTCTTATACTTTTTTGACAATCTAAGTCCACTTAATATATCTGCCCTTATGCCCTGAGTATGTATAATATCCGGTTTAATTTGGGATAATATTTCCCTTATTTTCGTATTAATCAGAATAAAACCAACTATTCTGGAAAGCTTTAGAGAGTGAATTTTAATATTCATCTCAATAAAATCAGACATTCTACTTCTTTCAGGTTCTGTGGATAAAGTAATGATGTAAGGTTCAAAATGTTTACGATCCAGATTCTTGATAATATTGTAAAGCTGGTTTGATGGTCCACTAAGTTTGAGTGTTGAAACAATGTATAAAACTCGTATCATGATTTCCTTTCAATGTTGGGATGGAACAAATACAGAAATACTGGCAAATTAAAAAGGAATAAACCTGAGAACTGATTATAAGTAACTGCCGTGAAACTTAATAAGAAGTAAAATACTATTAAAGTTTTTATTTGGGTTATCAGTGGATGCTGCACAGTAACTTTAAGAAGTATATATAATAGTAGCCCATAGTGTAGGATAAAGCCGGGAAGACCAGCATTTAGCAACATCTCAAGATAGTTTGAGTGACTCATCATTCCAGTCCCATGTGAAAAGATACCTTCAGGAGGGATCAATACATAGCGAGCATTATCCACCCCGACTCCACTAAGTGGATTCTGTAGAAATACCTTAAAGCCCTCGGTATATGCCCATGATCTTAAGAATACACTTTCGTTTTCCCTAAGCAGCTGTGGATCTGACAATAACAAAACAAACCTGTCAATCCTAGCTGCTAAATTTCCAACTATTAAATAGGTAAGAATTATCACAGCTATCGAAACAATAATTATTATTATTCTTCTGCTTCGATTGCCGGCAACATAGATTGGATAAGCCAATATGAAAACAATGGATACAAATCCTGTGATGGACTGACTTGCCAAAATCAGGATAATACCCAGTATGATGGTGATTGTTTTCCACAGACTTTTTTTTACGAAAAAATAGGTGAGTGAAATTAAAATCACGGTTTGTAAGCTGAAATTATTCCTGTTACCAAATAATCCTGAAAAGCTATCTCCAGAGTACTCTATTCTATTGGTAATCCATAGGATCAGCAAAAAGGAATTAATCAATACCCAAAAGGAAACAATCCAAGAAATTGCAATGCCTCTTCGGTAATCGGTAAACACTGCAATTATCAATCCACTTGCCAGCAACGACAAACCTGCCACCAAAAGAATTTGCAAAATATGATGCTTCCAGTCAACAGCAAAAAAGGTCATAAGAAGGGCATAAGCCAACCAAAGCAAGGGTAAAACGAATACCTGAAGCTCCTGGACTTTAATTCTGCCACGAGCTGCAAAAAATAGTACGAGAATTAAAAAAATAAAAGCAGCAAGGCCCCAGTCAAGGTAAGGGATCTTATAAAGACTTTTATTTAAAATCAATAGAATGCCTAATGCAAAGGACCCAAAGTAGAATATTCCTCTTGGAGTCCAGCCTTCATTTTGCATGTTAATATCGAGCACAATATCAGGAATTTAGTACCGAAATGTATTGACCGACTATATTTGAAAGATAAAACCTGGAGCCCGTTTCCCTTATCTTGTGAATATCCCAACTTTTATCCAGAGTCTGCAATATTCTTTTTCCCAGAGTCTCTGTATCATTTTGAGGAACCAGGTAACCATTAATGTCTTCAATGATAATTTCAGATGGTCCATAGTCACAATCAAAGGCTACTATCGGCAGTCCCATGGTAATTGCTTCAATTAGAACATTTGGAAAACCTTCATATCTCGATGTCAGAACCAGCATTCCGGACTGAGAATAAACATTATAAATATTCTCAACATAACCTAAAAAATCAACATTCTTCTGTATGCCCTTCTCCTTTGCTAATATTTCAAGATTCTCTCTTTCAGGTCCCTCACCACAAATCTTCAAATACAAATTCTTCTTTTTTAATAAACACTTACTAAAAGTCTCAATCAGAAAATCAACCTGCTTTATCTTAACTAACCTTCCTACATAGAGGACTACATTCTTCTTATTGTTTTGTGTTGATCTCTCTGGAATCTGAAGGGAAGCCAATCTGACCAGTTCTGAAACCGGATTCCGAATATGGATTATTTTATTTCTCGGAATCTTATAATAATGAACCAATTGATCTATAACTCCTTTGGATTGTGTAATAATGGTATTAACATTTCGATAAAGAAATTTGACAAAATAATGCACTACATATTTATGCCACAAAGAGACTTCATTTGCCTTTGCTTCAACCAAATTACTGATATGCCTGTTAACAATCCTGAAGCTTTTCCTTAATAAGAACCTGGCGATGATAAGTTGAATAGCCAATTGATGATTAAATACCAGGATTGAATCAGGTTTCTCACGAATTAACATTTTAATAATAGGGAGCAATGAGCTCCTGGCATGTTTCTTCCCAAGGTTTATAATCTCTACCTCATTCAACACCTCCTTCATATAAATCCCGACATGCTCCAATAAGATTAGCTTTACTTTATAGTTTTTCTTTACAAGTCCATTTGCGAGTGTAACGCAAATCCGTTGGGAACCGCCACCGCAGAGTGAGTGTATAAACAGGTAATATGTCCCCTTATCAATCATTATCCTAAAAACGGTTAACCCAGCCAGGAGGGGGTTTTGCCTTAACCGAATGCTTTAATATAGCATCAAGCTTTGTCGGAACATTGTTTAAACGAAGCTCATAATCTGATAAACCCCATATCCTTAAACCCTCTTTGATTAATGGAATTTTGTCGCTATCGATCCCAGCTAGTTTTGAATAGAGAAGATCCGTAAGAAAAGAATCATCAGAAAAACTAAGAAATCCCAGCGGAAAAGGTTCTGGCTTAAGTGGTCCATCACCTTCACCACCTATAATACCGTCAGTTAAGTTATATAGCTTTCTAACAGGTTCTGGTGCAATCTCCCCACTTGAATTTCCACATAAAGCTATTAAATACAAATCAAGGACCATTCTCCATGTTGTATCATTGCCATACCAGGCAGCAGAGAGGTTACAGTAAGGAGAATTTCCAGCAATTTTCCAAAGAGCATGTGAAACTTTCTTCAATATCTTATTTAATACATTCCCCCTGTGTATATTCGCATGATCCATGAAAAACTCGGAAGTTCTTCTAATCGGATTAAACCCGGGGTAACAATCTCCCCCTGTTTTTGTCCCACCAATACGATGGTGAGGCAGAAAATCTTTGTCACCATTAATTCCAACTAGAATTTTTAATGCATTTGTAACACCGGCCTTCTGATGCGTTTTAAACTTGCTCATAGTTAATACTGTGTCAACCTCAAACAACTTCTTCGTAATACAATATTTATGAATGCCCTTTTTATGTGCCGTCCCTAATCTTCTGGGATCATACTCTGTCACCCTGAAAATATTCTTATCACTACTTATGGGCTCAAGATTGCTACTATCCTTAAGGTCAAAAATTATATAGTCTTCGATTGGCCTCAAATTCTTTGAGATTTTTCCAGTTCTGCTATCCAGCACTACTCTTCTGAAATCAATGATTTCAATTTTATTCAAATGATCCCTATTCAAACAATCAATAGTTTCGTAGAATGAAGAAGTCAGAAGTTTATCCCAGTTGCATCTCTGCAGGGGAGCATCCCCTATTATCAGTTTCTTGGGATTCAGTTCAAGTAATAATTCCAGGGTCGCAAAAAGAACCTCGTGGTGGCTTATTAAACAAATATCTTGTATGGAATTTTCTGGATGTAGCACCCAATTTGGCTTCAGCAAAATAGTTTTACCTGATATATTCCCCTTAAATTCCTCATTATTCAGGATTATTGAGGCCAGTAGTGGTTTCAATTTGTCTTTTTCATAAATCATGCCAAGACTTGAAATACTCCTGTCAACTTCCAGTAAATCTGGTATATAGAGAAAATCTATTTTGCTCATTGCAATTGTTGATTAGAGCATGATTATCATAACTTTTTAAAACGATACAGGTTTCAGATCCTGAACTCCAAGCAGATCCATCAACTGGCAATGCTGAGGCCAATAATTACCCTCATGGAAATTTAATTGGGGATCCCAGTACCCGGGACAGTCATAAACGTTTCTATCCACGAATGTATAACTAATCTCGCAAAGTACAGGATCATGATTTGTATCCCATAAAAAATCATAAGCCATGGACTGAAATCTAAGAGCCTTTGAAATTTCAAATGCAATCTCAATGAACTTGTGATTTATCTCATCGGTCTGGTAATCGACTAATCCGCTTCCTGACGATCGAAAATCATTTTTCCTGTTAAATCTTCTAAATGCAAATGCTCTATCTCCTATAATGTTTACACGGGTATCGAAGTCATTACCAGGCATGAATTTCTGAAACAAAATATAGTTTTTATGTACTGCCCAATAGGGATTCTCCTTATCCAATAATCTATTCCATATGCTCTTGGCAATTCTTCTAATTGTACGATAGGGAGTCGATGTCAAACTACCTTTCATCATTACCTTATAGGGATAAAAACCCCCTGTAAACATTTTTTTAACCAATCTCTTTGCCTGCATAGCACTGTTTACAAGTAAAACACTATACGATGATGCACCACCTCTTAATTTAAAAACTTGAGGAAACTCTGCCTGGTCAATCCATTCCATCGCTTTATGCTTATCCCAGAAAATCCAACTCTCAGCAACCGGGAAGCCCAAAGAATTTAATAGGTAATATTGTTTGATTTTGTCATCAAAATGCCAGCAAGTTTTATAATCAGGAAAACATTTTATATTGTGATTAAACTCAATCACAGGCAGAATGGATTTTGCTATTTGCTGATGATCAACCCAATGACTCCATCGATAGATGAAATAATCAAGTCTTTTTACCTGATCCCAAAAGTCAGTTTGATTAATATCAAGCCATATTACCGGAATACCATTTTCTTCAAGTATCCTGTAATACTTATTCACAAATTCTTTGTGTCTGGGATCATCAACAACATGAATTCCTACTTTCATTAAGAGTGTTTATTTAATTTTATCTCATTAATCCCACTGTAAGCTTCCCTTAATCAGCTACGCTTGTTTGACGAAATTATTTAAAATATTTAATTCTTGATTTATACAGCTCCGCTCTCTCAATCCCTTTTTAAACCAGGATGAAAAGGATTAATAGCGTTAAAGTTATTGATTATACAATAACGCGCAAGCTAGAATCCTCAAGACCTTAATGGCGATTAAATATTCTGTCAATATGTAATGGTGGTTCAATGATTTTGCAGAAAGAAAGTTGCATAATTAGTATTCAAGTCAAATATTTTAATACAACCAACTTCATACAACGGATTAAAATGAAGACAAAGGAGAAATTAAATTCTTTCACAAATTTTATTGCCTCTATAAATTTCTTGTTTTTTAAAAATTCTAAAAATAGAGCACAAGCTTTATTTGTAAAATAATTTCTTTCTTCGACTGACAATGAAAATAATTTATATTCCAAATAATGGTATTTTAATGTCCCAACTTTTTCAACGGCACGGTTCTCAGCATCTTGTATATAATAACTTAATAACGTAGGTTCAAAAGCCAATCTGTATTTTCGAGCTAAACGACTCCAGACATCAATATCCTCACCTCTGGTAAATTTAGTATTAAACAGACCTATTTTATCAAAACAAGATTTTTGAATAATAATACTTGACGAGCATACCAACGGTACTTCAAAAGCTTCTTTAAAATAATTTTTAATGTAACCTCTTTTTTTGTGGATTCCATTTGCAATTTCAATTCTCTTGCCTTTTTTAATGCCAAATTGACATCCAAAAAATGAAGCTTCGGGAAAATCATCAATTAATTGTTTCATTGTTTGCAGGTATCTCGGTTCCCACAAATCATCGGCATCCAGAAATGCAATATAATCGCCTTTAGCTGCTTTGATGCCAGTATTCCTTGCTGAAGAAACACCTCCATTTATTTGGTTGATTACCAGTAAACGATTGTCTTTAATTGACTCAACTATTTTAAGACCGTTATCTGTAGAGCCATCATTGACTACAATCAATTCAAAAGAACGGTATGTTTGATTTAATACCGACTGAATTGTTGATGAGATGCCCAATTCATTATTGTATAGTGGAATAATAACTGAAAATTTTAACACACAAATTTTATTAAATATGATTCTTAATTCGAGTTTTAGCTTTTAAGTGCATTTTCGATGAAACTTCTTGCTTTTGTTTGCTCCTTCTTTGTTATGTTATTAACTAATTTCCAATCTATTTCTGAAATGATCTTTTCAGTTGTCAATTCACCAAAATTCAATATCATTCGGTTTTCTAAATTAAACATCTTCAACAATGAAGAAAACCGGGTTATGCCACGATGTAAATTTCCTATAACGATAAAAGGTTTATTGAAAATTATCGATAAAACCGTCCCATGGAATGAATCAGTTACCACATACTTAGCATTAACAAAGCTGCAAAGCCAATCTTCAACAGGTGGAACGATACTGTTCTTTAGTTTTGATTGTATTTGATGGGAAATTTTTTCATCTGGTACCAGATTCAATTGTTGAGCAATTTCATGAACGATTTTATTTGTTTCTTCAGATTCATCAAGAATGTAAGTTGATAATTTCTCATTGTCCTGATGATGTCTATTGACTCCAATTATATCTATATAATCTTCTTTTTCAAGGAGCATGGTTGGGTCTACTACATGAACAGCATCAACTCCCAAATGATCCTTACATAGTTTTATAGCAGAATCTTCTCGCACAGAAATCGCATCAAATTGTTTAGCCAGAGTGGAACATTTGACTGTTTGTCTATCTGTAAATTCCCAATCGCTTACGCCAAATGAAACAGCATAAGCTATACGTTTTACATTATTAATTCCAACCAAAAAATTAAAAAAATAATTCGGAAGGTATGGAGAATATCTGGGACGCCAGACTTGATCGCTACCCACAATATACGCATCAAAATTATATTTTAATTGTAGTGATTTATTAATATTTGAATTAAACCTATGGGTTGTTGATATGTAATTTTGTACAAATGAGCTTGTGTGTCGCTTTTTTAATGGCGGAATTATTGGATAGTTTCCTTTTCTTCTTAAGATGTAATGAAAAAACGCCCTTTTAAGAATTGAAAATAATATTCTTAAATATGTAGGTTGTTTTAACACTCTATCAATGGTCAACACCTCATGTCCCATTCTTTTTAAATGCTTTTGCAAAGCATAAGCTTGCAATAAGCCGCCATAATTTGCGTATAATGGTTGTGTTAGTATACCTATTTTCATGATGAAATAATTTTAATTATTTCATCCACTGATCTTCTCTTCGAATAACATGTTTTGAATTCATCCTTTGGCTGACCTATAGCAACTAAAGCTATTACCTTTTCAGAATTGGTCATATTAATTAGTTTTTTTATTTCCCTATCATGTTGAAAATTCAAGGCCCAATGAGCAGGACAAGCACCAACTTTGTAGTAATGTAAAGAATACAAAAGATTCAATAAAAATATGCCTCCATCAATAAATAACTGACTCCTCTCACCAACTGAATAAAAATAGTTCCGATCACTTACAACCACTAGTAATTGCACAATTTTGTCTGTAAAACCTTCTAAGCCACGCTGAATTTTTAAAACAGCATCTATTGTTGTTTTATTTTCAATATAATAAACTTTAACTGGTTGGCGATTACAAACAGACGGTGCATTTTTTGCTAAATTGATTATTTTATATATTAAATCATGGGAGATTCTTTCTCCTGTAAAATCTCGAATACTTGATCTAGAATTTGAAAAATCAAAAAAATTACCTTCTGAATTCTTAAAATATTCTTGTTTATTAAATGACTTAGTGCTATCTAAAATAGGTTGAAAATTCCTTTTAAGAAATCTATAATCTTCATCACTGAAAAAACCAGAAATATCAATGTTATTATCCTGATGAATATCAAAATAATTACACAAAACTGAAGCCGCAGCAATAATTTGCGTTTTATCCCTAATGGACAAGATTTCGTTCTTTTTTAATAACCTCAACAAATTAACAACTTTCAATTTCCCATATTTAAATTTCATTTCCTTATATAGCAGGCACTTCTCCAACGAATGGTAATCTAAGATTAGTAAGGCCTCCAGTTTATTCAAACTATCTTTCTTGAAAACATTGGAATAATTATAATAGCGTACAAAATCAATAAATGTATTTTGTACCAGCACTATCAAACTCATAAAATTATTCCCGAGCAAATCTTTAATACTTTGTTTTATTTTATTTGAGTTACGCATTTTCTATCCTATCTTTATTATTGATTTTTACATCTATTTTTATAAACTGATATTTTATAATTGGAATGTTTGATATATAAACAGTGTCAATACACTAATTCTATTAATTTATAGCGAAAGTGTAATATGGTGAAAATCATTTAAGTTTCTAAAAATTCTTTCCGTTGAATCCTTTTCGAGTCATTTGCACCAATTTGCCCATTTTAAATTCTTCTTAAAGTTTTATTGAAGCGTCTAATTACAAATTGCTTTTCTTGACGGTTAAGTCCAATTAAATATATGAAAGTAGTTGTGCTGCAAAATGCAATAATACTTACAATTAAAAATCGGATAAGCCCTTGGTCCATTCTTAATCTTAAAATCAAAGGCACTATTATCGCTGTTAATGTGACTAATAGTGCTACAGAAATAACCTCCTTAATGAATTTACCGATCGAAATCTGCACTAAAGGTTGAAGGATCCAGAGTCTAGCAAAAAGGGCAACGATAGAAATAGAAATACTTACATACAATGTAATTTGTGGTGGAAAACCCATTTTTAGAAATATATATGATATTGGCAGAATTAACAATAACAATCCTCCTATAATGGCCTGATATTTCTTTATTTTTCCTGAAGCTTGTGCGGCTGTCCTTAATGGGCCTGAAATGCTATCAATCAGAATATTTATTAGCACCAGTCTAGTGAAAATTACGGTATATTCAGGCACAATTTTCAACCACAATTTAAGGATGATTTCTGTTTCCAGAAGAATAGGCAATGATAACATGAAAAGCAAAAAGAAAGAATATTTTGCCCCTTGAAAAATGATTTGATGCATGTATTTTATATCGTCGGCTGCATAGGATTTAATGATTTGTGGATTCATGGCCATTTGAAAATTGGTAACAAATCCATAGATTGCACCTCTGACTTGAAAGGCTATACCCCTGGCTGCATTAACAACAGGTCCAAAAAATAGATTTAGTAATATGTTTACACCCTGACCCATAGCTACACTTGCTACATTGCCAAAAAGGTTCCAACCCGCATAGTCCATTAAAGTTTTAAATAACGATTTTTCCCAGAAGAATTTATAGTTTGTTATTTTAAAATTTCGTCCGCAATAAATTCTATAAATCATCCAGATCAACGCAGTTACACAAAAAATTAAAATTGAATACATCTTTAATTTGTCAAATCCAATCCATACCAATGCAAAGACAACTATTAGTTTTAATACGACCTCGACAATGCTGACATAAGCATATATTTTCATGCGCTCATATGCAATGATTGTTGCGTTATAAGGCACACTCATTATAGTCACCATAAAAGACAAAATAGAAAATTGATATACCCAGTTAGCTGCCTCCATTCTTTCAACAGGGATAACCAACTTGGCATTCAAAAACCAGAGTCCGATGGATTCAGCCAAAATAAGAACGGCGACTGCAATAATAGCATGAATATTAACACTCATGCTAAATACCTTTTTGAGCTGAACGAAATCATTTTTTCCTAATTCAAAAGAAAGAAAACGTTGTGTTGCAGAAGACATGGAAGCATTCAGAAATGAGAACATCATCACAACACCCCCAACTACGTTATAAATACCAAAATCCTCAATCCCTAATGTATTTAACACAATGCGGGAAGTATATAACGATACACCCATTGTAAGGAACATACGAAAATACAGCATGGCTGTATTCCTGGCAATTCTTCTATTATTCTCCGTGTTGGACATTAAATCAGTTTCCTTATGATAAATTGGTGATTTTTTCTCTGATATTTGTGTGTTTCAATACATATTTCGGTTTTTGGGGCAACTCATAATCAATATCAACACCAGGTATATTTGATATTTTTCCCTGTTCTGCAAGTTCATACAACTCGGATTTGTTAGATTTACAATACTCAATATCTTCATCCATATAAACCAGAATGAATCTGTCTTTACCTATTATCTCTTTTACCTGGTTCCTGATTGCTTCATCAGGTGATATAAAGGAGCAGATAGCTATTATCCCCTGATCATTTAATATATGTGCGATATGTGCTACCCTGTGTAGATGCTCTGCCTGATCTGCAAGTGAGTAATCTAATTCCCTTGATAATCCACTTCGAACAGTGCTGCCGTCAAGCAAAACGACTGATGCTCCACGGTCAAAGAGCTCTTTCTCAAGAGTATATGCAAGATCGTTTTTCCCGGAACCATGTAAGCCGGTAATCCAAATGGTTGCTCCCTTCTATTTAAACCTACTTTCACGTTCTCTAGCAGAAATTAAACTCTGCCCTTTAATGATCTTTCCCCTATCCATATCAGTAATACGTGAGGGTAATTTATCACTAGCTCTTTTATCGAGTATCATACCAACGGCTGAGGTATTATGTGTAATCGGATCAATAAGGACGAATGAACCTGTGTTCCTGTTCCTGCTGTAGGGATCAAAGAAGAGAGGCTTATTCGTCGTAATAACGACACGCCCAATATCATTCAACTCAAATGTTTTCTTCTTTTCCCTTTTAAGGGTATTTACATCTACCCTGTATTCCAGTTCGTCAATTCGAGCCCGGGAGGTATTGGTATTGTGTTTGATATAGAAGGTCTTTGTAAGATCCAGGTTCGTCTCATCCATCCACACCAGCATGGCCTCAAAATGCCTGTCAACCTTGGGAACATTATCTGGATGGATGATCATCTCACCCCTTGAGATATCAATTTCATCTTTCAGTGTTATGGTTACTGATTGGGGAGGAAATGCCGCCTTTTGCCTACCGTCATAGGTAATAATGGATTTAACCTCAGATATTTTCATAGAAGGTAATACCATCACTTCGCCATTCTCCATGATCACTCCCGATGCCACTCTTCCGGCAAATCCCCTGAAAGCCCTGTCAGGCATTAATACATACTGAACGGGAAACCTAAGATCCTCAAAATTTTGATCACTGCTGATATGCACCGTCTCAAGATATTCCATCATGCTCTTCCCGTGATACCAGCTCATCCTTTCCGAAACATCGACTAATATTTTCTCCTTTTAATGCAGATATGGGAATACATTCCACATCAGGGATGTTAAGCCAGGTAATAAAAAACTTGTAATCTTTACTTATCTTATCGAAAGTGGCTTCATCATAATCAACAAGGAACACCTTGTTGACAGCAAGCACAACATGCTTGATCCCCAGTAATGACACAATAAAGGTGTGGCGTTTGGTCTGTGTTATTACTCCCTTGGTAGCATCTATCAGAATTATTGCCAGGTTTGCTGTGGAGGCACCGGTTACCATATTTCGGGTGTATTGCTCATGTCCGGGTGTATCTGCAATAATGAAATTTCTTTTATTTGTTGAGAAATACCTGTAAGCTACATCAATGGTTATTCCCTGCTCACGCTCAGCCTTTAAGCCATCAAGAAGCAATGCATAATCTATATCATCACCTGCATGTCCTACTCTCTTGCTGTCCCTTATCAGTGCCGACAGGTGATCTGTCGGCTTTATATCGTGTTTCAACCTTACCGGTCCTGTATATTTTATTTATTTCATTTCCTGCGACTATTGCAGACCTTATAGCTGTTTGCAGCAAATCCATTATTTATTTTATCCTACAGCACTGCCTCGTCAGTCACATGTGGCAGGCTCTGCCAAATGGCTGTTTGCGAGGTTGTTAATACTTGTTTTTGCAAGCTTGTGTGCAAATTCCGGTGTTGGTGACCACCCATTACCGGTTCAAAGTGAGCAGTATTTTTGTAGTTTAACCAAATTATTGTTTTGCATTTATATGGTGATGTTTACTTTCCGGTTTTAGGGGATCAGCCATTTCCGGAATCATATGCTCAGTTTGTTCCTGCATGAATTGCTCAGTCTGTACGGATTTTGCACTACTGCTGAAAATATTACTTTCTTCATGTATATTGGGTTGTTGGATTATGAAATATAAAATTAGAACTTTTATTAAGAAAGTCAATTAAAGATTTGTTAACTGTTACAAATTCCGGATTTCAGTAACCAGGTTTCAAAATCCTAATAAAGCGATCCTGTCCTCACCCAGATAAGCCTGGTTCGGCCATCTGCATCAGAAAACAAGTTTTCTTGGATTACTCACCCTGACTGAAAACGTCAGGGCTCGTGATCCCATTGGTGGGTATCTTAAAACCAAATTACTCCTTCATTCGTTACACTCATGATGTATTTTTATTTTCATTCGTCCTCACTCAGGCAAGCCTGGCTCAGCCATCTGAAAATAAAAATCCCGCAACAGGTTGCGGGAGTAATTTGGTTTGCGGAGAAAGAGGGATTCGAACCCCCGGTCCCGCTAGGCAGGACAACAGATTTCGAGTCTGCCCCGTTCGACCACTCCGGCATTTCTCCTAAAAACTTTATAATATTAAATAATATCTTTTGATTTTAAATAATTATAACCCTCAATTGATTTATAGAACTTTTCTCGTTTCACTGCTTCTGATCTTGAGTCAAATTCTTCAGTATAATGAAGAATCCAAGGTCTCCTTCCTTTTGTATATCTGACTTTTCCGGAGTTATGCTCTCCTAATCTTTTACTAATATTCTCAGTACTCCCATAATAATACGTTTCGTGTGATATGCTTTTAAGAATATAGACAAAGTATTTCATAAATTTTCTGTTTCCTTAAGAGGGATTATTCGTCCCGCCAGCGGCGGGACTCATGAGCTCGCCTCGCCTTCGGCGTGTCTCGGTTCTCCCGTAGGGATGCCTTTGGCAGAACCCCCGGTCCGCCAGCTGGCGGACAACAGATTTCTTCCATAAGGAATGGCTTTGCCAGAGTCTGCCCCGTTCTCCCGCTCCGAAGGAGTTCCTTCGGAGAAGGGATCCCTATGGGAGACCACCTTGCCTGCCGTATCCGCCATAGGCGGAGAAGGCAGGTCCGGCATTTCTCCATGAAGAACTTATAATATTAAATCACTATCGTCCGACTAAAATTTATTTTCGATAATAGATCTTCTATATAGCCCATTAACCGGGCATTGTTGTTTTAATTTCAAAAGTGACCTCCCCCTGTTTTTA
>Ga0315547_1001902_pt1 | contig 15390 bp, 12 predicted proteins | sample SalMarSW160240MG_2_FD_202542 | JGI IMG/M metagenome (GOLD analysis project Ga0315547, IMG submission 202542) | Salt marsh sediment microbial communities from the Plum Island Ecosystem LTER, Massachusetts, United States - Salt Marsh Sediment SW1601-240 ... | reverse complement strand
GAGGTGCAAATACAAACAATCAATCGTCGTAGAGACTACAATCAGGGCCTCAGGGAGCTTGTTGATGCCGCCTGATCATACCAAAGTGTTCGGTTTAAAAAGTGTCCCATTTCGCTGATTGACAACATTTGCTCCGCTATTTTGAGGATTATGTCCGTCTCTATGCACCTAAGTCCTTGAGTCCTGAATCACATCAAGCTGCTCTTAAAAAGGGACAAGATGGGATGCAATTTGCAGTCCAATGGATATTTCGATACTGTCCACTACCTGCATCTCAGCGTAGCTATAAAACGCGTGATGAGATATACCGTCAAGCTCATGACCTTCATGAATTAGCGATGGATTATTCAATGATCTGGGACCTCTTGTCAATGGTGTGGCGAAAAAGGGCAGTCGCAGAGCGTGAAACAGGCGGCACAATCCGCATTGAATATGCTAATCAACTCGCGGCTGACGGTGAAATGGCTGACCGCTTCATAGGCACATCAAGTCCTTTGTAGAAAGGATTGAGGTGGATGAATCAGAAGCAAAAGTGTATTATACTATTCCTATGCCTCCGTATAGCGTCTCCGAGGAAACCGTGGGAGTTTTACCTTTCGTACACCTCGGTTGAAGGAGAGGGGGACACAGGGGGTGAGTTAGAAGAGGATAGAGAATGTGACTACGAGAGGAGAAGGGAGAACTTATGCGAGCTATTATCAGCGTATCGGACAAGACGGGGGTGGTCGAGTTTGCGAAGGGACTAAATAAACTCGGCTATGAAATATTCAGCACCGGCAACACCAGGAAGGCCATAAGCGAGGGCGGGGTGCCGGCTAAAAGCGTCTCGGACATTACCGGCTTTCCGGAAATCCTCGACGGACGGGTCAAAACCCTGCACCCGATGGTCCACGGCGGCATCCTCGCCCGCCGCGACCTGCCCGCTCACATGAAAGAGCTGGCCGAGAAAAAAATCGAGAAGATAGACCTGGTGGCGGTCAATCTCTACCCCTTCGTTCAGACGATATCTAAGGAGGGGGTTACCCTGGCAGATGCGCTGGAGAATATCGACATCGGCGGGCCGACCATGATTCGGGCCTCCGCCAAGAATTTCCCCGGGGTCATCGTGGTGGTCGACCCCGCCGACTATCCAGTAGTTTTAGATAGGTTAAAGAAGGGGGATTTATCCCAGGTCGAGCGCAAGCGACTGGCGCAGAAGGCTTTCCAGCATACCGCCATCTATGATACGGCCATAGCTCAATATCTGAGGCAGGACGAGGAAGGCCTGCCCGAAGAGATGACGGTGGCTATGAAAAAGCGCTACGGACTCCGCTATGGCGAGAACCCCCACCAGACGGCGGCCTTCTATGCCGAACTGGCCGTGGGCGCCGGACAGAACACCGGCATCACCTGGGCGAAGCAGCTGCACGGCAAGGAGCTTTCCTTCAACAATATCTTGGATGCCGATGCCGCCTGGGGGGCGGCCGTAGACTTCGCCGCCCCGACCGTTTCCGTAATCAAGCATACCAACCCCTGCGGCCTGGCCAGCCATGAGGATATCGCCGAGGCCTATCGCCGCGCCTTCAGCGGCGACGAGGTGGCGGCCTACGGAGGCATTGTCGCCGCCAACCGGCCGGTGACCCTGGCCATGGCCGAGGCCATGAGGCCGGTCTTCTACGAAATAGTCATCGCTCCCGCTTACGAACCGAAGGCGCTGGAACTCCTGAAAAAGAAAAAGGACCTGCGTATTCTGGTGGCGGAACTGCCGCCCGGCTACGGCAAGGAAGAATGCGGCTATACCGACTACCGGCGGGTAAAGGGCGGGTTCCTCGTGCAGGGCTCGGACTCACTGCCGGAAAAACAGGTAAACATGAAAACGGTCACCAAACGGGAGCCGACGGATAAAGAGAAAGAAGACCTGCTCTTCGCCTGGCGGACGGCCAAGCATGTAAAGTCGAACGCCATCATGTTGATTAAAGATAAAAAGGTGGCGGGGATGGGGGCGGGACAGCCCAGCCGGATTATCAGCGCGCAGATTGCCGGAGAGAAAGCCGGTGAGAAAGCCAGGGGGAGTGTGCTGGCCTCGGACGCGATGTTCCCATTCGCGGACGTCGTGGAGCACGCCGCCAAGATAGGCGTGACGGCCATTATACAGCCCGGCGGCTCGATACGCGACCAGGAGTCGATAGACGCCGCCGATAAGCACGACATCGCCATGGTGTTTACCGACGTCAGACATTTTAGACATTAAAGACAGGGGGTGGTTATGGCAAACGCGGTCTTAGTTGTGGACATGCTACGGGGGTTTCTGGAGGAGGGCTATCCCCTGTATATCGGCGCGGGGCCCCGCCTTATAATACCCAAAATTCAGAGGCTGCTGGAGCGGGAAACAGCGGTGGGCTCTAAAATCTTTTTCATCTGCGATAACCATGACCCGGACGACCTCGAATTTAAGATGTTCCCCCCGCACTGTATCGCCGGCACAGCCGAGGCGGAGGTCATTCCAGAGCTGTCCGTATACCCGAGTGAGATAATCCCCAAAAAGCGTTACAGCGGCTTTTACGGCACAAAGCTCGAAGAAAAGTTGAAGGAGCTTAAACCGACCAGGTTAATCATATGCGGTGTGCTGACCAATATCTGCGTCATGCACACCACTGCCGATGCCCGTAATCGCGACTATGAGGTGGAAATACCGGTAAATTGTGTCGCTTCCCCGGATGAGGCGGCGCATCGCTTCGCCCTGGAGCACATGGACAAGGTGCTCGGGGCCAGGCTCATTCAGGAGGTGAACCATGCCAGCACCGAAATTTAAACCGTCCCCGGAAGTCCTCTCCGGGGATACCGCCGATGTTTATTTCGTCCGCACCATCGATATTTTACGTAAAGAGAACCTCAATCCGGTAGCCACCATGGAGGTGTTCGGGAGTCGCGCCGGTATCCTGTGCGGCATCGAGGAAGTCAAGGCGCTGTTAACCGAAGTCCTGCCCGAGGACAACCGTGAGGTCTGGGCGCTGGGGGAGGGAGAAACGATTTCCCCCAGGGAGGTGGTGCTGCGCATCACCGCCCCCTATCAAAGCTACGGCGTTTACGAGACGTCTATCGTCGGCATGTTAGCCCATTGCAGTGGCTGGGCGACGGCCGCCAGGGAATGTGTCGACGCCGCCGGCAGGATACCCCTGATAAGTTTCGGGGCGAGGCACGTGCACCCCTCGGTGGCCGGGGTGATGGACTACGCGGCGGTGGTGGGGGGCTGCACCGGCTGCTCCAGTGTTAACGGTGCCAGACTGGCCGGGGTAGAGGCGTCCGGGACGATGCCCCATGCCCTGATTATCATCGTGGGCGATACGGTCGAGGCCACCGTGCTGTTCGATAGATATATGCCGCCCGATGTGCCGCGCGTTTCGCTGGTGGATACCTTCAAGGACGAGGCCGAGGAGAGCCTGCGGGTGGCCGAAGCGCTGCGGGAGAAGCTTCAGAGCGTACGACTGGACACCCCTTCCGAACGCGGCGGGGTTACGGTGGAACTGGTCAAGGAGGTACGCGCCCGGCTGGACCAGGCCGGTTTCAAACACGTTGGCATTTTCGTCAGCGGGGGCGTCAACCCGGAGCGCATTACGCATTTTCTGGAGAAAGGGGCGCCGGTGGACGGGTTCGGCGTGGGCAGCTATATCAGCGGCGCCCGGCCGATAGATTTTACCGCCGACCTCCACGAAATAGAGGGAAAACCAATCGCCAAGCGCGGCAGGATACCGGGCATTACGCCTAACCCGCGGCTGAAACGGGTGATGTAAATAAGGAGGAAAATATGTTATTTGACCAGATGATGGCTTTCTTGAAATCGTGGTTCATCTACCCCGGGCTCAACTGGGATTTGATGCTCATCGGCATCGGTCTGGCTCTCGCTTTTGGAGCTGTCTGGCTCTGCGCTCAATTGCCGCCGCTTTTTAAAAAGCACTGGCTCTGGGCGGTTGCGGCGGTCGGCGCCTTTCTGTCTTTACTGGCGGTGGTCTTCGTTCAGATACCTTTGCAGCACTGGGCCGGGCAGGCCATGATGCACTTCTGGACTCAGGATATCCTCATGGAATGGTTACTGCTGGCGGGGATACCGGGGGTGCTAATCAGCGGGCTGGTGCAGGAGGGTGCCAAGATGGTGCCGATGGTTGCCTGGTGGTGGCGCAGCGGCAGAAATATCGACCCCAAACTGGGGCTGGCGATAGGGGCGCTGGCCGGAGCGGGCTTGGGCATCTTCGAGGCGGTCTGGGCGCACAACCAGATTTTTATGTCCGGTTGGACGTGGCAATTGGTGCAGACCGACGGTCTTTTAGCACTGGCCGGGTTCTGGGACAGGTTCTGGGTGGTGGCTTTTCATATCGCCGCCTCCTCTCTCGCCGGCTACGGTCTGGCTAAAGGCTGGGGATGGCAGTTCTATCTCCTGGCCTCCGGCCTGCACGGACTTATTAATTATGTCGTTTTACCTTACAGGAAAGGTATGATGACCTTTAATCAGGTGGAGGTCTATGTAGCCGCAGTGGCAATACTGGTAACCCTGGCAGTCATCTGGCTGCAATGGCGGAAGAGTGGAGAGGAAACTGCTGAAACGGCTGAGTCGATTGAACCGAACGGTATAGATATTTAGCTGCGGGTAAATTCCAGCTTGAGAACCTGTTTTGTGTTTTCCGTAACCTTAGCGCGCTCGTCGATACGCCAGCCGACCACCCATAGAATTTGCGCCGGTGAGCATACGATGGGGATGCGCCGGCGCCAGGCCCGAGGTATCCTGGCGTCAATCATAAACTCGTTAAGCTTCTTGGTCTGCCCCATGCCCAGCGGCTGAAAGCGGTCGCCGGGACGGCGGCGGCGGACGGTCAGCTTATCGCCGGTAATATTAAAATCTAACCAGGCGGTAAATTCGGCGGCATTCGCGCCTACCTCACCCGTCCTCGAAGAAGGCAGCACGGCGGCCTTGATATTCCATCCCGGAATACCGGTATTGCCGGGGATATTCAGTGCGGCCTCGCCTTCCAGGACAGGGAACGGGCACAGGGACGAGGAATCGGGGGACAGCACGTACCTGTCATATTCGACGGCGAAGTTAAGTCCGTCGGGCAGGTCGATTACCTTCCCGGCCGGCTTACCCAGGGCGTCCATCATATCTTCGATGTGACCGGCTTCGATGTCTTTCAGGTTGCCCAGCAGCGATTCTACGGCGGCGCGCAGCAGGTGGCGTTTGAGGGCGGGGGGCAGGACTGAAAATTCCTTCTTGCGTATAATTACGCCGCCTTTTTCTACGTGCGCTACTTTTTCCCACAGTCGGGCGGCCTCTTCATCCATGAAAGCCAGGTCGTCGGCAGCGATACGGGCAGTGCGGAGCAGGGCTTCTGCCACCCTGGGATTATATTTCCGGAGTTCCGGCAGCAGTTGATGGCGTATTTTATTCCGGAAAGGCTCCGTAGAAAGGTTGGAGGCGTCAGTGCGGGGGGCCAGACGATGCCGGCGGCAGTATGCGGCAGTTTCTTCGCAAGTCAGTTCAAGCAGCGGCCTCAAAATAACGAGGCTAGAGCCGGCGGCCTGCCAGCGGCTAACGGGCAGGAGCCCCCGCAGTCCCCGCGTGCCGCTGCCCCGGAAGAGGTGCATGAGGACGGTCTCGACATGGTCGTCGGCGGTATGCCCCACCGCCACCCTTTCCGCCCCTACCGAGTCGGCGACCTGCGCCAGGAAGGAATAGCGGACTTCACGCGCCGCTTCTTCAAGAGAAAGGCGGTACTCCGACCGGTAGGCTTGAACGTCCCTCGATTCTATAGCGGCGGGAATGCCGAGTCGCCGCGCCAGCTTGTCAACATAAGCGGCATCGGCATCGGACTCTGTGCCGCGCAGTCGATGGTTCAGGTGGGCGACGTGCAGCTCGACATCCAGCTCTTTTTTCAGTTTCGAGAGGACATGAAGCAGGCAGACGGAGTCGGGCCCGCCGGACACGGCCACCAGCAGCTTTCGACGGCCGGTAACGAGGTCATGTTGCCGGATAAAGCGTAATACTTGCTGCTCTAGAGTTAACCCTGATATTTTGGCCACATTGCTCCCCTGGCCCTCATTATCCCGTCTGGAGAATCAGCTTGGCGCGGTGTATCGATGCCGGGTATTTTTCAAAGCCGAGGGCGGCGGCGACCTGTTCCGGTCTCCCCGAGCCGTTAGAGTCGCAGCGCAGTCTCATTCCGATGTTACAGCGTCCGGCATGCCAGTCGGCGAGCCAGATATCGTCGATTAAAGTCCGAATGTCGTAGCGGCGCAGTCCGGTGTCCCGCTGGTGCTGCCAGGGAAGAGTTTCCTTGGCCAGCAGGGAAGCTATGCATGATTCAATATCCTCCCGCCCTTTTTCAGTTTCCACTTCGACGTTATATTCGGTAAAGCGGACCTGGGACTGCAGGGACGGCATGGTCAGGGGAGTGTTATAGACCTGGTGAATTTCGACGCCGCGCGGTAGCTGGCGGCTGACGGCGTCGGTGAAGGCATGGGGCGACGACCACTTCGTCAGGACGACATCCATCAACTCGGCTTCGCTGGTTACGCCTAAGGCCAGCGGCGCGGCCAGCGAGAGGCGGGGGTGGGGATTAAATCCCTCCGAGTAAGCCAGGGCTACGCCGGCACGGTTGAGCACCCGCTGCCAAAGTCGCATTAAATCGAGATGGGAGATGTACTTTATCTCTTCTCCACGACTGAACCTGATACGGATACGCTGCATATTTTCTCCGGGGTAATAATATCGTCAATGCGGGGTATCTTCAGGCCTTAAGGCCATTACAATTTATTCTCCGGTTTATCCGATTCCTTTTCGTAATTACGCTTCGCCGCGGCCTGACGCTCGTTGGTCAGCAGGATTTTCTCGATTTTTAGACCCTTCATCTCGGTAATGACCATCTTCAGGCCCTTGTAGCGCAGCTGCTCGTGGCGACGGGGTATGTGGCCCAGAAGGGAGAGGATAAAGCCGGCGACCGTTTCATAGTCTTCCCCCTCCGGCAGGTCGAGCTCCATCTCTTCGTTGACCTCATCGATGCGCATACTACCGTCAATCTGGAAGGTATATTCGTTGATTATTTCGTAGTCCTTTTCCACCCCGGCCAGCTCATCGCCGACCTCGCCGACGATTTCCTCGACCAGGCGGGTAAGGGTGACAATTCCCGCCGTGCCGCCGTATTCGTCGACGATTACCGCCATCCGGTAGTTTTGGTCACGCATCTCGGCGAAGAGCTCGTTGATGTGCTTGGACTCGGGGGCGAAATAGGGCGGGCGAACAAGGTCGTCTATAGTGCTTGCCTCGCCGGCGGTGCCCCTGGCCAAGGCCATGAGGACGTCTTTTACCGAAAGCACGCCCGCGACGTTATCCATGTTCTCGACATAGACCGGAAAGCGGGACATGGGACTATCGGCGTAGAGCGCCAGAAGGTCGGACAGCCTGGAGCCCTGCTCGATAGCGACAACCTCCGGGCGGGGCACCATAACCTCGTCGGCGGGGCGGTCACCAAACTCAAAGACCTTGTGCAGCAGCCTGGCCTCGGCTTCTTCCACGGTGCCTTCTTTGTGCCCCACCGATATCATGGTGCGGATTTCCTCCGGACTGGCCAGCGTCCTAGGGACGGGAATTCCACCGAATATCCCGGCGAACCCCGAGGCTATCCAGCTTAAGGCCGCCACAAACGGCGTAAATACCCAGGATACCAGCCCCAGGGGGCGGGCGTAAAACAGGGCCATCTTTTCCGAATGCCGGGCGGCGAACGACTTGGGAGTGGTCTCGGCGAAGATGAGGATAACCACGGTGATAATCAGGGTGGCGAAGAGGATGCCCTGCTCGCCCCAGATATCTACCGCTAGCGCGGTTACCAAAGCGGCGGCGGCGGTGTTGACCAGATTATTGCCCAGCAGGATGGCGGAGAGGAGCTTTTCCGGCTTCTCAACCATTCCGGCTACCCGCCTGGCACCTTTTACCCCGGTGCTGGCAAGGTGCTCCAGCCTTACCTTTTGCAGGGCGAGGAAAGCCGTCTCCGAGCTGGAAAAGAAGGCGGATAGCCCGATAAAGACGATAATCAGTATTAAATAAATCAGTTCAGTGCCGCCCATTATATCAATCTTTCTCTCTTTCAGGCTCTGAATTCTTTGGTTTTTCGCGGGTGAGCAGGACCGTTTCTATTTTCTGGCCTTTCATTTCGGTTATCACTATCTTTAAGCCCTTATATCTTAATTGCTCGTGGCGACGGGGTATGTGGCCCAGGAGGGAGAGGATGAAGCCAGCGACCGTCTCATAGTCTTCCGCTTCCGGCAGGCCCAATTCCATCTCTTCGTTGACCTCATCGATGCGCATGCTTCCGTCAATCTGAAAGGTGTATTCGTTGATTATCTCGTAGTCTTTTTCCACCCCGGCTAGCTCGTCGCCGACCTCGCCGACAATCTCCTCGACGAGTCGGCTAAGGCTGACAATTCCTGCCGTGCCGCCGTATTCGTCGACGATTACCGCCATGCGGTAGCCGTTATCGCGCATCTCGAAGAAGAGCTCGTTGATGCGCTTGGTCTCCGGGGTAAAATATGCCGGGCGTACCAGGTCGTCGATGGTGCTCTCGTTGCCGATAGCGCCCCTGGCGCGCGCCATGAGCATGTCTTTCACCGAGAGGACGCCCACGACGTTATCCATGTTTTCCCGGTAGACCAGGAAACGGGAAATGGGGGACTCCGTGTAGAGCTTGAGGAAATCGGCAATGGTAGAGCCCTGCTCGAGGGCGACCACTTCAAGGCGGGGGACCATGACCTCGTGGACGGGGCGGTCTCCGAAGTCGAAGACCTTGTGCAGAAGTTTGGCCTCGCCTTCTTCCACGGTGCCTTCATCGCGTCCGACGGATATCATGGTGCGGATTTCCTCGTCGCTGATGATGGAGCGTGGCACCGGGGTGCCGCCGACAATTCTGGTGAACCCGGAACCTATCCAGCTAAGCACGAAGACAAAGGGAGTGAATATCCAAGAGATAATCTGCAGGGGGCGGTAAAGGAACAGCGAAAGCCTTTCCGAGTGCCTGGCGGCCACGGTCTTGGGGGTGACCTCGCAGAAGATGAGGAGGATGACCGTCAGGGCGATGGTGGCGATGATAATGCCGTGGTTTCCCCACCAGTAGACGGCCAGGGAGGTGGCGAGGGCGGCGGCGGCGGCGTTGACCAGCGTATTGCCGAAGAGGACGACGGAGAGAAACCGCTCCGGTCGCTCAATCATCCTGGCGACGTCTCCGGCGCCTTTTATCTTGGTAGTGACGAGGTATTCCAGACGGAACCGTTGCAGGGAAATAAAGGCCGTCTCCGAGCCGGAAAAGAAAGCGGATAATACCAGGCAGACCACCATGAGGACAATATATAGTTCAATATTTGGCATATATTACTGGCTGTTTATGTAGAGCAACTCCAACTGAATAATGATAGCACTGGAATATGGGGGTGTCAAAGGGGTAGGCTGGGGGATTATCTAAGGGATAAGCAGGAGATAACGCGAGGGCGGTTGGGTGGGAATAGATAAGAGACGAGGGGGAGGAGGGGTGAAACTTCTTTTTGTTAGCTGGTTGACTTACATTGGTTTTAGAAAGCGTTCAGCTAGGATTACAGAAAGACGCAAGAATAACTCAAAACTAAAATTAGAGACCCAATTGAGTAACTTCTTAATTGTGCGCTCGTTTGGGCTTTGTTTTTCAAGTTCAGTTTCTAGCTTGTTAAGCTTACTTTTTGCAGTAGAGAGTTTCCTAAGCTCCAAATTAGAAGCTTCTAGATAATGTATAACATTTTGGAAATTTTGAGATAGTGATAGAGAAGATATGGCGGCAGCATTTGCAGTAATGTTAAATATTTGTTCTATCGGGTTCTGTCCAGCTCTGAGAGTATGAAGATATTTCTCCTTAGTTATATCGATAATTAATCCACTAGACATATGAAATGTGAGAGATTTTAAGGCTCCCCCGCTCATAAGTTTCCTCGCGACCTTGTCAAGCTCTTCTATCTCTTCTTTAGAGTATGGCATGTCAAAGCCTACTTACTTTTTCTCGTGCTAGGTGAAAGTTTTCTTCCTGAACGTGCTGACGAAAATGATACACGACCACGCGTGACCTTGGCTACCACAGGTGTAGCACCGCTTTTTGTAGCACTTTGCTTCAACCTTCCTACATCTTTACGTGAAGGTGAAGCAGGAGTACCTTTACGAGTTGACTTAACCTGGATATTCCATTTCCTGCCAGTAGAGAAAGTGGCTTTCAAATCTGAAGCTCCTTTACTTCCCTTGCTGACCTTGACACTTGCGCCTCTTGCCCTTAAAGACCGTGCTATCTTTAATTCCTTTTCTCGTCCATATTCATAGTCACTTTTTGCCATCTTCTTCTCACCTCCTTTCTTTTAGCACTTGGTATAACCGCAGGCGAGGCAGTGGTAGCAGCCTTCCTGGTAGACGAGCATGTTAGAACACTCGGGGCACTGGCCGGCCAGGTTCTTGGCGAGGCCGTAGTCCTCCAGCTTGGGTTTGGCATCACTGCCGACATGCTTTTCCAGGACGCTGGCGATGGCGTCGGCGCAGGAGAGGATGGACTTGCCGTTCTCCCAGGCGACGCTGGGGCAGCGGATGCCGCGGAGCTGTTTCACTACCGAGGCGACATCAACGCCGGAACGCAGCGCCAGGGTGATAAGCCGGCAGATAGCTTCGAGCTGGGCCGCCGCGCAGGCGCCGGACTTGCCCAGAGTGGCGAAGACTTCAAAAATGCCGCTTTCATCGTAGGCTACTGTGATATAGAGAGACCCACAGCCGGTGCTGACCCGAACAATCGTGCCTTTGGTTTCCGCCGGCCTTTTCCGCGGTGATAATTTGCCGGGGGCTGCCTCCGCCTTCTCTTTCTTCTTACCCGTGGTTAAAACCTGGGCGTCCCGGCTCCTGTCGCGGTAGATGGTGATGCCTTTCAATCCCTCGTCATAGGCCAGCGTGTAGGCATGGGCGACGTCCTCGCGGGTGGCTTCATGAGGGAAGTTGATGGTCTTGGAAACGGCATTATTAGTCTGCTTCTGGAAGGCGGCCTGCATTTTAACATGCCATTCGGGCGTAATCTCGTGAGCGGTGACGAAGACCTTCTTGACTTCATCGGGCACGTCCTTGATATCGCCGAGGTGAGCGCCCTCGGCCAGTTTTTTCATAAGCTCCCCGGAGTAAAAGCCGCCGTTCCTGGCTTCTTCTTCGAAATACGGGTTGACCTCGACAAAGGGCGTTCCGTCGAGTACGGTCTTGGTATAACTCAAAGCAAAGAGCGGCTCGATACCGCTGGAGCAACCGGCAATCATACTCAACGTGCCGGTGGGGGCGATGGTGGTGCGGGTGGCGTTGCGTACCTTCTGGCCATCCGGTGTATCAAAGACACTCCCCTCGAAGGCGGGGAAGACCCCGCGTTCTTTGCCGAGTTCCACCGACGCATTGGAAGCCTCTTCGTTGATAAAGCGCATGATATCGGCGGCGGCCTTTAGTGCCTCTTCGGAGTCGTAGGGAATGCCGAGCATCACCAGCATATCGGCAAAGCCCATGATGCCGAGTCCGATTTTCCTTGTCTTCTTGGTCATCTCCTCGATTTGCGGCAGCGGGAACTCATTGACATCGATGACATTGTCCAGGAAACGTACGCCCGTCCCTACTACCTTTGCCAGTTTGGGGTAATCAATTTCATACCTGCCGTCCTTCTCAAGAACCATCCTGGCCAGATTTATCGAGGCCAAGTTGCAGGACTCGTAGGGGAGGAGGGGCTGCTCGCCGCAGGGGTTGGTGCTCTCAATCTTGCCGAGGTGGGCGGTGGGGTTGTCCTCGTTGATGCGGTCGATAAAGACGATGCCGGGGTCGCCGGTCCGCCAGGCCATGTCTATAATCTTATCGAATACCTCTTTGGCGTTGAGCTTACCGGCGACTTCTTGAGTATGGGGGTTGACCAGGTCGTAGTCGGTCCCCGCCTTGACGGCTTCCATAAAGTCGGCGGTCAGGGCCACGGAGATATTGAAGTTGGTCAGGGCGGACATATCTTCCTTGGCAGTGATGAACTTTAAAATATCGGGGTGGTCTATGTTCAGGATGCCCATGTTGGCGCCCCGGCGCGTGCCCCCCTGCTTGGTGACGTCGGTTACGGTGTCGAACGCCCGCATAAAGGAAACGGGGCCGCTGGCGACGCCGCCGGTGGAGCCGACCATGTCATTTTCCGGGCGGAGGCGGGAAAAGGAAAAGCCGGTGCCGCCGCCGCTCTTGTGGATGAGGGCGGTGTACTTGACGGCATCGAAAATCGACTCCATGGAGTCGTCAACGGGGAGGACGAAGCAGGCGGATAGCTGGCCGAGTTTCTTGCCGGCGTTCATCAGCGTGGGGGAGTTGGGCAGGAACTCCAGGTTAGCCATCAACTGATAGAACTCGTCCTCCACGGCCGTTACATCCGCCCTGGGGTTATAATTAAGCTCCGCTGCGGCGATGGCCTTTGCCACGCGGCGGAACATCCCTTCCGGCTTCTCAATAACATTTCCCTGCTTGTCTTTCTTGAGATACCGCCTTTCCAGCACATGAAGAGCCGTATCGGTAAGGTCTATGCCAGTACTGGTTTCTTTCACCGTTTTAACTTCCGTGTTAGTTTCCATGTCTGCTCTGACCTCCTCTTTTTGTGCCGGTTCTGTCTCTGCCTGCTGCGGTTTAGCCTCGTTGAGGACTTCCATAACCATAGCCTCTATTTCAGCCTCGGTGGGCAGGCGCTGCTGGCGCCGGGCCCGCTTGTCCACCATGTCTTCCATGCCGGGCAGGGTGGGGATGGGTTCCGATTGCGATTTTTCCAGACGCTCAATGACCTGGGTCGTCAGCTTTTCGACGAGGCGGCGATCGCTTATCCCCATAGATGCGGCGTTGGAGAAGACGATATTGGCTATCTGACTGCGGTTGATGGGGGCCGACTGCCTTCTTCCTGATTGATTGCCCGTGCTCATCGCTTCAGCCTCCGCTGTTTCTCCGCCGGGTCGTTCAGTTCATCGGGGGGGATGAGGGGCAGCTGATCGGCGGTATTGATAACGGAGTGGCCGGCCAAGCTATCGACTTCTTCTTTAAGCGTGGTGATATCCTCGAATTCGCGGTAGACGCTGGCGAAGCGGATGTAGGCGATGTGGTCCAGCTTTTTGAGTCGTGCCATGACCATGTCGCCGATAACGGTGCCGGGTATCTCGGTACTTCCCGTCCGGTAAAGCTCGGCCTCGATTTCATCGGCCTGCCTGTCCACGATGTCCCCGGTGAGCGGTCTTTTTTCGCAGGCCTTGCGGATACCCGTCAGCAGCTTTTCGCGGTCGAACTCCTCGCGCCTGCCGTCCTTTTTAATCACGAACAGGCCGGCCGGCTGGAGGCGCTCGTAGGTGGTGAAGCGCGAGTCGCATTGCAGGCACTGGCGACGGCGGCGTATGCCGTCGTTGACTTCACGCGAGTCAATAACCTTCGAGTCGTAGTATCCGCAATAAGGGCAGTTCAAACGTAAACCTCCACATTATATGGTACAGAGGCTTATAAGCTACCACAATATGTAGTGTTTGTCAATACTTTTTCACGAATTAATTTAATAATTTTTTTACAAATTTTTAATAAATCGGTGAGTTTTTCCTACCTTACCCCATTTTAGCCTCAACCCCTTAATCTCCCTTCTTTCCATCGCGTCATTGCGAGTCCCGATTTCATCGGGGCGAAGCAATCTATATCACCGTTTTTGGAGATTGCCGCGGTCGCTAATGCTCCCTCGCAATGATAGAAAGGGACAGCAACTTTCCTGGGCCTCGTTAATAATCTTTACCTTATTATCGCGGGTAAGATATGATAGTCAGCAGGGAGTGAAATATGAACTATCAAGAGGCTCTGGAGTATATATTACGGTTTGCGGACTACGAAAGGCTGCCGCGTTCGGGGATAGTGTGGGATATCAAGCGCATCGAGCGGCTGCTGGCAAGGGCGAGAAACCCGCAGTATGACGCTCGTACCGTCCACGTGGCCGGCACCAAAGGCAAAGGGAGCACGTCGGCGATGATTGCGTCGATACTAACGCAGGCGGGCTACCGGACAGGGCTTTACACTTCCCCGCACCTGCTTTCCTTTACCGAGCGGATACAGGTGGACGGCGGGAACATTTCCGAGACGGACTGGGTGAGGCTGACCGATTTTATAAAGCCGCATGTCGAGGGGGAGAACGCTATTGGCGATTTGGGGGAGCTGACGACCTACGAGATACTGACGGCGATGGCATTTATCCACTTCCAGAATGTGAAAGTCGACTATCAAGTAATTGAGGTGGGGCTAGGGGGAAGGCTCGACGCTACCAACGTGGTGAGGCCGCAGGTATGCGTTATCACGTCCATCAGCTACGACCATACCGACGTGCTGGGGGATACTTTAACGAGCATAGCCGGCGAGAAGGCGGGCATCATCAAGCCGGGGGCGGTGGTCGTGAGCGCGCCGCAGTTTGCGGAGTCGATGGAGGTAATCGAGGGGGCGTGCCGGGAGAAGGGCGCGCGTCTGATAAGGGTCGGGGCCGACATGACGTGGGAGAGGGGCAGCTTTAGCGAGGAGGGGCAGTCGTTCCATCTTAAGGGGCCGACGGGGGAGTACGACTTGCGTATACCGCTGCTCGGTGAGCACCAGGTGGAAAACGCGGCGGTGGCGGTGGCGGCGGTCGAGGCACTGGCGGATGAGAAGATAACGTCCGGCAATATCGCGGCGGGACTTCAAAAAATGCACTGGCCGGGTCGGCTACAGGTACTGCGGCGGGAGCCGAGGGTCGTCGTCGACGGGGCACATAACGCGTATTCCATGCAGCGACTCGGCGAGGCATTGCGGGAGTATTTTGAGTACGACCGGCTGACGCTGATACTGGGGTTCGGGGGGGACAAGGACGTGGCCGGGATGGTGGACGAGGCGGTGAAGATGACGGGGGACATCATCCTGGTGGCGTCACGCCACCCTCGTTCGGTGAAGGTGGAACGGCTCGTGAAGGCATTTGCAGAGCACGGAGTGACGCCGCGGGTGGCGGAGGGCGTGGCGGCGGCGGTGAAGCTGGCGCTGGCCGGGGCGGGCCCGAACGACCTCATCGCGGCGGCGGGGAGCGTGTTCGTGATAGCGGAGGTTATGGAGATAGGGGCGAATTGAATTTTTATTAATCGAATCAATTCGAGGGTAATCAGGTTCGAGATTTGTTTATTGTTTTATGTTAAGTCGGCTTCATTTTCCCAATTATTTGTTTGTGTAGACCGTCAGCGATAATGGGACACAAATAGGGCTACTAAAACCGTACACTCTAGACAGGTTGGCACAAGCTCCTGATGAGGTAGTAGACTAACCTCAATATAGAAAGGAGCTAATGTGTCCCA
>Ga0315547_1001900_pt1 | contig 15396 bp, 10 predicted proteins | sample SalMarSW160240MG_2_FD_202542 | JGI IMG/M metagenome (GOLD analysis project Ga0315547, IMG submission 202542) | Salt marsh sediment microbial communities from the Plum Island Ecosystem LTER, Massachusetts, United States - Salt Marsh Sediment SW1601-240 ... | reverse complement strand
TATAAGAAAAAATAGCAAACAGTATTACCTTTGTATGGCACATATCGGATTCGATAAATAGAAACATTCTGATTTATAAGAATTAAATTATTATTATGAAAAAATACGGCTGTTCAGATTCAGACATCGCTGATTATACCTGTTACAGGGTATCCGAACCTGTGAGCATAAATGGTAAGCTTAACAAACCTGTATGGCATAAAGCCATTAAATCCCCCCGTTTTGTGGACATGGCTTCAGGAGAACGGGGATGGTACGACACCCGGGCAGCTGCTTTATGGGATAAGGACAACCTTTATATAGCTTTCTGGGTGGAAGAGCCCTATGTTCAGGCTCACCTGAGAAAAAGAGATGGTATTGTTTTCAAAGAGAATGATATTGAGATCTTTATCGACGGAGGGGATTGTTATTATGAATTTGAGATCAATGCCCTGGGTACGGTATATGAAGTGTTCTTTATATGGCAGGATGCATATAGCAGAGGAGGCCGCTTTGATGTGCCCGAGTTTGGTATATTATCGCGCAAAGCACTCTCTTTTGGTGGCGATTATGACCGTGATCCGGATTCCTTCTGGTGGGGCAGGCATCCGAGAAAATGCAGGTGGGCATTCCTCGACTGGGATTTTCCCGGACTCAGATCGGCAGTAAAAGTGGACGGAAAGATTAATGATAACAGCATACCTGACAAAGGCTGGACTGTAGAGCTGGCTTTCCCCTGGAAAGGGATGAAATGGCTGGCAGACGGAAGGTCACTGCCACCAAGGGATGGTGATACCTGGCGTATCTTCTTCGGGCGTTTTCAGAGATTTACCAATGCAGGGGATGAAGTAAAACCTCATCCGGCATGGGCGTGGAATAAACATGGTGTTTACGACACCCATATACCTGAATGTTTCACCAGGGTGCATTTTTCGAGCCAGCTGTTATTGCCGGATTGAATAAGGGTTTTTATGTATTATTGTGACTATACGACAAACGCCTGTTACCAGTAATATCCCTGGATCTCCAGGTTTATCAGTCCGGCTTCCCTGGCATGGTTTATAGCTGTCGTATATTCTTCCCGGGTAATGCTGCGTGATATTTCAGGATAGTCAAATGCCTTGTATGTCGGTCTGTACTGCGACATCAGATTGAGATAAGTGTCTTTCGGGAGGTTTGTTGCAATCCATTTTATTACCTCTTTTGTTCCGCTGACATCGTTTGGCATAACAAGGTGCCTTATCATCAGTCCGCGGTACATCAGTCCGTCGTCAGCCGGCTTTGCCACTCCCACCTGACGATGCATCTCAAGCAAAGCTTTCTTTGTTACCTCGGGATATGTAGCAGCTCCTGATGAGTATCTGGATGCCATCTCGCCTTCTGAGTATTTGAAATCGGGAAGGTAAATGTCAACTATTCCATCGAGGATCTTAAGGATTTCAATTCGTTCCCAACCACAGGTATTATAAACAAGAGGTACCTTCAGTCCCCTTGAGGCTGCCCTGTCAACTGCAAGCAGGATATGCGGGGAATAATGGGTCGGAGTAACAAAATTTATATTATGGCACCCCATCTTTTGCAGGGTCAGCATCATATTGGCAAATTCTGCAATTGTTCTCTCACTCCCTTCTCCTCCCTGGCTTATCTCCCAGTTAATGCAGAATACACACCTCAGGCTGCAGTTTGTCAGGAAGATGGTTCCTGAACCTCCTTTTCCAACGAGTGGCCTCTCCTCTCCAAAATGAGGATGAAAGGCTGAAATTTCCAGATGTGAATTTGCGTGACAAAAGCCCATTTCTCCTTTCAGCTTATTGACCCCGCACATACGCGGACAAAGCTGGCAGCTTTCCATCATTGCCCATAAATTCTCTCCTCTGCTTTTCAGCTCTCCGCTTCTGTGTAATTTTAAATATCCCGGTTCAAAACCGGGGGATGATTTTTGAGGGTTTCCTGACATTTTAGAATTTAAATAAGGTGTAAATCCGGCAAATGCGGTATATAAAAATGATTTGATTATCTTTCTCCTCGATACCATGTAAATCTGAAATGACCCGGATTACCTGTTTCTCTTACAAAATTACAAAATATCCACCATGAGAAAGAATTTTTTATTTCAGGCATTACTTATTTATTTAATCATACTGTATCTGCCCTCCTGTTCATTTTCAGATTCATCATCCGCAAAAGGAGACAATAACAGATCCGGCATCTCTTCCCGTAAAAAGAGCCAGCCGGTTGATTTTGTCAATCCATTTATCGGAACACAATATTTCGGACATACATTTCCGGGAGCATCCCTTCCCTATGCTCTGGTACATGTAAGTCCTGACTGCCATACAACAGGGTGGACTTATGCGGCAGGTTATACCTGGTCCGACAATAGTATAATGGGATTCAGTCATACCCATTACAGCGGAGTGGGAATGACAAGCGGGGGGGATATCCTGTTTCAACCCACTGTTAACAAAACCCTGCAAATTATACCGGGTTCCAGGGAGAATCCCGAAGAAGGTTACCGTTCACGGTTCGACCATTCTGATGAAAGCGCATCTCCCGGGTATTATTCGGTTCTGCTTAAAGACTACAATATAAATGTAGAGCTGACAACAACAAAAAGGGTAGCTTTCCATCGTTATACTTTTCCTGAAACAAACAATGCCAGTATAATAATTGATCTGGGGCACCAGATCGGCACTGCAACCGTATCTGGGCCTTCATGGGTCTCAATTATCAACGAAACATGTGTTGAAGGGTATAAAAGCACTGCCAACGGTAAAGTCTTCTTTTGCGCAGAATTTAATAAGCCATTCCTTTATTACGGGACCTTTGATGCAAGCAGAAAAACGCCGGAATCAGACAGTGGCATATTCCCTTATAAGAACGGTGAAACAGGAAACAAAATAGGAGTCTTCCTGAATTACCGGACTGAAGAAAATGAACAGATACTCATCAGGGTCGCTCTGTCCTATGTAAGTCTTGAAGGAGCAAGGGAAAACCTTGAAGCTGAGATCAGGGACTGGGATTTTGACCGTATCAGGAATGAGGCCAGTGAAAACTGGAACAATGAACTGTCAAAAATAAAAATAGATGGGGCATCCGATCAGCAAAAGGAAATATTTTATACCTCAGTTTATCACTCTCTGCTTGCCCAGTATATCTCTCAGGATGTCGACGGCAAATATTTTGGAATGGACGGGAGTGTTCATGAAGCGCAAGGCTATGATTTCTATGGATCTTTCTCATGCTGGGACACTTACAGATCGCAACATCCTCTTCTTACAATCATTGCTCCTGATCATGTAAATGACTTTCTCAGGTCGATTGAGGCCAAGATAAGGGATTTTGGCTGGCTACCGGCGCAGCACTTTGCCAATGTTTACCGGGAGTCGATGGTCGGCGATCATCTCATCCCTATAATCGTTGATGCCTATCTCAAAGGCTATCGCGATTTTGATGCAGAATTCATTTATGATGCAATGAAACTGAAGGCACTTAAGAAGCCGGAACCTCCGGTACCGTTAACTTTAGGCAGGTCGGGACTTGACTACTATCTGAAATCAGGTTATACTCCCGTTGACAAAGTGACCGAATCTGTCTCAAACACACTTGAGCTTGCCTACGACGACTGGTGTATTGCTCAGATGGCCAAAGCACTCGGTAAGGAAACCGACTTTGAATTGTTCATGAAAAGGGCTTTGAACTACATGAATGTCTGGGATAAAGAGACTGAATTTATGAGACCTCGGAAATCTGACGGCTCCTTCCTTGAAATGTCTGACGGGAAAGAACAGGAGATTGTAGAAGATGACGGGCACCGGTACTATAAATATTTCGATCCTCTATTGGTTGGTGTCAGGCCCAACCGTCATTATACTGAATCAAATGCATGGCAGTATATCTGGTCGGTGCAGCATGATATACAAGGATTAATATCACTTTTCGGCAGTAATGAAAAATTCAACCTGAAACTTGATACTTTTTTTGAAATGGATCCGGCAATTACCGGTCCCAAATATATTGGAGTGGTAGGAACCATTGGCCAGTATGTTCATGGAAACCAGCCTTCACATCATGTGGCTTATCTTTATAATTTTTCAGGTGAACCTTGGAAAACCCAGCAACGCGTACGGCAGATCTGTGAACAACTATACCGCTCCGGCCCTGGCGGATTATGCGGAAATGAAGACATGGGATCCTTATCTTCATGGTATGTTTTCAGCTCGATGGGATTTTATCCGGTAACTCCGGGTAGTACGACATATAGCATCGGGAGCCCGTTGTTCGGTAAGGTGACTATCAGTCCCGGAAAAGGCAATGAATTCATTATTGAGGCAGATAATAACTCAGTGGAACACAAATACATCCAGTCAGCAACTCTTAATGGCCGTCCCCTTACAAAGCCCTGGATAAACCACGAAGATATCATGAATGGTGGAAGGCTGGTTTTTGAAATGGGACCTGAACCTTGTAAAAGCTGGGGAACGGGGATTCCACCCCCATCGATGTCGGACTTATAGCTATGGTTTTCCTGGTCAGCGGAAGTTAATTTTCCCGTAGATCACACTGATTGTTGCAGAGTGGTTGCATTACTAAATTTTTGCAGTAACAAATATGTGCCTGTCAGTCCGGCAATAATCAGACCGATATCCTCATAGACTCCCCTATATACGGCTAAAAATCCTGCAATTGAAACGATTAAAGGAATAAGAAGGTAAACTTTACCAAAACATTGTAAAACAGAAACAAAAGTACAAATGAAAGCGATTCAATTACATATTCAGAATAACTTCCTAAACCATTATATCTGGAAATATTATTTTCATGGTTATTTGTATTCTAATGTTTTAAATTCCCATACGAGGCCGGAATCAACATCTTCCCAGTTACCGGAAGCTAATCTTTTGTGATTATCATAAATTACATATGAAGAATTAAAATCAATCAATAACCAGCCATCCAGCTCCTCCTGCCATTCCGATTTATCGCAGACTTTCAGAGTAGCATCGCCATTGAGACCGGCGTATAAATTAATCATATTTTGATGGTCAAGGGGATTTTCGATAATTTGTGTCACTCCCTGGGTAGGCAGATCATAAGTATTTCCCTGCCAGGTGAATTTTTTATTCTCGAATTTTATAGGAAAATTATCATGGAATCGCTGAGCTATTTTATTGGTTTCAGGTCGCCCGAAAAGAATGAGGCTTTTCCGAAGATCATCTTCATTTACTGCCGTGTCTGCTTTGATTATCTCCTTACCTGAGCCTGAAAATTCATTGATAAGGCGTTCAGCAGCTCTTTTGTTCGCTTCAACATCTGCCAGGCCCTGAGAAGTATCGGAATAAGTTATCCCATTGCAGGTATGGATTCTTTTCATCACCAACAGCTGATTGTGCAAGCTCCCTTATTTCAGGATTTATATTTATTGTATATGTTGACCTTGTATAAAGCTGGTATTCTTCACTTTTTATATCATAAGGTTCTATCTTTTCAGAATCAACATCGCTATAGACTTCAAAAACTTCAGCACGGTACTTGATTTTTACTACATACATATCTTTTGCAGATTCCTTCCCAAAATCCCAGAAAAGTATCTTATTGCCATGTTCAGGATCAACATATGTTGCATGAGGTTCCGGTTCAACAGAAATAATCTCAACTGCCTTCTGGGAATCCCATTCCCGTGGAACAGGGATCCACAATTTAAGGTCTTTGGATGGGTCGATGCTGTCCTTATCAGGACAAAGTTCGAATGTGTAATCAACATTGTAAACACGGGGGTTGCGATAGATGATTTTTGAAGGTTGAGATTTGTCCGGACCGGAATCATCAGAAAATCTTGTTTCCTGTGAAAGCGAATCAGAAATGCTGAAAATCAATATGAAACAAATACTAATAAGTCGGATACATGAATATATTATCCATTTCGAAAAAAATATAAGGCTGTAAATAGTTGTATTCATGATAATCAACTTTTTGGTGTACAAATGGTATTATTTCTATGTTTTTTAATCAATAGTGTTCGACAAATATTAAGAGATTCCTCACTTCGTTCGGTATGACAGGTTGTCTTAGAGTCAATTATGGGGGCTTTCGAAAAAGTAGTATTTTATTGGATTTTACCTTTGTGATACTTTGTGAGGCACTTTGTGATCCTTTGTGGTTCAATTATTAATGTTTAACCACAAAGTCGCACCAAGTTCTCACTAAGGCAGACAAAGGTCTTTTTCGACAGCCTCTTCGTTGCCTCAAATTGAATTGTCATTCCGAATGGAGCGCAGCGGAATGAGGAATCTCCAGAATGTGCTAACGAACAATATACAATTGATGGTTCGTTCTGAGCAAAGTGAAGCGGAGAATCTCTTTCCATATTATTAAAATTAATAGTTTAGTAATGTTTATTAATTTGCACCAATAGTCCAGATGAATGTCTCAAAATTCTAATCATGCTGTTCTGTTAGTTCTTTTAAAACGCCAATCACCTCTCTGGCATAATCTATATCAGGATACAGTTCTAATGATTTGGCATAATTTTTTATTGCCTGTTCTTTATCGCCTTTTAATCTGTAAACATCTGCAATACCATTATAGCTCTCAAACAAATCAGGGTATAATTCTATGATCCATTTATAAACGGTAATTGATTCATCAAGCATACCTGAATCACGTAAGCGTACTCCCACCCAGTTTAACTGATAATTGCTGAAATCATAATCATCAGGATATTCTTGTCTCAATTCATTATAAATCTTTATCGCTGATGCGACATCTTCTTTAACAATAATTTGATAAAGAGTATCCCTGACAAATTTTTTTGGAAGCTCATATTTTTCATTGAGGATGATTGCGGCTATATTTTGGTTAATAGGAAATAGATTTGAATGTTCCATATTGCTTAATGAAACAATGAAGATCTTGTCATCAGGAAACCTGAATAATTGAGTCCGGAATCCGGATATAGCCCCATCATGAAGCAATACATTCCGATTGAGAAGTTTTCCTGTATACCAGCCATAACCGTAGCCCCATCCCTCTCCTAATTGAAAATGTTCCATAAATATCGTATCAAGTATTTGTCTTGAAACAAGTTGAGTTGTATACAGTGCCTTATCCCATAGGAACAGATCCTCAGCCGTTGAATAGAGAGCTCCGGCTGCATGAGGGGTATCCATTTCGAAGTGAACTGCATTGTGGACAGTCTGACCCTCCTGTCCATAGCCGGCAGCCCGATGCTTCAGTATTGTCAGGGGATGATCATAACCCGAATTTTTCATCCTTAATGGTTCAAAGATTGACTCTTTAAGTACCTGTTCGTATTTTTTGCCGGTTACCTGTTCTATGATATATCCCAACAAAACATAACCGGAACTGCTATATCCATACTTAGTACCGGGTTTGAACATTAACTCTTTGTGCTTAAAACGGTCTATAGTTTTTTCAACAGTTGTTGGAAGCCGTTCATATTGATCGTTATCAGGAAAATACTGAAAATTCGGGATCCCTGATGTATGGGTCAAAAGATGATGAATGGTTATATCTTTCCATGGGGCTGGGCAATCAGAGATATACTTACAGATTAAATCATTTACATTAAGCTTGCCCTGCTCATGTAATATCATGATTGCCATTGCAGTGATCTGTTTTGTAATTGAACCGACCCTGAATTTGGTATCCGGTTCATTAGGAATATCCCATTCCCTGTTTGCATTACCATATCCTTTTTTAAGCAGGACTTTTCCACCTTCAGCAACCAGCACAATGCCATCAAATTGACCATAGTCATGATATTGTTGGACCAGTTCATCAATCATGGCTGATTTATCCTGAGCTGCCAGATGATTCTGGCTAATGAAGAAAGCTGTCAGCAGGATCGCAATTGTTAAGAAAATAATACTATGTCTCATTACTCTGAATTTTTTTGGTAGTTTGCCTGAAATATATTTCAGTATGATTTTTCCTATAATAGCCTCCGAGCAGTGATAAAAGGGGTAAATTTAATTTGCAAAAACTGGTAGCAGAAATCTGTAATTTCGTGTGATTCATACACTATGTCATCTTACTCGATGAGAGCTTTATCGGTTGTTTCATCCGGATAATGAACGATCTTGACTTTTGCTGTCTGTATCTTTTTAATATTGTACACTGCGTATAACGGATAATCAACCCTGCCGTCGTTGATAAGCTTAAACTCTGAACCATAGCCGTAATCGGAGGTTATTGAAACTTCAGGACCTAACTGAATATCGCGTCCTTTGCCATGGATCATTTTGAGACCATACAATTGCCCGAATATTCCGGCAGTAGGATCCAGCGGCACCCAGCCTATATCCTGAAGATAAAATTCAGCCCACATATGCGGACCCATAACTCCGTGGTGCTGGGCACCTGACAATCCCTCAGGGGATAGTTGCGTCTCAAAATCAAAAACAGGTTGTTTTAGTTCTTCTTCTTTCCTGTATACTTTCTCACCAACGAATCCGAATACAGATCTTGCAGGTATCCCGGCAGAGCGGCACATGGCAATAAAGAGTGCACAAAACTGATGGCAGGCTCCCTCATAGTATTCAGCTCCTGTTTCCTTATCTGTAAATGGAAATTTGAACAAGGCCTCAATCCCTCTGCCTCTATCAAGATCAACGATCTTATAGCGTACCTTGTCTCTGACAAAATCACATATCTTCTTCGCCTGCAGATAAGGATTTTGTTCATTTCCTACAGCTTCCTTTACAAACTCCCTGACTTTTGGCGTTATCTCAATAGTGTAACCCGGACTTGTATACAGCTTATATAAATTACTTGTCTTATCAAACGGTTTAATAACTAATGTATCAATCCGGGTACTTATTTCATACGATTCGAAGCGGACCCTGACCTCCGTGCGGTAAAAAGGTTGTTCGGGATATCTGTCGAAATCCCAGAAAACAAATTTATTCCCGTGTTCTGGATCGGTGTATATCGAATCAGGCTCAGGATTGATTGAAACAATACGGACATTCCTCTGGGAATCCCACTCCCGGAGTAACGGGATCCATAGCTTAAGATCTTTGCTTCTGTCAATTTTATCAAGATCGGGATATAATTCAAAAATATATTCCAGATCATACTCAACAGGATTCCTGTAGGTTATTGCTGAGTTTGCCGGTTTGTCTTCAGAAGGATCAACAAACGATTTGTTTTCCTGTGAAACTGAATTTAAAGGGAAGAGGATCAGTATTAACAGGATGATTGTCAGTTTGATGTCAGGTTTTCTACCCGATTTGCCTGTTGTGAGATCAATAATAAGACTAAGCATAGCCCATATTTTACTTTGGTTTACCCGTAAAATTGCCCAGCTATTGATCAGAATGTGAAATTGCAGTTTTAAACCCGAAGATAGTCAGTTAATAATTTCATTTATAGAGTCTTACAGAATATCGGATGTTAAAAACTGCAATCAAGTATATACAACTTAATAAGATAATAAAAAATAATGAAGCAACCAAACGGGATTCTTTGTTTTCCGAAATACAGTATGATAGACAGATGTTTAACCACGGGGTTGCACGGAGTCACACAGCCTGCCCCGATCTATCGGGGGAGTAAGAACACGGAGTTTTTTAACAGTGCAACTCTGTGAAAACTCCGTGTTACTCCGTGGTTTAAAAATTATAATTTAATTGACACCTTATATCTTTTTTAGTAACTTGGTTAGCTGAATATGATCTTATCTAAATACGGATTAAGATGTTCCAGGGCCTGAAAATAGCAATCAGGAGACAAAAAAAACTGATCCTGATCTTCCTGATGACAATCTTCCTGCCTTCGGTAACTCTCAGTATATTCGGGATTATCGCCCTGCGGAACGAAAGGTTCAGAATTGAAAAACAGTTTCGGGAAGACCAGATGGACCTTGTCCAGCTTTTTAAATCAGAGGTAAACCAGAAGATCAGTAAGCTGGAAAATGAACTTCAGTATATTGTCCTTACTCCCTCTTTTATTAATAATGACTACGAAGAAATTATCCAATTAGTTGAAAATCAGCTGACCAGAAATCCATTATCAGATCAGTTCTTTATTTCATCTGAAAGGGAGGAACCATGGTTTCCGCCTTTCCGTATGGCTGGAAGAAAACAGACTCCCTTCCAAACCAGGAATTTTACAGATCTGCAGAAACAGAAACTGGCACAGGCTGAAAATTATGAGTTTTCACAGCATAATTACCGGGCAGCAATATCTATTCTTAAAGAGATGCTGACAGCTACAGAGGATAAGCACCTGCAGGGTCAACTGATGAACCGTATTGCCCGCAACCAAATGAAACAGAATAACTTCGGCAATGCAATCAAAACCTATAACGAGATCATCAGTAATTTCCCGGAAAGCATCACCTCTTCCGGTACTCCACTCCCTGTAACGGTTCGCCTGCAATTGGCAGAATGTTACATGAGTTCGGGTATGAAGAATGAAGCTCTGAAAGAAAGCTTAAACGCATTTGAAGAGATAATCAGGAATTTCTATAACCTTAATGAAAATCAGTTTTCAGCTTATGTTTCACTGGTCAGCGAGAAATTCAACACTCTCCGGAAGGATAATCAGGGAACTGACTTCACTGGTACAGACTATACTGATGAATTTGAAAATCTTAACAACCGGTATCAGTCTTTGGTAATGAAGTGGCAGGTGGTTGATGTCCTTAAAAACGAGTGCATTCCCAAATTGTCGCGGGATTTTATGCAAAATGGTAATAATACTGATAGCAGGCTCCGGTATTCAGAGAAGATCGGTTCAGAAGATTTCCTTATTTTATCGATGATAATTCCCGGTGAAACAGGGACAAAACCGAAAGGTATTGCAGGCATCAGGATAAACAGTACATTTCTTGAAGAGAGCCTGCTTCCTGATATCCTGATAAATATTCTTCCGGAGAAGGGTGCAGATCTGATCTTATCTGATGCAGGCGGACGTGTAATAACAGGGGATACAGCCTCGTATAATAAACCAACCAATATCATATCTTACTTTGATGATAATTTTCCTCCATGGAGGATAGAGGTTTCCGGTGAACTGACCAGGCCATTGGTGTCTGCCGGATTTTATAAGAGTTTCTATTTCTGGTCCATTCTTACAATGATAGTTATCCTTGTATTTGGAATTGTGATACTTGGCAGGACAATTGCCCATGAAAAAGAAATACTGCGGATCAAATCAGATTTCGTCTCTTCAGTATCGCACGAATTCAAAACACCCATAACCTCAATCAAAGCTCTGACAGAGAGGCTGATTGATGGGTCAGTAAAGGATCAGAAGCGTATCCGGGAGTATTATTCAGTTATCTCCAGGGATGCTGAAAATCTGAGCCGCCTTGTTGGAAATATTCTTGATTTCTCAAAGATTGAGGAGGGGAAAAAAGAGTATGATTTTGAAGAAGCCGATTTCAAAGAATGGCTTGAACAGACTATCAGTGATTTTTCAGGTACAACTCAAAGGGGAAAAATCATATTCCAATCCGATATTATAGATCATTCCATACCTGTTAAAATTGACAAAGCTTCCATGAAACTGGCAATAGACAACCTGCTTGACAATGCTGTTAAGTTTTCTTCAGAAAATTCAGAAGTAAATGTAATCCTTGAAAAGCAGGAGAAAAGCGTTTTGGTAAGAGTCAAAGATTCCGGTATAGGCATCCCCCGGGATGAACAGCCAAAGGTCTTTGAAAAGTTCTACAGGGGAAAAGATTCAGCTGGTTATTCAGCAACTGGAACAGGACTGGGACTTACTATAGTGAAACAGGTTGTTGAAGCCCATGGAGGTGAAATCAGGGTGGAAAGTGAATCGGGTAAAGGGAGCAGATTTACTGTCACTATTCCGCTATGCTGATTTTTGAAGTCCTCAGTCTGCAGTCCTCAGTCTGCAAATTACTGATTGCCGACTGGAGATTGGAGACTGAAGACTGGAGACTTAAAATCAATAACGATACAAACAGCTATCAATGAAAAAGATCCTGATCATCGAAGACAATCCCGGAATCCGGATGAGCATCATGGATGAGTTTGAATCTGAAGGGCATCGTGTTATTACTGCAGGAAATGGTATTGAAGGACTGGATCTTGTCAAAAAACACAAACCCGATCTCATCATACTCGATATAATGCTTCCGGGGATTGATGGTTATGAGGTGTGCAAGCGACTGAGAATGGAAGGGATTACCACACCAATTATCATGCTTACCGTTAAAGACAAGGAGATTGACAAAGTTCTCGGACTGGAGCTCGGTGCCGACGATTATGTAACCAAACCTTTCAGTGTAAGGGAATTATCAGCAAGGGTAAAAACAATCTTCCGCAGGATGGAAGAATATTCGGGCGAATCCGAGACACACCATATTGGTGAAACATCACTTGATTTCAGAAAATATGAGGCGATAAGAAAGGGAATGAAGATAGATTTTACTCCCCTCGAATTTCATATATTGAACTATCTGGTGAAAAAAAGAGGCAGTGTGATTTCAAGGACTGAATTGCTGGAGAATGTGTGGGGTGAACATAATGTTGTTATTTCATTGCGAACGATCGACACCCATATAGCCATTATAAGAAAGAAGCTTGGGGAGGATCCTGTGAATCCCGGATTTATTGTCAATATCCGGGGTGTGGGGTACAAACTGATTGATTCCTGAAAATTAAAATTCAACACTATCTCCACACTTCCGGAACACTTTACCGGGCGGAGCAGGATAACTTTGCAGAAAAAGATCCGTTGGATCCTGAAGTTTAATGGGAAGAAAAGGAGGTTATTATGAAAAATTCAAAAAAAATCCTGTTTTATCTGTGTTCAGTTATATTAATTTCATTACTGTCAACAGGAATTTCAAGTTCACAGCAGGTAGCGGGTCAGCTCTTTGAAAAGGCATTGTATGCTGAAGAGATAGAAGGAGACCTGGCTGAGGCAGTCAAGATCTACCAGCAGATACTGGACGATAGTCCAGATAACCGTCAGGTATCCGCCAAAGCACTACTGCACATTGGCATGTGTTACGAAAAACTGGGATCACAACAGGCCCGCCAGGCATACCGCCAGCTTATAAGCAAATATTCGGAACAGGTCGATGAAGTCGCTCTGGCAAAAGAGCGTATTTCCCGCCTTGAAGCCTCTGATGCTGAACTTATTGCCAAAGCCGAGCAGCACCTGAAAAGAGGGAATGAACTTTTCAAAAGATGGGAATATGAATCAGCGATCAAGGAGTATGAAAATGCCGTTAGTTCCGGACCCAATTCTGATCTTGCTCTTAATGCACGCTACTGCATCGGTCAGTCATGGTTCAGGGCAGGGAAATATGATGAAGCCCTGGCAACATTTACAAAGCTGATCAAGGAGAATCCAAAAAGCAATATAGCGCCGGTCACCGAGCTGATGGTGGCACAGGTGAAATATGCCATGGCGAACTACAAAAATCAGAGGCTGGCAAATAATAATCCTGATGAGAATACCATTGTTGATCCCGAGACGGGGATCACTTACAGAAAAATAAAGACTTTCACAGGCAAAAATGATGTAATTGAGGCAGCAGGAAGTTTATCTCCGAATGGTAAATTCCTTTTAAAAGGAAATACCATTGTCCCTATGGACGGTAGTGATCCGTTTGAATTCGTTGATATGCAGGTTGATGATCAAATATGGTCTCCTGACGCAAAGAAAGTTGCTTTTACCATTGGAGATTCTTCTCTCTTTGTGGTTCCTGTCTCTCCGGAAACAGGAAAAGCCACAGGTCCTTCAAAAAATCTGTTAAGCAAGGATTGCAATATATATGGAATCAACTGGTCGCCTGACAGCAAAAAACTTTTTTACAGTATCCTCGATTACCAGAAAAAAAACTATCCGGAAATCTGGACCATGTCTGTGTCAAATGGCTTAACACAACCACTAACCAGTGACTCTACCATCGGCCTGCACCCCAGCTGCTCTCCGGATGGAAAAACAGTTGCTTTCAGGGATATGTTAACAATATACTTATGTCCTTCAGAAGGGGGAATTCCAAAAGATTTTATAAAAAAAGAAAAGAGCTATAATCCTAACTGGACACCGGATAGTAAATGGTTATTCTACGATGAAACAAGATACAGCAGTAGTAAAATGACTTTTGTCCGTCTTTCTGATAAACTGGAAATCAAACTTAATCCGCCTGAGAGAACCGGAAGTTATTTATCCTTTTCACCAGATGGAGAAAAACTCATGTTCTACCGTCCCTCGCATCAATTATTTTGGGGGATGAAAGTAGCCTCAGTTTCAGGAGGACCTTCTTATGAACCTGTACCTCATCTTCCTGTGTATGGAGCATGGTGGTCAAAAGACAGTAAAATGATTATTGTACAGGATGATCCAGCTATAAAATTTGTTCCAATTTCTGGCGGAGAATCATATCTGATGGACTTAGATATTGATGTAGAAGGAAAACCTTGTCATGCCGATGTTTCACCTGATCAGAAATACCTTCTGTTTGAGATAGTTAAAGAAAATGAGAAAACGGATCTTTATTTTGCTCCAATTTCAATCGAGGAAGCCAGGATTGTAGGACCTGCGATAAAAATAATTGAGAATTGGTCGTATATTGGTGGCTATAATACCAATTTATCATGGTCATCAGATGGAAACAGATTAGCTTTGATTCACAAGGGAAATATCTGGGTTTATACTTGTGATGAAATGGATTTGAAACAATTAACGAAAACACCTGAGGATAAACATTGGATTGCCTGGTCGTCTGATGGCATGATGCTGAGTTATCACGGAAATCCTGATAATAAAAAGGGTAGCCAGGGTAGCCAGATAATATCATCAAAAGATGGTAAGTCCATAAAAATAATTGAAGATATCCTTCTTTGGCCCTATGGGTGGGCACCCAACAGCAAATCAATAGTATATGAACAACTGGATGGGAAAATAGTCAACCACAATATCCAAACGGATGAGATCAAAATAATAGTCGATCCAAAATCTAAAATGTTAAGTTGGGTTCCCAGGTATGCATGGTCACCTGATGGCAAATACCTGGTCTTAGATGCAAGAAAAGAATCAGAACCAGATAAATATTATTTATATAAAATGTCTGCAGAAGGTGGCACATTAACAGAACTTGCTACCGGGGATGCAGATGCATTTAAATATAACATTGAATGGTCTCCCGATGGGAAATGGATCTGCTATTGTTATATGAAGATGGAGAAAGCACGTCCGGAGAGCACCCTCTGGGAAGCTGATTATAATGAGATAATGGAGAAATTGGCGAAGTAAGGTTATTGTTAATATTTCTAACCCTGTCCCCAACCCCGTCCCTTAAGTCTAATCACGCTTTATACACATATACTTATTTAACGGTTAAAACAATCATTTAACTGCATCTAAAATTTTTTCTTCATAGACTTGATAAAATTCCGCCTTCAGTAA
>Ga0315547_1001898_pt1 | contig 15408 bp, 13 predicted proteins | sample SalMarSW160240MG_2_FD_202542 | JGI IMG/M metagenome (GOLD analysis project Ga0315547, IMG submission 202542) | Salt marsh sediment microbial communities from the Plum Island Ecosystem LTER, Massachusetts, United States - Salt Marsh Sediment SW1601-240 ... | reverse complement strand
TCGTGGTAAGCTAATCTTATTCGTGGTGAGCAAAAAAAATGAGTTCCGCAATGGTCGGAGCATCAATATTAAACTATTTTTTGAAAGGATTTGAAAATGGCGGATTACATTCCACGAAGTGATACAGAATTTCAGGCGTGGGTGGAAAACTTTGTTAGCTATGCCGGCGCCCATATCGTTGATTTGGGTATAGGGCCCCCCGATATGATACCGATAGCGGCTGGGCAGGCGGATTTTGATGCGAAAATGTCCGCTAATTTTACCGCCCAGCAGGCGGCACAATCTGCCCGGCAGGCCAAAGATGCCAGTCGCGACCAGATCGAATCGCTCATAAGGCAGTTGGTGCGTCAGCTTCAGGCATCAGGCGATGTCGATAACTCCGAGCGGGCGGCGCTTGGAATCACAGTGCCCGATACCATCCGAACCACGGCAGCCGGCGGTATTTCGACAAGGCCGATTGGAGCGGTCGATACCAGCCAGCGGCTGCGGCATGAGATTCGATTTACCGATGAGGCGACCCCGACAAGTCGGGCCAAACCGGCAGGGGTAATGGGCTGTGAGATATGGGTAAAGGTCGCCGCTGTCGGCGAGGCGGCTCCGTCCAGTGCCGATGAGCTCAGCTTTTTATCGATGGATACGGCAAGCCCGTATATTGTCATATACGATGGCAAAGACGGCGGAAAGACCGCCCACTATATGCTGCGATGGGTCAAAAGCAGCGGTGAAAAAGGACCCTGGTCCGAAACTATCAGCGCAACTATAACGGCGTAAGAAGAAGTAAAGAAACCAGCTATCGGCTCTTGAGAGATCAGGAGCTGATAGCTTCCAGTTGATCATTTATCCAACTTCTGACTATCTAACTTCTGACCTCTGAAATCTGACTATCTGAAATCTGACTATCTGAAATCTGACTATCTGAAATCTGACCCCTGAAATCTGAAATCTAATTCAGTGAGGTTCCAATATGGCCATGGTAGTTTTGTAAGTCAATGAATGCCGAAGGCGCAGAGGAGACTTTGTGCCTTTGGCGTTTTTTTGCGCAACGTCTATGTGGGGCCGCTACAAATTCTATTTTATAGTTTGGGGCCATAGCTCAGTTGGGAGAGCACTTGTACTGTATAATGCATGCAAAAGGTCGTAGGTTCGAATCCTACTGGCTCCATTACCGTAGTATAATCTGATGATGTTGAAGGCGAGGATTTATGATTGACAGAGACCGCAATACGAAAACCAAGCAGAAAATACAAATGCACGGGGACGTGGTGCGCAGCGCTGACAATATTGCAAAGCTCGGACAAGAATGGGATGATCTCTTCGAGCGTGCCCAAGACGCTATGCCGTACCTCTCCCGAGCTTGGGCGGAGACGTTCATAAGCGAGAAACGTATTAGAGGAACTCCGCTCTTAATTGTGGTCTGGGATGGTACCAAGCTTGCGGCTCTACTTCCTCTGAGTATCCGGGGTTTCTGTGGAATACGTGTGGCGGAGCCTATCGGCACAACGGAACCCTCATATCTTGGACTTCTGGCAGATCTGAACTATGCTGGAGCGATCCAGGCTGTTGCCGATCTGTGGGTGAGGGAAAGGGTGGCCCATGCTTTCTGCGATAAATATTTATCTTCACTCGATGAAACTACGAACGAATTATTAGCAGAGTTAGCTAATCACGGCTTTACATATAAGCTTGGGTTTCGCCGTGTTTGCCCATGGATTCACCTGAACAGATCTTTTGAGGATTATCTTCAAAAAACAAAGAGCGGCAGACGTCGCAGGAAATTGCGTTATCAGGAGAAACAGGTTTTTGAGGCTGGCGACGTAGCGGTTGTTCGCTATATTGGTGAGGATATTACTCCGGAAGTTATCGCGCGCATTGCTGCAATTCAGCAGGACAGTTGGATGAAGAGACGCGGCGCCGCAGTCTTAGGAAAGCAGTTCCATCAGAAGCTTTCAACTGAGATGGCCAAAGCCGGTTTGGGCCATATATGGTTGATGACGATGGCTGGCGATGATGTTGCCTTCGGCTATGCCCTCGTTGCCCATAAGAAACTTGCCCTCAAGTGGCTTGCCTTCAAGCTTAAATACGAATCTTCCCTGTCGTTCGGGAAAATACTGACTATGCAGATGATTCGCGATGCTTGCCAGGAGAACATTGAATCATTCGATTTCGGCCTTGGAGATTCTGAATACAAACAATTCTGGGCAACAGATAACCACGATGTTGCGATGGCGGTTGCAGGGCGAGGCGTTCTGGGATATCTAACTGTATTATGTTACAGGGTCATGTGGCGGCTTGCGAAACAGAAATGGCTGTTTTCGTTGTATCATCGTTTTCAAAAGAGACGACGTCTTTTGAAAGAACGACATTCGAAAGACGTGTACCGCAACTAGAAAAACGGGCAGAAGCAGAAGATGCATCGCAGAGATGGATATAGGATATCTATGTTGGAAGACATACCACGCTACCGAAAGCTGATAAAGAATACGCATATTGATAGGCTTCTTTGCGTTATCCGCAAACCCTACTTAAAATTGAGAGCGTGTATGACCGCGTTGATTGACCGAATACTTAACGTTGATACTGTTTCTTTACCTGAAGAAATTACTCGTAATGTACGATTTGATGATTTCGTTATCTATGAAGGTCTTTCTTATTGGAAATTGTGGAAATATATAAACTTTGTACAACCATCAAGAAATGATGTTGTGTTCGACATTGGATGTGGAATGGGTCGAATACTTTGTGTTTTTGGACGTAAAGCGATTCGAAAATGTGTGGGAATAGAGATATCTGAAGAACTTGCAGCAATCGCAAGGCAAAATGCGGAGAGATTGAGAGGTCGCAGGACACCAATTGAGGTGATCGTTGGTGACGCAACTGAAGCTGATTATTCAGGAGGGACGATTTACTGTCTCTTCAATCCATTTGGTGCTGAAACGCTACGAGTTGTTCTGGAGCGAATACACGAATCGGTTGAGAACCACCCTCGGCGTATCCGGGTGGTATATTTCAACGCAATTTGTGATCACGTGCTGCAGTCATGTGGTTGGTTGAAATGCTATAAGCGCAAAAAGATTGTGTTGGCAAGAACAACGTGGATTAATTCTTTGTGGACGAACGAATATTTTGACAGTTAATATAAACATTGTATTCATCGCCTGCGGCGAAGCCTGCTGAGGGGTGACCATCGTTTCTTAGCCATATATCACTGTTTCCTTGAGCCAGGGATTTCTTCCACGGTGCTGTTGGCTTCACAGTACAGGTAGTAAAATCCTCTATACGATATTGTGATGTATCTTCTGTTTGGAGAAGCTTGATTGGCAAATTGTTCTGTATTGCTAAGTAGAACAGTCTCTCTGATAAACAAGTTATTGATTGGGAACACTCTCAAGGCGAAGAGTACGCGCGGCGTGACAGCGCTAAGCGTAGGTAACGTGGTCGAACGCGGAATGAGGGGCGCTCGCAACATGATTCTGGCTCGAATTATAGCCCCTGACGACTTTGGGGCGATGGCCATCGTGTTAGTCACGACAATGGCTTTTGAAGCCTTCGCAGAGGTTGGCGTAAAGCAAGCGGTCATTCAAAACAAACGCGGCAACGAACGAGAATATCTCAATGTTGCTTGGTGGTTTCAATCGCTGCGAGGATTGGGGTTGTTCGCAATTGCCATACTGGTTGCTCCGTATATAAGTTCTTTTTTTGAGAAACCGCAGCTTTTGAGTTTGTTTCAGATTTCCTTCCTGTCAATTCTTTTTAGAGGTTTTCTTAGCCCGCGTCTTTACGTGCTTGAGAAAGAATATAAGTTTGGCAAGGCAGTGCTTCTGGTTCAAGGTAGCGGTGTATTAGGCACGGTGATAACAATTGTGGCTGCTTTTATGATAAGAAATGTTTGGGCTCTTGTTATAGGTTTTGTTGCAGAAGCAGCTATGTTGTGCTTGTTTTCATATATACTGGTCCCTTTCCTGCCAAGATTTAGGATAGATAGAGAATGCTTAAGAGAACTAATGAAATTTGCTCGCGGGATGTTCGGCTTGCCGATTTTGGCTATGCTGAGCTTTCAAATAGATGTCATGGTACTTGGCAAGCTTGTAAGCGACAAGGATCTGGGTATGTATTTTTTGGCTATTTCACTCGTTAACATACCAATGGATTTCTTTTCCCGTGTCGTTGGCCCTATTCTGCTCCCCACGTTTGCAGAGAATCAGTCTGATAAGGCTGCGGTGCGTACTATCGTACTGAAGATTACAAAGGTTGTAGCTATTCTTGCTCTGCCGTTCACGGCGTTCTTGGCCGTTTGTGCCTCATCAGTCTTGTCCGTGGCCTATGGTTTGCAGTATGCGGCAGCGGCTGTGCCGTTTATGTTTTTGTGTGCCCGCGTGTCAATCCGTGCGCAAAACATCGTTCTTGCACAATTATACCTGGGGTTGGGTCGGCCTTATTTGCTTCGTCGTTTTAACATTATTCGTATTGTCGTTCTGGTTTCCTTGATATATCCAGGAGTACTGTTTTTCGGTTTATCAGGTGCTGCGGCGGTCGTATTACTCGGTGGTTTTGCGGCGCTGTGCTTCCAGATTCTGCAAGCACGAAGAGTGGCCGAGTTCAAGTTCAGCAGTTACATTCGCTGCTATGTCCCCGGGTTATTACTGGCATTGCCGGTAATGGGGATTGTTGCTGTTTTGCGGTTGTCTGGAGTACACTCACCCGTATGGATTTTGACTGGCGGGGCTTTGGCTCTCACTGCGGCATTTATAGGAGGCGTATTTACTTTGAATTACCACAAGCCTTCTGCAATCAAGAAAGTATCTGAGGATAAACTCGATTATTTATCTTCAGCGGAGGTTAGAAGTGTCTGAACCTAAATGCTCAGAAACTAAGCATGAATCCATTCGAATTGGCTTGCTTGGTGCATCCTTTGGCACCGGTAATATGGGAGTGGCTGCGCTTGCCGAAGCCAGTATAAAAGTCATCCTAAACCGCTGGCCTAATGCGGAAGTGATATTGCTTGGCAGTGGTCGAGAGCCCGGTGAACATCGAGTAAAAATAGGTGATAAGGATATATGTATAAGAGAATTGCCTATTCGTTTTTGTATGAATGTGTTTCGTGGCAACCATTTTCTTGTACTTTGTTTGTATGCGCTGCTGTTCAAGGTGTTTCGCTGGGAGGGATTCAATCGCTTCTGTGCACGGCGAAATGCAAGCCTGAGAAGTATAATTCAAATGGATTTGGTCGCTGACATCACCGGCGGTGACAGTTTCAGCGATATCTATGGTATGCGCAGGTTTGTGCTAGGTTTTTTGCGCAAATGGCTTGTTCTGCTGTTCAACAAAGATTTGGTGATGCTGCCTCAGACTTACGGGCCGTTCAAGCGACGTTTGAGTAGGGCCATGGCCAGATACATCTTAAGGCGTGCCAGCACGATTTATTCAAGAGACAGGGCGGGCGTAGAAGAAGTGAACAAGCTGCTCAATAATACAGAGAACGGGAAAGTTAGATTTGCCCCGGATGTCGCCTTTGTTTTGGACTCTCGTGAACCTCAGAATATGGATATCAGCGAACTAAGGAAATTGCGAGCCGAAGATGCCATTGTTGTCGGTCTGAATGTCAGCGGGCTTCTTTATAACGGCGGCCATACGCGAGACAATATGTTTGGGCTCAAGACCGACTACCGAGAACTAATTTGTGAGATTATCAAGATGCTCCTAAAAGAGGAGGAAGTAGTTGTTTTACTAATTCCCCATGTGTTTCCACCGGCGGGTTATGAAGTGGAAAGTGATTCTGATGCATGCCTGAAGATTTATGGGCAGTTGAGCCAAATATACCCCGGCAGAATATTCCTGGTGAAAGGCGAGTACGACCAGGGCGAGATTAAGTATATAATAGGACTATGCGATTTCTTCATCGGTTCAAGAATGCATGCCTGTATTGCCGCACTTTCCCAAGGCATTCCAGCCATTGGACTTGCTTACAGCAAGAAGTTTCAGGGGGTGTTTGATTCAGTCGGGATAGGCAATTTGGCCATAGACCTTAGAACAGCAACAGAACCTGATGTTTTGTCACGTGTAGAAGATACATTTATCAACGGCCACAAAATGACTCAAGAATTAAGCGTAAGGGTGGCGCAAGTGCAAAGAGAAGTACTCAGCATTCTTTATGAAGCTCTTTAGACAGTTGACAATGGGGAACAAGAGGATTAGTAATGTGGTTGATGTTGCGCGGTGGCGACTGTGCATGGGGTGTGGGGCGTGCGTTGCGGCTTGCCCGGAGAAGAACATCCAACTGGTCGATGTAGCCGATCAAGGATTGCGGCCGGTAGTGAATTCGGCAAAATGCCGGAAATGCGGCGAATGTATCAAGGTCTGCCCTGGAATTGAGATCTCTCACAAGTCGTTTAACAGCGAAACAATACCTGAGCTACGTCAGGCTTGGGGGCCGGTCCTGGAGATTTGGGAGGGATATGCGGCTGACCCCAAAATCCGATATAGGGGATCATCCGGCGGTGCGGCAACGGCACTGGCTCTTTTTTGTCTTGAAAACGAACAAATTTCTGGAGTGCTTCACATAGGCGCCGACTTGGAAAATCCTTTACAGAATGTCCCAGTGTTTAGCAGAACCAAAGAAGAACTTCTGGCATGTACTGGGTCCCGTTATTCACCTGCTGCTCCATGCCAAAATTTTGACTGGATTGAAAACGCAGATTCGCAAAGTGTATTTATTGGAAAACCCTGTGATGTTGCGGCCTTACGGAAAGCTCAAGCTCTAAACCCAGCGTTAAAAGAGAAAGTGAATTTGGCTATTAGTATTTTTTGTGCGGGCACACCAAGTACAGCAGGTACGTACAAAGTTCTTGAATCACTTGGTGTTAAACCTGAAGAGGTCGAGGAATTCAGATATCGCGGCTGTGGTTGGCCAGGTATGACTTTCGTGAAGCTCAGAGGAGGAAACGGTGAGATACGTCAGATGAGTTACGAAGAATCCTGGGGTAATATTTTGAGCAACTACGTACAACTGAGATGTCGGTTATGTCCTGATTCCACGGGCGAATTTGCAGATATTTCCTGTGGGGACCCGTGGTATCGAGATATCGAGCATGATGAACCCGGCAGGTCGCTGGTATTAGTTAGAACGGAACGGGGGAGGAGAATCCTGCACGGTGCCATGGAAGCCGGATACTTCGAACTGGAAAGAGCACAGCCGGCAGTGCTGGCGGCATCTCAGAAGGCAATACTTAAAAAGAGGCAGATGCTATTCGGGCGACTTCTGGCTATGCGGCTGACGTTTACTCCGACGCCCCGTTTTTCAGGTTTTTGTCTTAAGACAAACTGGAAATCATTATCCTCAGCCGGGAAGATTCGCTCGTTGCTGGGTACCTTCTACCGTGTTTTTCCGCGTGGATGGCACTCGCCTCTTGAATGCTTCGCTGACCGCGATACACGGGGATTGAAGTCAGAAGATGTACCCGCCCAGGCGGTGGGCCGATATAGCCACGAGTAGACTATGGAAAATACAACTCTTGGAGTTGCCATCCTTACCTCTGTACTGGTGGTGATTCTACGCCCTCCCATAGCCTTTGCTGCATATGTGGCACTTTTGCTATTCTACCCATGTTATCTGACACTTAGCATCGGAACCATAAACATAACGGCGGCCCGCATCGTCACGGCTGTTCTCCTGGTAAGGTGCCTGACTAAGCCAGAATTAAGAAGATGCTTCAAATGGCAACCATTAGACAAGTGCGTAGCATTCAGTATGCTTGTATATGTCGGAATGACATTTACTGCGATGCCGCTAAAGGAAGCCATAGAAAACAGAGGGGGCTTCTTGCTGGACACCGGCCTTGCTTACCTTGTTGCGAGACTTTGCATTACAGACCGCGAGGCGTTTGTTACGACTATAAAGTGGATAGCTTTAATATTAGTACCATTAGCTATTTTAGGAGTTATCGAATCCTGTACAGGCTGGCAGCCATATATGACGATGATGCGTTACTGCCCTTGGGAGATCCGCGTACTTGACGTCAGTTTACGTTCAGGATTTTTTAGGGCTACTGGTGCCTTTGGCCATTCCATTATGTTCGGAACAGTTTTCGTTTTGTTTTTGCCGATGGTTTATTACCTGAGGCATGAACGCGGTTATTGGGGGACTTGGGCTTATCCACTGTCTATTGTGCTGATTATAGGTGCCCTAAGCAGTATGTCCAGCGGACCATGGGTGTCAGTTATATTTGTCATTCTCTGTTTGGCAATGGAGCACTTTAAGAAATGGTTAAAACTTGTGCTTATCGGCATTCTTTTGAGTTGTATATTCATCGGAATCGCAAGCAACAGACCTTTCTACCATGTAATTGTCTCCTACGCAAATCCGATCGGAGGTAGTGGTTGGCACCGCGCCAAACTTATTGATTGTGCGATCCAGGATTTCGGCGAATGGTACCTTAAGGGTTACGGCGGCGAAGACCCCGGATGGGGAGAATCTTTGGGGATGGACCACACTGATATAACAAACGAGTTTATCTTTGCAGGGGTACGGTATGGCTTGCTCGGTGTGATAGCCCTATGCACAGTGCTTGCCATCGCTATTCGACAGTCGGTTCGTTTGCATAACTCTGCAAGTGACCCCCGATTGAGATCATTAGCCTGGGCTCTCGGCAGCATTATTGCTACTGTTATACTTGTGTTTACATCGGTTAGTATTTTCACGCAAACATTATTGCTTTTCTACTGTGTCCTTGGAATGATCGGTTCGTCAGCTAATTTTACGCACGGCCCTGTTCAATTGAAGAGCTCAGAAGTTTTCTGGCCACAAGAGTATATCCACGCTGTCAGCAGAGAGGATAGTGGGACAGCGTTAAAGATATGAAAAGAGCATTCCAGACAAGACGTACCGATGGATTGGAAGTAGTCATAGCAAGAAGTCCGGACGAGATTGAGGCCATTCGTCCTATCTGGGAAGAAATGCAGCATAATGAACCCTATCCAGTGATTAATGCAGATATTGACAGATACCTTTCTGTGCTCAAAGCGAGCGGCGATGATGTGAAACCATATGTCATGGTTCTCAGACAAAATGAGCGACCGGCAGCAATGATAATTGGGCGAATCGCAAAACGCCGGTTGGGGCTGAAATTGGGGTATAAGACTTTATGCAAGCCATCTCTGAATTGCTTAACAATTGTATATGGCGGCATTCTCGGCCAACCCGTTGATGATTTGAGCCAGTTGATGATTCGGGAGTTGATGCGAGTATTACGCCAAGAGAGACTTGACGCAGTCTATTTCAGTCGGCTGAGAACAGATTCTGATGTCTACCAATTTGCCCGAGAGGTGCCCGGCCTATTTTCCCGCAGCCATTTTCCTGATAAAGAAAACCATTGGACAATGGTGGTTCCCAAGGATATCGAGTCTTTCTACAAAGCTCGTTCAAAGAAACATAGAGGCAATATTAGGCGGTCTATTAAAAAACTCGAAATAGAATATACAGACAGAGTGGAAGTAGTTAATTGCAAAGGAGAAGACGGTTTAGACGATGCAATAAAAGCTGCCCACCAAGTTTCACTCACAACTTATCAGTATGGATTGGGGTGTGGTTTCATCGATGATTCAAGAACGCGCAGCCTTTTGACAACGGCAGGCAAGCAAGCTTGGCTTCGTTTTGCAGTAATGTTTATCGATGGGCAGCCATGTGCTTTTCAAACTGGACTGCGTTATCAAGGAACATATTTCTTGCAGCAAATTGGATTTGATCCGAGATGGAGAGACTTCAATGTAGGAAGGATTCTGTTTGTAAATGTGTTGGAACACATCTGTGCTGACCCAGGTATTCAGTATATTGATTTTGGTTTTGGTGATGCTGACTATAAACGCAGTTATAGTGATAAGCAATGGCCGGAAGCCTCGGTTTACATTTTCGCGCCAAGAGTGTATCCGATCGCCGTTAATATGTTGCAGTCTGCTGTCACAGGGTTGTCTTTAGGCCTAAACCGTCTTTCAGATAAGGCTGGTTTTACAAGATGGCTTAAACGGCACTGGCGGGACCGGCTGCAAACAGGAAGTTCGAAAAGTACATCCTGAGCGTGGAGGTATCAGCAAATTCCATTTGTATTGACTGTTTTATCTATCGGCTTGCTGGTTTTTGCTTATGCAGGGGTTCCACTGGCCTATGGGAAGTACCAGCGATGGCTGCTGTCGCGAAAAGCGAGGAAGTATGGCGTACTTGTCCTGACATTTGATGATGGACCTGGGAGCAGACTAACACCAGTAATCCTGAAAATATTGGCTGAGTATAACGCCAAAGCGACATTTTTCTTACTCGGCAGAAATATTGCTGGCAGGGAAGGGATTGCCAGACAAATAGCAGAGCAAGGACATGAAATTTGCTCACACGGCTATGACCACCTTCATTACTGGAAGGTTTCTCCGGTTCGTGCGATACGAGACATAAAACGCGGCTGGCAGGCGATTGATAGTGCATTGGGACCCAAGAAACAAAAGTATCCGTTTCGCCCACCTTATGGAAAGCTTAATTTCTTTTGTCTTTTATATCTCTGTATTCGACGGGTGCCGGTAGTTTACTGGACGCTCGATTTAGGGGACACGTGGCTGGAGACGATTGCCCCCCAGAGAATTGCGCTTTTGGCGGAAAAAGCAGGTGGAGCAGTGGTCTTAGCTCATGATTTTGACCGTTCTGATGACAGTGTGGATGGTCTGATCCTTGAATCCACTCGGTCGGTTCTTGCAATGGCCCAAGAGGAAGATATGCGCATATTGACAGTTTCGGAATTATTGGACGGCGAGAAGTAGGGTCCAACGAATGGACGTATCAATCATAGTAGTCAACTGGAATACATACCGAGCTTAGCTCGGAATTATGAATGAAGAATGCAGAATTACGAAAATAGGGGTATTGATGTTTCGATTATAATTGTCTCGTGGAACACAAGACAAATTACATGTGAATGTATCGGCTCGATATGTGAGCAGACGAGTGAATTGAAGTATGAAATCATAGTTATTGATAACGCCTCAACAGATAACTCTGCGGCAATGGTAAAAGCAGAATTTCCAAAGGTTGCCTTAATAGAGAACTCTGAAAATCGAGGTTTTGCAGCGGCTAATAATCAGGGCATAACCATTGCGAAAGGCCGCTACGTACTGCTCTTAAACTCCGATACTATAGTTTTGAACAACGCGATTGCTAAAGCAGTTGCGTTTGCCGATGCTCATCCTGAGGCTGCCGTAGTAGGCTGCAAAGTACTAAACCCCGACGAAACACTTCAATCAACGTGTTTTATGTTTCCATCAATTTTGAATATGTTTCTTTCAACAACTTATTTTTACAAACTGTTCCCGAAGAGCAAATTTTTTGGCCGTGAACAAATGACTTGGTGGTACAGAAATGATGTTCGGGAGGTGGATGTAGTCACCGGCTGCTTTATGCTTGTCAGGCGGGAGGCTATAGAACAGGTGGGAATGATGGATGAGCAGTTTTTTATATATGCAGAGGAAACTGATTGGTGCTACAGATTCAAGCAGGCTGGGTGGAAGATAGTTTTTACGCCCGATGCCCAAATAATTCATTTTGGGGGTGGTAGCAGTAAGCAAAAACAATCCGAGATGACACTTCAATTACGCCAGAGCATACTGCTTTTCATGAAAAAACACAAAAGTTCCTCGACGCATGTCTTGGCGTGTTTGCTGGTGGCGCTGTTTTTCTTTTTGAGAGTTCCTTATTGGCTGTTAAGGGCGGTGTTTTCTCGCAATAGCAAAGACAACGATATTTCAATTGCGCGGACATATTTAACCGGAACTTATAAGGCTTTGTTGGGGTTGAGGGTCTGTGTTGAAAAACATGAACAGCAATAAGAAACGAATCGATACAATATGTTTTGGTGGTGAGGATTGGTGGTATCATAACCGTGGGCATGTAGATATGCAGTTAATGCGGCGGTTTGCTAAAAGCGGGACCACGCTTTACATTAATTCGATTGTGATGCAAAAGCCCAGCTTAAAAAGAAATACCGCAGGGGGCAAGAGTTTTACCCATAAGCTAATTCGCAAGGCCAGGAGTATTTTCCGAGGGCTTCGAAAAAGTGGCGCCGGTTTCTGGGTTTACAGCCCATTTTCATTGCCGGTACATCATATTGGCTGGGCTAGGCCTTTGAATAAGATTCTCTTGCAGTTTCAGATATGGTCCGTGAGCCGTAGACTTGCAATCGAAAATCCTATAGTCTGGGTGGCCTGTCCTGCGGCCTGTGATGTTGCGTTGAAGATAAATAAAACGAAACTTGTCTATCAGCGGACTGACCGGTATGAAGAATATCCCAACATTGATACTGATATCATCAGTCAATACGACCTTAGACTAAAAACTGCTGCTGACTTAACAATATTCGTGAACGAACTTTTATATAAGCAGGAGCGTCAGCAATGCAAGAGAGCAGTTTTCCTCGACCACGGCGTGGATTTTGATATGTTTGCGACGGCGGAGAGCAGCGAAGAAGTCCCCAATGATATAAGAGACATAAAGAGGCCAATTGTGGGCTTTTTCGGCGGAATCGATGGTCATACATCTGACATTGAGCTGGTGAAAGAGGTTGTTGATCTGCTGCCGGAGATGTCTTTTGTTTTTGTTGGCAAGGCATCATCAAACTGTGCTGGCTTATTGGCCAAAAACAACGTTACAATGCTCGGACAGAAACCCTACGAGCAGATACCCCATTATGGCAAGTGTTTCGATGTAGCGATTATGCCCTGGAGGCAAAATCGGTGGATCGAGGCTTGCAATCCAATCAAGCTTAAGGAATACCTGGCTTTAGGTAAACCCATAGTCAGCACACCATTTGCTGAATTGCAAAAGTATCGGGATGTAGTGTATGAGGCTAAAACGCCGGAAGAGTTTGCTGATTGTATAAAAAAGGCTTTGGTAGAAGATAATCCTGAGCGAATTAGTGCAAGAAGAAAGAAGGTTGAAAACGCCTCGTGGGACAGCAAAGCAGACTTAGTGCTTCACGAATTGTTTATGCAGAAAGAATCTAACCCAAAGGCGTTGGATAGAGATTAAATGGAAAAATTGCCGATACTTACTGTGTACGAAAATCGCCTCCGAACACTTTCGTTGAAACTATGGTCCAAGCTGGGATTTGCACTAATTTTAATATTTGTGATTAGTTTCGCGATCCGTGTGTTTAGGCTGGATTTTTATAGCCTGTGGTATGACGAAGTATCAACGGCTTATCTTGTTCAGCCGGATGCTGGACAAAGTCCGTTGAGCAGAATTATCGACACTACAGGGAGTGAAACCCTGCACCCTTTGTACTACCTTCTGCTTGGACAATGGACGAAGATAGCCGGCAATTCTGTTTGGGCATTAAGATTTCCATCAGTATTCTTCGGAAGTTGCACAGTAGTTGTTTACGCGCTCATGCTCCGCCAAATAGGCAAGCGAAGAGCCTTTGCGTTTGGCGCACTTCTGGTTGTCTCGCCATTTATAATGTGGTATTCAAGGGACGCACGGCCATACGCACTGATAATGTTTCTGATCGGACTCCATATTTTGTTCTACCTAAACCTTTTGCACAAACCTTGGTCCAAGGCATATTTGGTAGGATTCATAATAACGGGCATCTTATCAATATACTCCGGGATATTTATCGGGATGCTTTTAACGGCTGAACTTGCCTGGGGTCTCCTCAGACGAAGACCCAGGGAGGTTGTGGCCGTAGTGCTTGTGTTGGTTTTCGCGTTACCTCTGTTTTGGCAGGGCTATAGGACATTCTTCCAGGGTAGCTCAGAGAGGCGCCGGGACTTGCCTAAAGGCATGAGCCCAGTGAGGATTGCCGGTTTTCCTCAGGAATTTCTCGTAGGCCGAAGTCTTGGTCCTACCGCTAATGAAGTACGCCGATTTCCACTTGGCAACGTAATCAGTCAAAAATCTCTCGAGATTGGCGTGGAGATAGCGGCGGTTACATGTGTCCTTGCATCTTTTGCTGCGTGCGTCTGGTCGTGGAGGAGAAGCTCAACATCAGGGGAATATGATGTACGAGCGATTTACGCGCTTGGCTTCATTACTCTCGTGGTTTGCTTTCAAGCAGCCACGCTCATAGCTATCACGGGGTATCAAATGAATGCGCGACACATTGCTTTTCTTTTTGGACCGCTTTTTGTATTGGGTATTTATCCAATAAGCCGGTCTAATGAAAACTTGACCAAAATCTTATTTGTTGCGCCGCTGCTTGTGCTGTGGATCTGGAGCTCAGCTAATCAAATCTTTAATCCCGCATATGTCCCTGAGGACTTCAAAAATGCTGCCCTGGTTATCGAAAGGGACGAGCATAACGCTTCTCAAGTCGTTGCCCTTTGCCATCCAAATGCTCTACCTTACTATGGGGTCAAAAAAAACCTAGTTTACTTCATGGAATCCCCTGATGTAAAAGTTGAGACATTGAAGGACTGTTTGCAGAATGGATCCAATCCTGTATGGCTTGTTTTAAATCGGCCCTGGGCCTATCCAAATTTTCATGCTAAAGATTTACGAAGATATTTTCAGATATTGCAAGTGAAACAATTACCTGGGATTAATATGTGGCTGCTTTTGCCAAGTAACAATCTAAACTGACTGGCCTCAAGGCACATGGGAGGCTCTTATGGCAGAAGATTAGCTGGAACTCTTTTGGTATTAACATCAGGCATTTCCAAGCCGAACAGTCAATAGGGGAGGTTAGTTCCTTGAACAAGGATAATGTAGTCGAGTATTTTGAGGGTCTGGGAGAGAAGTTTGAAGCGTACATGAGTGATTATGATGTTGAGAGACGACTGTCTCTAGTATTTTCACATCTTCTGAAAAATGAGAAGTTGGCGGCAGCAAATGTACTGGAGGTTGGCTGTGGTACCGGCAGATTTTCGGAGCGAATAGTACAGTCAGGTGCAAAGTTGACCGTACTGGATATTGGGCCAAATCTCGTCGACAATGTCTCAAGTATGTTTTCCTGCACAGGGATCGTCGGCGACGCTTGCAATCTACCGTTTGCCGACCAAACTTTTGATACGGTTATTAGCTCTGAATGCATCGAACACACCCTGCATCCGAAACAGGCAATCAGGGAAATGTGCCGCGTTTGTCGGAAGGGAGGTCTGGTGTGCATTACAAGTCCCAATAAATTATGGTATCCTGCATTAGCTATTGCTAAGAGGCTTGGATTGCGAAAATTTTCTGGAATTGAAAACTGGCTCTGGCCTGTTAAAGCTGCTGCTGTTATGCGCGAGGAAGGAATGATAGATATCGTTATCAGCGGCTGCCATCTCTGGCCCTTTCAACTTAAGGAACTTGTCCCATCCATAGTTGGAGGTTGAAAAAAGCAATGGCTACTCCGGCCTGATTTTTAGATAATATCAGGCCAGAAAATAACTTAAACTTTT
>Ga0315547_1001897_pt1 | contig 15412 bp, 16 predicted proteins | sample SalMarSW160240MG_2_FD_202542 | JGI IMG/M metagenome (GOLD analysis project Ga0315547, IMG submission 202542) | Salt marsh sediment microbial communities from the Plum Island Ecosystem LTER, Massachusetts, United States - Salt Marsh Sediment SW1601-240 ... | reverse complement strand
ACAGTCCGGCTGCGTCTTTTAAAAGGGGTGGATGTTCTGGATTAATTCGATAATCGCCATATCTGACATAGCTGTATCCGGCCGGAATATGCGCCACCTCGTCCATAGTTGCCGAATCCCCGCACATTGAGGAAAACGCCAAAATAAACATCAAAGCCAAGAGCAGGATAACGACAATATTTATTTTAGTAAATTTTGTACGCATTTTCTTCTCTTATCCCCTGGGGGAATTTTTGTTTGAGTTGGTTGAATAACTCTTCATTGGGAGCCATTGGGAAAATAACTGTCCTTCTATTATCAATTATAATCTTTTCTATATCTTCAGGCAATATGAATTTGATATTGGATTTTTTATGGGTAATAAACATTACTGTTTGAGCCGGCATGGGGATGGTTTTTCCTTCGTAGTAATTAATTGTCAATTCTGGCTTAATGGGTATAGGAGTGCCGCCTTCATTAACAATAACCAAACCCAGCTGGTCTCCTTCAAGAGTATTTAGAAGATTCCCAATCCCAACAAATTTTTGAGTAAAAGCGCCTTGGGTTTCAGGACGACGTCCCCAACGAATAAAGTATTTGTCATATTGAACGCAGGCTAGAATTATAAAGAAAATAATAGATGACACACAACAAATAAGTGGAATTTTTTTATGGGCGATGTATTTATGCAGCCCTAATAACCAATAGAATCCCAGGGCAGCAAAGATGTAGACCACCGGGATAACGCCAATAGCCCGAAGAGCGTGGGGAACTCCCTCGGCGGAGAGAAAGCAGGGAAGAAGCATCACCATGAACCATATAACACATAACACATAACATGTAACATTATTTGACGAAAAGAATTTTTTTTGTCGAATACTATTTATTAGTTTTTTAGAGATAACTCCTAGACCCATCAGAAACAAAATTCCTATTGGCCAGAGGAGTTGCGGGCTGCCAGAGAAATTATGTCGCCAGTTACCGTCGCCATAAATATTAAACATTCCTAAGGTTTTTAGGATGCTTAATCCCAATTCTTTAAAAGGATGTTCTATATTAAATATTGAGACATCACCAGCTCGTCCCATAAAACTTTCTGGATTTTGCATAAAATAGATGCCCAAGGGTAAAGCGACTAAAATAATAACCAAGATTAATAAATCCCACTTCCACCATCCGTCTTTAAGATAAAATTTCTTCCATAGCCAGCTCCAATTTATTTTTTTCGGCTTATTTTTCTTCCAGTATTTTAGAAATTCTGTCAATAAAATCACCCCTAAAATTAAAATTGCCACTCTAAAAGAAATATAAGTATGAAATCCGATACCAAAGAAAACACCAGCTAGAACTAGACTAATAAGTTTAGATTTGCGAAATCGGGAAGACCCGCCTTCGTTCTCCGCCTTCGTTTCACTTCGGCGGATCACTTCGGCGGGTTCTCTATTTTCTATCTGCTCAGCTTCATCTTTACTACGTTCAGATTCGCTTCGCAGAGAAAATAGGAAGAAGTAAAAAGACCAAACCAGGCAGAACGGCACCATTATTCCTCGAAAGCCAATCCGACTAAAGTTCGTGTGCCAGAAGGAAATAGCTAGAAAAAAAGTGCTTAATAGTGCGATGTTGGTAGTACGGAATAATTCTTTCGTCAAAAAATACAGTCCCAAAACCGTCAAAAAGCCGAATATGGCGCTGACGAGCCGAATTGACCATATATGAGGGCCGAAGACACGAAAAGACAAAGCGATTAAGTTAATAAAAAGCCCCTCCCGGCCGTTGTTTTCCGGGTAAAAAACTTTATAATTGCCGGTTTCCATCGCTTCTAAAGCATTATTTCCATTCATTGCCTCATCCGGATAAAGCCCGGGAGGAGTAACATCCAGCCTCCAAAATCTAAAAAAGAAAGCCAGAGCTAAAATCAGCAGTAACAAAATCAAAACTCGATGTTTTCTAATAAATTTCATAAAATATTCACCTTACATTCTTATTATATCATAAATTTATTCCTGTTGCTAGAATATATTTACTGTGGTATATTAAAATAAAGAAATATGATAAAAGATACAGAAAAAATAAATAAAGAGTTGGGTCAGGAAAAAGAAATTTTGCCGGAGAAGGTTGTTGAGAGAGAAATGCCCGAGGTAGAAAGAAAGAAAGAAATTGAGATGCCGGAAGTTGAGAAAAAACCTGAAGTGGAGATTCCCGAAGAAAAGGTTGCTCCGACGCCGGTAGCGCCACCGACCGACGAAGAGGTAAAAGAACAGGTAGGAAAAATTAAAACCCTTGACAAAGAGCATCAAGTTAAGGTTTTAACTGACCTTGCTTTTCAAAAAGGGCTCTCTTTTGCTATCAAAGTAGCCCGGTCTTTGGATAATGACTATGTGCTGGACGAGTTTCATAGTACGTTAGTTGATGAGCTATATAAGGCGTTGGTGGAGAAAGGGAAGCTGAAAAAACTGTAAACTCGAAATAATATGGACTTAAGTATTATCATTTTCCCCATTATCGCAATTTTAATTCTTTTTATTGGTATTTGGATATTTTTTCGGATACTTCGTGGAAAGAGCCGTATTGTTCGTTCTCTCAATATGGCTCTTTTTTTAGTTAGTGTTCCAAGAGAAGAACCCAAGGAGGCAGAAGAAGCAAAGAAAACAGAGAAAGAATTTATCTCGGTTATGGAGCAGCTTTATAGCACTCTAAGTAATGTAAAGGGCAAAAAAATTGCCAATTTTTTATATGGCCAGCCACATATAGCCTTAGAGCTTGCCGTTGAGTCCGAAGCTGAAGAAATATGCTTTTATATTGCTGTACCTCGAAGCTATCAGGAAGTAATAGAAAAACAAATTCATGGAGTTTATCCCAAAGCCAGTGTTGAGAGGGTGAGGGATTATAATATTTTTAATTCCCGGGGAAAGAGTGCTTGCTGCCGTCTGGGTTTAGCCAAAAAAGGAATTTTACCTATCAAAACCTACCAGCAATTAGAATCCGATCCCTTGGGAACGCTCGCTAGTGCTTTAAGTAAGATTGAGGCAAAGGGTGAAGGAGCAGCTGTTCAGCTCTTGATAAGACCGGCAAAATCCGGCTGGCAGAAATTTGCTATCCAGGTGGCAAAGAGAATCAGCGAAGGGAAGAATTTTGGTCAAGCAGTGGGTGCTTCCGAACTTTCAAAAACCCCCGGGGAATTGTTAAAAATAACCGGGGAGACCCTAAAAGCTAAACCTAAAGAAAAGCCACTTGTCCCGGGGGAGAAACCTTATGAGTCGGTAAGACTTTCTCCTCTCCAAGAGGAAATGATTAAAGCCCTGGAGGCCAAAGCTAGCAAAGTTGGCTTTGAGACCAATATTCGCCTGGTAACTTCGGCGGCTACTAAAGAAAGGGCCGAAGAGATTTTAGGTCATCTCAAAGGTGCCTTTACTCAATTTACTTCGCCTCTTTTTAATCAATTTAAAATTCCTAAAACTTATTTTCCTAAGGGATTAGCTTTTGATTTTATCTTTAGAAATTTTAATCCCCGGCATGCTTTTATTTTAAATACCGAAGAATTAGCCAGCATTTACCACCTTCCAACACCTTTTTCAGAGGTAGGAAAAGTAAAATTCGTTAAAGCAAAGACCGCTCCAATACCGGCTAATATGCCCAAAGAGGGATTGGTTTTAGGCAAAAACTTATATCGAGGGGAGGAAAAACAAGTAAAGATGCTCAAAGATGACCGTCGCCGCCACCTTTACGTTATTGGACAGACCGGCACCGGAAAGTCTACTTTTTTGGGAGAATTAATTAGGCAGGATATTGAAGCCGGCGAGGGAGTCGGAGTAGTTGATCCCCATGGGGACTTAATAGAGCAGGTATTGGCAAATATTCCTGAAAGTAGAGCCGAGGACGTAGTTTTATTTGAGCCGTTCGATATTTTGCGGCCGATTGGGCTTAATATGCTTGATTATAAGACCGATGAGCAGAGAGATTTTGCGGTCAGTGAAATGATTAATATTTTCCATAAGCTTTTTCCGCCGGAATACGTTGGTCCGATGTGTGAACATTACATGAGGAATGCAATGCTTACACTGATGGCCGATAAAGTTCATCCAGGCACGCTTTGCGAAATCCCCCGAATCCTTACCGATGAGGAATTCACTAAATATAAGGTAGCTAAAGTAACAGATCCAATGGTTAGAGCTTTCTGGGAGAAAGAGTGGGCTAAAACCTCTGAATTTCATAAATCGGAGATGCTTGGCTATTTAATTAGCAAAATTGGCGCTTTTGTGGAAAATGAAATGATGAGAAATATTATCGGGCAAGAAAAGTCCGGCTTTGATTTTCGCGAAGTTATGGATAAGCAAAAAATTCTTTTAGTTAATCTTTCTAAGGGCAGGGTAGGGGAATTAAACAGTTCCCTTTTGGGACTAATTATTGTTTCTAAACTTCAAATGGCGGCCATGGGTCGGGTGGATATCTCTCAAGAGGAAAGGAAAGATTTTTATCTTTATATGGATGAGTTTCAGAATTTTACTACTGAAACTGTGGCGACTATTTTAGCCGAAGCTCGAAAATATAGGTTGTGTCTTATTATTGCTCATCAATTTATTGGCCAGCTTGATGAAAAAATTAAAAATGCCGTATTCGGCAATGTTGGTTCTACGGTTTCTTTTAGGATTGGTCCGGAAGATGCAGAGTTTGTGGTTAAGGAATTTGAACCGGTGTTTAACACTAATGATTTAATTAATATTGATAATTTTGATGCTTATGTGAAGTTAATGATTGGAGGGGGAATCTCTCGAGCTTTCAGTATGCAAACTTATCCTCCCAAAGAAGGCAGTCCAGAGGTAGCCCGGGCTACGAGAGTTCTCTCGCGCTTAAAATACGGCCACGATAAATCGGTGGTTGAAAAAGAAATTTTAGAGCGCTCAAAATTAGGAGCTTCTGCTGGCGCCGAAGGTGGTTTTATGGCTGGGGAGAAGAAATTGTAATGTTGATTTTGTTTCTTATCTTTCTTGTTACTTTTGTTCTTTTGCTAGCTTTTCTCTTATTAATCTCAATATTGTTTGTAGCGCCGGTTTTTACATCAAGAAAGGTAATAAAAAGAGTTTTGAAAGAAGCGGAGCTCAACTCGGGAGAATCTTTTTATGATTTAGGGTGCGGCAGTGGAAAAGTGCTTTTTGAAGCTCATAAAACTTACGGGTGTAAAGCCATTGGATATGAACTGAATCTCCCTGTTTTTCTTTTAGCAAAATTCAAAGTTTTTATTTTTGGAAAATCTCGGGATATAAAGATTCATTTTAAAAATTTTTTAAACCAAGACCTAAGCGGCGCCAATGTAATTTTTTGTTATCTTACTCCCAGATTAATGAGGAAACTCAAGCAGAAGTTTTCTAGAGAATCTCCTAAAAAAGGAACAAGGATCATCTCTTATTCCTTTTCTATCAAGGGTTGGCAACCTAAAAAAGTCATAAAAATAGACCCCAAAACGCCGCGAATATATATCTATGAAGTTTAGAATAATTAGAATAATTAGAATAATTTATATCCTTTATGACTATTGAACAAGAATTATCAAAAGGAAAATAATATGCCAGTAGAAACTTTGGAGTCAATAAAAATTGAAAAACGTGAACATAAAGAATTTGGGCAGGAGGAGGCAGAGGAAATGGCTCGGGAGTTTTTAGATAAAGATTTCGATTGTTTTAGGCGCGTTTGGAGAGCTTCAGAATATGACGACAAAAAACAAGCTGTCGATTTGATAGCCGAACTTGAAAATGGAGACCGCCTAGCAATTCAATTTACCATTACTACCGAACCAGGAAAACCAGAGGAAAAAATAGCACGAGCTTTGAAACGAAGCACGATTGAGCTTCATAATGATAAAGGTCAAATAGTTGATGAAAGAAGAACGCCGGTGATTATGATACATCAGGATAAATTGGAGTGGGTAGCAGCTCATAGTCAGTTTATTCAGGAGGCAAGAGAGGGAGAAAGCCCCATTGAATATTTTGCTGATAGAGCAATTATTAAGAAAGATTTCCTTGACCAGATGATAAGTTTCTTAAGAGGACAAGCAAAAATTCATCCTCGTAAGAAAGAGATGTTTCTTTCTAGAAAGGATTTGCTTCAAGAAGAATTAGAAGAACATTTAAAAGCGCATAAAGAATTAGTGGAATAGGGGATATTGTGGTATATTAAAAGTATATGGGACTTTTATCTAGACCAAAAAAATATTGGAAACCCCATCAAGTCAAGGAAAAGTTAAGAAAGATCCCTTCACTAGATTGGGAAGAGAGGAAGTCTATTGAGAGGAATCTTGAGAGTGCCGGAGATGTAATTTCTAGAAAAGAACTTCGAAAAGTTCTTAAAGATCTTCGCCAAAGCCGAGTTCTAGAGAAAAGAGATAAAGAGAAACTCAAGAAAACATTTGGTTTAACTTGGTGGCGGTAAAAAAAATGGACTTGGGATTACTTATTGAAAATATTCAAGGAGCTTTTAGGGAGATTTTTGAAGCAACTCTTATTGAGCTAAGTATTTGGTGGCTGCTTGCGCCGCTTATTATTCTTTGGATTACCATTGAAATTTATCGAGGGGAGCACCCGCAAGAAAAATTGGGTTGGAATACTCTTTTTGCCAATGGTATTTCTCTTTGTTGGGTTACTATTGAATCAATCAGGTTTTTATTTTATGAGCCAACACTTACTTTATTTGCTGAAAGATTCGTTATTCTTTTGGTAGTTCTTGGCTACGGCATCTTTGTTATCATTGGTTCCTTTTTACACAGAGTGCCGATGAAGGTAATGAGTTTTCTGGCCGGACCCTCTTTGGTATATTTTTTAGCTATTGTCACAATTCTTTGGGGGCATGGACTTTTAGATATTACCCCTTGGGTGGCAGTTACGCTTTTTTTCCTTTTCGTCATTTTAGCCGGCGCATTTGCCGTTTTAAGAATGATGCTGGCTCAAGATTTTATTGGCTTTATTCCTTCTTTGCCTTGCCCTGGTATTCCCGAGGAAAAACTTGGGGGAGGTGAAGAAAGAGAAGAAGAAAAAAATGGAAGAAAAATCTAAAAAGACAACCTTATTTCAATTAATCAAATTTGCTGTGGTGGGAGCGGCAAATACTCTTCTTGATTGGGGAGTGCTTTTAGGATTAATGAAAGCTACGGGTGTTACTGCGGGATTTGGCTATAGCATTGAAAAAGGCGGGTCATTTATTGTAGCGGTGATAAATAGTTATGTTTTTAACAAATACTGGACCTTTAAAGCAAAAGAAGGCAAAGTTGTTGCCGAATTTAGTCAGTTTTTGGCGGTAAGTATAGTTGGGATGCTTATTAATGTAGGGGTGGCTACGGCTGTAGTAAGGTTTATAAAACCGATAGATTTTGTAATTAATTTTACTCAAAGGATTGCTGAATTTATTCCTTTGATAGAAGTTACTCCCGGTGAAATCTGGGGCATCTTTGGAGCAGGGGTTGCTACCCTTGTTGCTTTAGCTTGGAATTTCTTAGGGTATAAGTTCGTGGTGTTTAAAAAGTAGCGATACTAATCTACGAATTCATACTAATGATACGAATAAATGTTAGGGCCTTTTGGGTCTTTTATTTTTTGCCTTGATGTGCTATGATAATTTTACTATGAACGAAAATAACCTAGTCCTATATCGTAAATATCGGCCCAAAACCTTTAAAGAAGTGGTTGGTCAGGAATATACCATAAGGACTTTGACCAATGCTGTTTCTTTAGGAAGAGTAGCTCATGCTTATTTATTTGCTGGGCCGCGAGGAACCGGTAAAACTACAGTAGCCCGCCTTTTAGCTAAAGCAATAAATTGCGAAAAAAGTCCATCATCTAACTATGAACCATGCAATAAATGCGTTTCCTGTCAAGAAATAAACGAGGCAAAATCATTAGACTTAATCGAAGTTGATGCTGCTTCTAATAGAGGCATTGATGAAATAAGAGAGCTGCGGGATAAAATCAGATTTGCACCAACCAGGTCAAAACACAAGGTTTATATCATTGACGAGGTCCACATGCTTACAAAGGAAGCATTTAACGCCTTGCTCAAGACTTTAGAAGAACCCCCGGAACACGCTATATTTGTTTTAGCCACCACCGAAATTCACCGAGTGCCCGCCACCGTTCTTTCACGCTGCCAAAGATTCGATTTTAAAAAATTGACCTTGGGTCAAATAGTTAGTCGGCTTAAAGATATTGCTCTAAAAGAAAAAGTAGAGGCAGAGCAAGAAGCTTTGGAACTTATTGGGATTTCCGCTGATGGCTCAATGCGTGATGGAGAATCACTCCTAAACCAAGTGATTACCCTAGAAGACAAAATTATTACCTTAAAGGAGGTTCAAGAGATTTTAGGAGCAACTGACCCTGTAGTTGTTGAGGGGTTTTCTAAACTTTTAGCCCAAAAGGATATTCCTGAGGCTTTGAAATTTATAAATAAACTTGCTCAAGATGGATACGATATTCATCAATTTACTAAAGCGCTGGTTGGCTATTTAAGAAAAGTTCTTATTTTGAAGATAGATGCAAGCTTAGCCAAAGTAGTTGCTTCTGAAATGACCGAGGAACAAATTAAAAAATCTTTAGAGCTAGCCACCCAATTTGAACCTTCAGAGCTTCTTAAAATAACCAAACTTTTCATTGAAGCAGAAAACGAAATCAAAAGTTCCCTTATACCACAATTACCCCTGGAATTAGCAGTAGTAGAAATCGACACAAGCCCAACATCCAACATCTAATATCTAACATCCAACATCTAATAATGCCGGGTCGTCTAATGGTAGGACAACAGCCCTTGGAGCTGTATATCTTGGTTCGAATCCAAGCCCGGCAGCCACGCACCATTCGGTGCATGGCTTTGCCGTGTATCGAATGGAAGTGAGAGATGTACCGAATGGTACGTCTCCACGAAAAACTAAATGAGATTCTACTACATTTATATTTTAAAAAGTAAAGTAAAAGATTTTATTTATGTTGGGTTTACAACCGACTTAAAAAGAAGGTTTAAAGAACACAACAATAGGGAAGAACTATCTACACGGTCTTATGCTCCATTTGAATTGGCTTTTTATGAAGCGTATCAAAGTAAAAAAGATGCTAAACGTCGTGAGAGATATTTAAAGACAACCAAAGGAAAACAAACCTTAAGGACAATGCTGAAAGATTACCTCAATAATTAGTTCAACAAAAAGACATCTCGAAGTTCCAACGAAAGATTAGCCACGCACCATTCGGTGCATGGCTCTGCCAGGCCACCCTGAGCGCAGTTCGAGAGACCGAGACACCTTCAATTCGTGCCCAACTCGCAAAGCACCGATTCTCAAACTATTTTTAGCTTGATTTTTTTTCTAACCAAAATAAAAGCCTATCTAGGAGCTACAAATAAAAAAGTCTCTTAAAATTCAAGAGACTTCGGGTATACTGTGGAATCTCTTCTTAGAATATTTCTAATTGAGCAATTTGTTTTAATTGTTTAGAGGTTAAAATTTTATGTTCTTTGAGAGCGTTTATGATAATAAGCCACATTCTTTTCTCTTTCTTTTCTTGATACTCTCTGACTTCCTTTTCTTGCAAAAGAATATCTAGTTTTTTAAGCGTAGCATCTTGGTTGCTCAAAGATTCGTCTTTAAATTTAGTAAACTCACCTTTAAACTTTCTCATTTCGTCCTTAAATTCTTTAAATTCGTCTTTAGTAACGAAAAGTTCCTTCAGTTCAGGAAACATAACCCTCCGGTTATAGTCAGCTAGAACATCTAAAGTTAATGGTTTGTCTTTTACTTTCTTCATACATCTTTATATTATAGTTTATTGAAATTTATGTCAAGCAATTTGTGGATAACATTTTAAAGGACCGTTCCACTCAACGGCTTTTAAAATTTCTGCCTCCTTGACCGGTTTTGAGAGTTTGGGTAGAATAGAGAAGAAAGAAGCTATCTTAATAAGAGGATAGAAAAAAACAAAAATGACAAATGAAACCCAAAAACTAATAGGCACAAAGGATTTATTCCGAAATTCTTGGAATATCTATAAAAAGGATTTTAAGAAGTTTTTAGTAATTGCGGTTATCTTTTTCGGAGTTATGAGTTTAGTAATGACTTTTATTGGCCTAGAAATTCCCAAATTTCCTGAAGCAAGAGTCCAGCCCGTTGCCACTCCTACTTCTATATTCGTCATAGCTCAACCGCTTTTAACTGTATCCTGGTATCTATTTTTTTCTATTATTTTAGCCACAATGCTTATAAGTATTTTAGGAACTGCTTCTCTTATTTCTGCCGTTAAAGAAGTTCCCAAAGAGTGGAAGATTAGAGATGTTATCAAGAAAGGCTGGTCTAAATATCTATCCTTTCTTTTAGTTTCTTTTTTAGCTGGACTGATTATTGGATTCGGATTTCTGCTTCTAATAATCCCTGGTATTATTTTCACCATCTGGTTTACTTTTTCTACCTATGCGGTCATCTGTGAAGATAAAAGAGGATTCAAAGCACTTTCCAGAAGTAAAGAATTAGTTAAAGGCTACTGGTGGCCAACAGCCGGGAGAGTTTTTGCCATAATAGTTATTACTATTCCTTTTTCAATGGGTGCACAGTTCATTCCTTATCTTGGCCAGTTTGCCTTCATAATTCTCTTTACTCCATTTTCGGCAATTTACAATTATCTCATCTACCAGAATCTTAAAGAGACAAAAGACAATAGAATTAATTAAGCACTATGCTTAGACTATCACCGACGACCGGTTTAAATTTATTTAGAGAATGCCCTCGCTGTTTTTGGCTGCATTATAATAAAAATGTTCATCGACCGAGAGGTATTTTTCCATCATTGCCCAGTGGGATGGATTTGGTTATAAAAGATTATTTTGATAAATATAGAGGAGAGCTGCCGCCAGAGATTGATGGCAAAGTTGCCGGTCAGTTGATGCAAGATGTCAATTTATTGAATAAGTGGAGGAATTGGCGAACAGGATTGGAATATTATGATAAAAAACGAGACGCAGTACTATTTGGCGCTCTGGATGATTGTTTGACAGACGAAGGCTATTATATCCCTCTTGATTATAAAACCAGAGGTTTTCCTCCAAAAGAAGGTGATTCTGAAAAATATTATCAAACCCAGCTTGATGCTTATGCATTGCTTTTAAGCGAGAACGGCTACAAAACTGGAGATTTTGCTTATTTGATTTATTATTATCCGGAAGAGGTAAAAGGGGATGGAATGGTTAGATTCAACATTAAGCCGGTTAAAGTCAGCACGGATTTAGCCAGAGCGAAAAAAACCTTTGAGAACGCAGTTGATTTTCTTAAAGGGCCGATTCCAAAACATCACAGTGACTGCGAGTATTGTTGTTGGGTCAGCGACAGGTTGGGGTTCGAATAAAAAAATAGGAACGTAGAAGACGGTTTTCTACAAAAATCCCGAGCTTTTGCTCGGTTTTTTTATTTGTAGACAAATGTTTTATTCACAATTTATCCTCTTGACCCTGCTTTTTATTGACTGATATAATGAAAGTAATGGACCACAAAGCTGTGGATAGTTTTTTATGAGAATAAAAATAAAAACTCTACTAATAATTATTCTTGTTTTAAGTTTTGGTTTGGTTTTTTGTTTGGGTGCGGGACAAGCCCAGGAGAAGTCTTGGGATTTTGAGGAGTGGCGAGTGGATATTGAGATTAATAAGGATTCTACCTTCGTTGTTCGGGAGGTCCAGACTTTTAATTTTCAGGGCAATTTTCATTGGGTCAAGCGCGATATTGTTAAGCAGAAAATTAGAAAAATTACTAATGTTGAGATTTTCGACGAAGAAGGCCGAAAACTTTCTGGCCGGGAGGTAGAAATCAGCCAAGATTCCAGGCAAGTTAGCATAAAATTAAATTTCGACCTAACCGACGTTCAAAAGACGTGGGTTTTTCAGTATAAGGTTCATGGGGGATTGGGGTATTTTGAAGAGCATGATGAACTTTATTGGAATGCGGTTTCTGCTGAAAGAGAGGTGCCGATAAAAAAAGTAGAGGTTTTTATTCATCTACCAGAGGAAGTCCCTCAAGGATTACAGCAGAATCTTTATATTGGCAAGCTTGGCAGCAAAACTACTTCCTCCAATTATGAAGTAATAGAGAGTAGTATTCTTCATTATTGGGGAGATTCTATTGGCCCTTATGAGGATTTTACTATTGTCGCCGGCTGGCCAAAGGGGATAATTCAACCAATAGAGACGAGATGGTGGTTTGTCTTTTTGAGATTTCTACCCTTTTTAATCCCCTCGGCTTTGATAGTTTTTGTTTTTCGAAAATGGCAAAAGTCTCCTAGAATAAAGAGGACAATAATTGCTCAATACGAGCCGCCCCGTCGTATAGTTCCTTCGGAATCACGGAAGCCAGATTATCTGCCACCAGCAGAGGTTGGGGCATTGGTAGATTTTAAAATCCAGCCTCGAGACTTGAGTGCTATTATTATTGATTTGGCTTATCGAGGATATATAAAAATTATTGAAAAAGAAGAAAGGAGTATTTTTGGGAAAAAGCTTAAATATTCTTTAGCCAGACTTAAAAGCAGGGACGAAGAATCAAATCTCCGGGATTACGAAGAAGCTCTTCTTGTTGTTATTTTTGGCCACAAAACAATAGTGGAGATTGATGAACTCAAAAATGAAACGACCCTTAAACCGTATTTTAAAAGAATAAATGAGACTATTTTTAAGAAACTAGTGAGCATCGGTTATTTTAATAGAAGTCCGATGGGAAAGGCAAGGGGTTTTATTCTGACCCTTGCTGGAGTATCTTTCATTGGAGGATTTTTAATCCAGGCCTCTTTTAGTTCAATATATTTAGGTTTTGCTTTAATGCTTGTCAGTATTATGCTTGTCCTTGCTTCTCGCTTGCTTTGTATTTGGCTAACTTTAATAGGAGCTGAAGCTAAATGGTATGCCTTGGGATTTAAGGAATATTTACGGGTGGCAGAACGTTTTAGATTGGGCGCCTGTACTCCCGAGACTTTTGAGAGGTATTTATCCTATGCGGTTGCCTTTAAAGTAGAGAAAAACTGGGCCAGTAGATTTGTTAATATTTACAAGGAACCGCCGGCCTGGTTTGAAAGTTCTCGGCCAGTGGCTGCTTTTACCACACTGGGATTTGTAAATAGTATCTCTGTTGTATCGGATAGTGTTTCTTCGGCAGTAACGGGCGGGGGGCCTTCAGGGGTTTCTGGCTTTGGCGGCGGCGGCTTTGCCGGCGGCGGCGGAGGAGGCGGCGGGTCGAGTGCTGGATAAAATTATCATTTTTTGATATAATAGAAAAGTAAAATTCTTTAGAATTTTACTTCAATTTCTAATTTCTAATTTCTAATTTCTAAACAAATCCCAAATTCTAAATCCCAATATCTCAAACAGTGTTTATGATTTGGAGAATTGAAAAATTAGAATTTGTTTAGGATTTAGGATTTAGATATTAGGATTTTCAAAACCATGTATTGGATTATCATCATCGTTGTCCTCGTTGTCCTTGCTTGGCTGGTTGGGACTTTCAACAGCTTGATTAAGTTTAAAAACCGAACTAAAGAGGCCTGGTCGGATATTGATGTCCAGCTGAAAAGAAGGCACAATCTTATCCCCAATTTAGTAGAGGCGGTTAAAGGATACGCGGCTCATGAAAAGCAGGTTTTTGAGAGAGTAACTGAAGCAAGAACCAGGGCGCTGGCTGCTAAAACTCCGGTTGAAGCAGGCAAAGCGGAAGTAGGATTAGCAGGGGCACTGAAAACCTTATTTGCCGTGGCAGAAAACTATCCGGCCTTGAGAGCTTCGGAGAATTTCCAAAAACTTCAAACAGATTTAACTGATACTGAAGATAAAATTCAGGCGGCCAGACGATTCTATAACGGTAATGTCAGGGATTTCAACATCAAGCAGGAAGTTTTCCCGGCTAGTATTGTGGCTAAACTCTTTGGCTTTAAAAAAGCAGAATTTTTTGAAATCGAAGAGGCGGCAGAAAGAAAGACACCGGAAGTAAAATTCTAAAAATACAATGAAAAAGTTTCTGATAATAATCGCTATTATAATTGTGGTGGCTGTTTTGGTCTACTTTGTTTGGTTAAGGAAAGCTGAAGTTTGGCCGACTTACGAGAATTCTCGTTATAGTTTCAGTTTGGAGTATCCTCCCACTTGGCAGTTAGGGGAGGCGGAAACTAACAATGCGGGCAGAGAATTTACTTCTGAGGATGACGATATTTACTGTTATGCTTATGGGTTTCAGAATGCCCTAATAACCGACGATGGAGACCCGCAAACTTTAGAAGAGTTTATTGATTGGATAAAGGATGAACTAAATTTTGAACTTATTAGCCAGAATGAAACGGATTTAGGAGGGTATTCGGCAGTAGAGCTTGTAACTAGCTCTGACAAAAAAATAAGGCAGGCAGTTTATGTTCTAGGCAAGGAGACCGGGAGAGGTCTCTTTTGTATTTTTGAGAACTTGGAGAAGAAAAAGAATTTCAGAAAAGATTTTTTGAGAATCCGAAAAAGTTTTAAGATTAATATTTCTTTGGATGGAGAAAAGGTTGGAGAAGTGGAAAGATGTGAGAATTTAACGAGTGGTTTGCTTGTTCCTTTGAAAGATTTTCAGAGTTTTGAAGATGAAATCTACACCGAGGTTGTTATTACTAGTCGTAATGCTTGGGATAAAGAGAAATTGCCTAAAAAAGTAATAGAATTGGAGAAAGAGAGTTATCTTTGCACTCCCGAGGTTTTAGAATTTGGAGAAATCTCTCGAACGCCGGGCATGCATATTGAGCCTGAAGTGAAGATTGTTGGGTGGAATTGCGAATTAGAATATAAAGAGTGGCGATATCTTGAGGGTACGGCTTTAGAGGAAAAAGATACATTAGAAAAACAAGGACACACTTGCGAAAAGCAAGATTGTTTAGATAAAAAAGGCCAGTTAGATTACATTTGGTTTTGTTATAAATAACTCTTACAAATCAACAAATCTCTTCACAAATCTACAAATACTAATTAGAACTATTTGTGAATTTGTAGTGAATTTGTAGATTTGTGGGACTCAAACTTATGAAAAAAATCATCATCCTAATCATCATCATCCTGGTCGTGGCTGGAGCTGCGGTTGGGATATACCTGTGGAAAAAAGGCCAAGGGGATGGGGGAGGAGGAGTAATTCCTCAGCCAAAGCCAAAGGCTGACTTTGAAATCTACGAAAACGCTAAGTATGGATTTAGTTTGGAATATCCCGAGGATTGGTATCTGGTTGATAACTCTGAGTTTAATAGTGTCTTTTTCAGCTCCAAAGAAGAGGAAGCGCCAATGGGAGGAGTATCTTTGGGAGCTAGAATAGAGATGTTTATGATAGAAAATTCAGAGGGGCTAAAGCTGGAAAAGTGGATTGAGCAGAGTCGCTCCCAAGGACCAGAAGAAGAAATTATGAAGGAAGAAGAAATTACCG